>Ga0210389_10001083_pt1 | contig 22602 bp, 19 predicted proteins | sample IncBWH28OmetaG_FD_160127 | JGI IMG/M metagenome (GOLD analysis project Ga0210389, IMG submission 160127) | Forest soil microbial communities from Barre Woods Harvard Forest LTER site, Petersham, Massachusetts, United States - Inc-BW-H-28-O ...
CCCTTCAGCGCGACGGTCGTTGACAAAGGCGATTACCAGAACGCTCGAGTCTACGGCCACGTCGCGCAAATTGACATGTCCGGAAAAATTAAAGGCCATACCAGCATGATGTTGCGATTCGATCGCCTTGTCATGCCCGACGGGCGACGTGCGCCAATTCACGCGGAAATCATCGAGCTTTATCACGCGCCCTCCGGCGAAAAAGTCGACGTGGAAGGAGCAATTGAGTCTGGCGGCCGAGGCCGCAAGAGTATCGAGCACACAGCCATCGGCGCGGGAGCGGGTGCGCTGCTTGGCGGCATTTTCGGCGGCGGCAAGGGCGCCGGTATTGGTTCCATCGTCGGTGGCGTCGGCGGGCTGGGAACAACGGCTTTCCACGGGCGCCAGAAGATCAGTCTGAACAGCGGCCAGGAAATGTTGATCCGCATCACCGGACGGTGAGGGTTCTCGGACTCGGGAATAAGGCCTGAGAAAAGAGCTGCCTGCGCGGAAAGCGAGGAAAAGGATGAGTTCGAACACGGTTTTAGCGAAGGGCCGGAAGGTTCGCATGGAAACCGACAGCTTGGGCCAGGTGGACGTTCCTGCAGACAAGCTCTGGGGCGCGCAGACGCAACGTTCGCTCGAACATTTCAATATCGGGCACGACTTGATACCGCGCGAGATGATCGCAGCGTATGGCACGCTGAAAAAGGCCGCGGCAAATGCAAACTACGCGGGCAAGCGGCTCGACGACAACAAGCACAGACTTATTGTTGAAGTTTGTGACGAGATTCTAGCCGGCCAACATGCCGACATGTTTCCCCTGCACGTGTGGATGACGGGAAGCGGCACGCAATTCAACATGAACGTAAACGAAGTCATATCCAACCGGTGTTGCCAGCTCGCCGGCACCCCGATCGGCAGCAAGACACCCGTTCATCCGAACGACCACGTCAACATGTCGCAGTCCTCAAACGATTCTTTCCCGACGGCAATGAACATAGCGGCGGCTGTCAACGTGAAACAACGGCTCATACCGGCCGTGAAGGCATTGCGCGATGGAATTTCGGTGAAAGCCACTGAGTGGCAGAACATCGTCAAGATCGGTCGAACGCACATGCAGGATGCCACTCCTCTGACACTCGGTCAGGAGTGGTCCGGGTATGCGGATATGCTTGGCGATAATGTCGAGCGCATCGAAGATGCCTTGAGAAGCGTTTATCGTTTGGCGCTAGGCGGCACGGCAGTGGGAACCGGGATTAACGCCGCTCCCGATTTCGGCGATGCTGCCGCCGCCGAAATCGCGAAGCTGACCAGCTTGCCCTTCGCCAGCGCACCGAATAAATTCACCGTCCAGGGCGCCCACGATGCGCTCGTTCAGCTATCTGGTGCACTCCGCACTCTTGCGGTTTCCCTCTACAAGATCGCCAACGACATCCGTCTGATGTCCTGTGGCCCTCGCGCCGGTTTCGCCGAACTGATTATTCCGTCGAACGAACCGGGCTCTTCGATCATGCCGGGCAAAGTCAATCCCACACAGGCCGAAGCACTCACCATGATCGCCGTCCAAGTTATGGCCAATGACGTCGCCGTTGGATTCGGCGGCGCTGGCGGCTATCTGGAGATGAATGTCTACAAGCCTCTCATCATTTTTAACGTCACGCATTCCATCACGATCCTGACGGATGGGTGCACGAACTTTCGAAAGTTCCTAGTCGAAGGTACCAAGCCGAATCTGAAGAAGATCCAGGAATACGTTGACCGGTCACTGATGTTGGTGACCGCGCTTTCCCCTGTCATCGGCTACGACAAAGCCTCGAATATTGCCCACTATGCACTGGACAACGATCTCACCCTCAAGCAAGCCGCGCTGAAGCTCGCATTTGTAACGGAAGACGAGTTCGATCGTGTCGTCGACCCGTTGAAGATGGTGCACCCGTACATCGCAAAAGCCAGCTGATGGGAATCGGAGTCCACCCCACAGTCCGCTTTTATCTGCCCTAGCTTTTTCGGGCGCTGACGTGCTGGAAGGAAAGAAAAATGGCTTGGCACCATCAGGATTCCACATCCAGGAAACTAGACTTGTGATGCTGAGAGGTTTGACATTGGCGGCGAGGAATGGCGCACTCCCAACCGAGGACACTCAGGCGTGGGCATCATGGCCGTTAGTTGTGAACTCTGCTCGAACGGCTGCAGCTGCAGTAGTTTCGTTGATCGTCGCGCGACTATTCCGCTTGCCAGAGGCTTATTGGGCGCCGATCACGACTTTGGTGATTACACAATCATCACTCGGTGCCGCCCTTTCCGTCTCTTGCGAGCGGTTCATGGGAACGGTGCTTGGCGCAGCGGTTGGAGCGATTGTAGGCAGTTCCTTCGGACCGAATATCCTTATCTTCGGTGCCGGCGTTTTTATCCTGGGACTCTTGAGCGCCGCTGCAAACTCGAATCGGAATGCATTCCGGTTCGCAGGCGTGACGCTTGCCGTTGTGCAGCTTGTACCGCGGGTGGGATCTCCATGGCGCATCGCGTTTCATCGATTCGCAGAAGTTTGCATAGGCCTTGTGGTGGCACTGATACTAGCAGTGGTATGGCCAGAACAAGAGGAAGTTCGTTGAAGCAGGACGTCAGCCTGGGTGTTTTGCGAAAGCAATGCAACTAAACAATGCAAAGGCCGTTGGTGAGGCCGCGCGTTAGCTGGGCGTGACAGTTGTGCTGGGTGCATGGGAGAGCAAAGGCTTCAGTGCAACTGAGGAACTCGTAACGCAAACAAAACGAACGAACATCGATCAGCGCGAACGGGGCAGAGTGGATCAGCAAACCGCTGGATTTTTGGTTGCACAAGCGTTACGAGGCCGCGATCTGCAACTGTTTTCAGTTTCCATCCAGTTTCCAATTAAGGTCATCATTCGGAAAGCTAAGTGCCGCCAGATCAATCGCTTTCAAAGTTTTATTCAGAGCTTCCCAAGCTTCGGACGTAACTTCGACTGTGCACCCACTGTGCAAGAATCCAAGGTTTTCATTCCGTTCGGGTCGCTTTTGAGCGAAAAGCAGATTCCCCGATTTGTTGGAAAGGTTAATAGTTAAACTTTTCAGTAGAATTGTTGGAGTAGAGTTTCGTGCTTTGCAAGCAGGGGGGCGCCGGTCCGGTCCCGGCCGCATCCACTGAAGTAGGTACAAGTTAGGTACAACTAAGAGGGGGGAAATAACGCTTCTTGTCCCGTAAGCGACGCCAGATAAAGCGTTTATGGGATTCAGATGCCTGGTTCGGGACCAGGAGGTCGAAGGTTCAAATCCTTTCGCCCCGACCACTTTTGATTTCTTCCCCTTCTTCTTCCCCCACGCTTGAAAGAAGCATGCTGAACACAAGGGCTTGCAGGTCGTTGTCTGGTGGTTCAAAGAAGCGAATATCCGTGCGGTACAAAACCCCTTCAGGAAAGAGGGCATTTTGAACCGTCAACCTGTCAGTGAGATGGGCACTGGCCCAGAGCGCCTTCGCGGGGATCGTGGTACGTGAAGTATCGCTAGTCAACTGCAGCGCAGCCTCAGCTTCAGCCACAAACGCACGCTGTGCAGCCTCAATGCTCTCAATGTCATGGGCGATCATGTCAGCCATTTCTCTAAACTCTTCCTGCTTGAGTTCACCGCGAAGCTTCGATTCGATCAGCGAATTGCGTAATGCCTTCTTCTCTGAGAGCTGCGTTGCAAGGTGACGCTGCCTCTGCTCTGCGTCATCAATGCGCTTGTGCGCGTTGGCCTTTGCCAGAACAGGCAGAACGTTTACCAGTGCTTCAAAGGCTGGCTGCATATCTTCCAGGAAGCGCAACCAGTCAGCTTCCAGCTTGTCTCTGCTCACACTGACCGGGTGCTTGCACTCTTTGCTCCAGCACCAATATCTGGCGTAGGTCTTGCTTCTGCCTTTAGCATTGCCAGCGGTCAGCTTTGCACGGCAGTAACCGCATTTCACAAAACCGCGCAGAGGAAAGCTTTCATCAACAGTCTTCTTTGGCACGGCCTTCTTCTTTCCTCGAAGCGCATCTTGTACGCTGTGCCATAGGTCTTCCGACACCAGCGCGGGGAAGCTTCCTTTGTACGTTTGGCCTTTGTGGACAATCAGTCCGCAATAGACAGGATTTTTCATCACAGCGCTAAACGTTTGACGGGAGAGCTTGTGGCCTTTCTTGGTTCGCAGACCACCAGCAGTGACGAACTGGCGCACAGCGTCTGAGCTGTAACCACCTGTGGCCATCATCTCAAACGCATGCTTAACCAATGGTGCAGAGTCATCAAGAGCCAGGGTCTTCTGGCCGTTCTGCTGTACGTTGCGGTATCCCAGGGGTGAAGCGTGCAGGTATCTGCCCTGCTCGCGGTGAACTTGGAAACGATACCGCACACGGCTACTGAGGCTGTCAGAGTAGAACTGGCTCAACGCTGTGAGCATCGTGGCGGTGAGTTTGCCAACCGGTGAATCATCCAGCATTGGTTCGTCAACGCTGATCAGTTTCACTCCCAGCCGCTGTAGAGTCACGTTGACGAAGGCCTTGCCCTCAACGTTGCGGGAGAGGCGGCTGCTGTCTTGGACAACCAGATGAGTGACCTTGCTTCTACTGTCTTTGATGAAGGCGAGAGCTTCTTCTAGCGTTGGCCGTTCAGTCTTCCATGCGGACTCACCTTCAGCAACGAAGACGCGCAACACTGGGATCCCCTGACAGGCACACCAGTCTTCGCAACGCTTCCGCTGGGCTGGCAGGTTCAGTTCGTTGCGTTGCTGCTGCTTTGCAGTGGACACGCGGCAATAGATGACAGCGGCAGAAGCAGCCTGATGACTTTGACCGTTGTTCTTGGACATGAAGGCGGGATTTTACAGGAAGCTGAATGCGGTGACAATGTAACCGCAGTACTGCCACGCACATTCCGTTTGTTGGCCGAACCTTCGCGTGCCACGCACGTGGCTGAGCATTAACGCCGGGTTTGACGGTTAGTTGACCAGAGTAGTTTGACGCAGGTACTAACCTCCACTTGATTGGACTTCGGCCGCGCGATCTGGAATTCCCTTACTAAGCTTTAATACTCCGATGATTCTTCGGTGGAAGGTGAAATAGTCGGGCCCGGTCGGCGATAGTGAACGGTCACGATAAAGACAGCGTACAATTGGGTCTGCTTGGTTCTCCAGATGGAAGCGCTCCTGAAAGCAAGGTAAGGTCATGCCCGATATAGTCGACTGGCAGCAACCGCCGCGGCGCCGTCGCCGTTTGTTTTTCCTCGTTCTGGCCATCCTTGCCATCGTCATTTTCAGCAGCCGAACGGCATTATCGTATTACGTCGACGCCCTGTGGTTCGGTTCGCTCGGTTACGGGGACGTGTTCCGGAAGACTCTGACTCTTCAATGGATAGTCTTTGCGGCATTTTTTGCTGTCACATTTCTTTTTCTGTACGGATGGTTCCTGGCGCTGAGGAGGGTTTACCAATCCGATTTGCCGGACGATTACAGGATCGTCATCGGCGGCCAGCCGTTAAATCTACCAGTTGCGCGCATCCTGCACCTCCTCGGTCTTGGGGTCTCCCTCGCGGTTGCCGTTGTGACTGGGGCCAGCATGATGACTGAGTGGCCTACCTTCGCGCTCTATCGGTACGCAACACGCGCGACCGGCGGGGCTGTGGATCCGGTCTTCGGCAAGGCGATTAGCTTTTATCTATTTGCTCTGCCCGCATGGCAGTTCATCACGGGCTGGCTGCTGTCGCTAGCCGTGATTGCCTGTGTAATCGCCGTTTTCTTCATTTTCGTTACTGGCAGCACACGAATACTCTCGGGACGGCTAGGCAGATACACCTCACGGCCGTGGCGCGGGTTCTCGATTGCGTTTGGGTTCTTGTTGCTAATCCTTGCGATGCGTGCGTATATCGCCCGATTCGAGCGATTGTTCGACGAACATACGATTTTTGGCGGGGTGACCTACACGGATGCGCACGTCGTGCTTCCTGGAATGCTCGCAGTCTGTGCAGCGCTTGTTCTTGGTGCTGGGATTGCAACCATCAATGTCGTGGCGGTGCCGCGCGCGCGCTGGCTGGTGGTAGCAGTCGCTCCATCCGCGGTCTGTTATCTCGTGCTTCAAATATTCGGCTGGTACGTCAGCAGCTTTATCGTGAAGCCTAACGAACTGGTTCGCGAGCGACCCTATATTGGCTACAACATTGACCTGACGCGGCAAGCCTATGGCCTGGACCGCCTCGCGCAGCGCGAATTTCCCGCTGAGACAACCGTCGAGGCAGCCGATCCGGCGAACAATCAGGCTACGCTGCAGAACATCCGGCTGTGGGACTGGCGCGCACTGCAGGACACGCTGCGTCAGATTCAGGAAATTCGAACCTACTACGACTTTCCCGATATCGATATCGATCGCTATGAAATCAACGGCACAGTGCGTCAGGTGATGCTCGCCGCACGCGAGCTCAATATCGAGAAGCTCCCAGAGAGCAGCCGCAACTGGATCAACGAGAAACTTATTTACACGCACGGTTACGGTATCACCATGAATCCTGTGAATGGGTTCACGCCCGAAGGACTGCCGACCCTGATTCTGAGTAATATGCCTATTCAGAGCACCGTGCAGAACATCAGGGTAAAGCGCCCGGAGGTTTATTTCGGCGAGCTGACGAACACCGACGTCTACGTGAAGACGCGGCAGCAGGAATTCAACTACCCACAAGGCCAATCGAACAGCCTGACGTCCTACGAGGGCAACGGTGGCATCCTCCTCGGCAGTTTCTTTCGCCGCCTCCTCATCGCGTCCGACCGAGGTGACCTGACGAAGCTCCCGTTTAGTGACGATATCAACGGGGAGAGCCGGCTGCTGATGCGTCGCAACGTGCGCGATCGCGTGGCAGCACTCGCGCCATTCCTCACTTACGAATCGGATCCGTACATCGTCGTCGGCGACGATGGTCGACTGTCGTGGATTATGGATGCGTTTACGACCTCAGACAGCTATCCGTACTCGCGCCACTATGCGCTGGGCAACACCTTCATTAACTACATGCGGAACAGCGTGAAGGTGGTCATCGACGCCTATGATGGCACCACGACCTTCTATGTGTTTGACCCCCAGGATCCAATCATCATGGCGTATCGCCAGATTTTTCCCGCTCTGTTTCAGGATGCAGCGGCCATGCCGCCAGCGCTTCGCAAACACGTGCGCTATCCAGAGTTGTTGCTCAAGTTGCAGGCGGCTGTATACGGTCTTTATCACATGGCCGATCCACAAGTGTTCTATAACCGTGAGGACCTGTGGACTGTCGCTTCGGAGGTCGGCATGGACGAGTCCGGTCAGCAGAAGACGCAGCCAATGGAGCCGAACTTCGTGCTGATGAAACTGCCGGGCGAAACCACCGTCGAGTTCGTGGAAATTCTGCCGTTCACGCCGGCGAACCGGAACAATCTGATCGGCTGGATTGCTGGACGCAGCGACGGCGAAAAATATGGCACATCGGTGGTCTACGACTTCCCAAAAACGAAGCTTGTTGACGGGCCTCTGCAAATCGAGGCTCGAATCGATCAGAACGCGCAGCTATCGGGGCAATTGACGTTGTGGAATCAGCAGGGTTCACACGTGCGGCGAGGCACTCTGTTGGTCATACCTTGCGGGCACGCGCTGTTGTATGCCGAACCAATTTACCTCCAGGCCGAGCGCAGCCCGATGCCCGAGTTGCGTCTGGTAGTGCTTGCGTTGCAAGACCGGCTCGCCTACGGACCGACATTCGACTCGGCGATGAGGGCCCTCTTCGGGGGAGAGGTCTCGTCGCTCAGCGGCACAACTGCCTCCGCGGAACCGGAAGGAGGCGCAGCAGCGCCGGCTGCCGCGACCAAGCCTGGGGGAGACGTGAACGAGCTCATCGCGGGGGCGGCCAAAGATCTCGCCGACTACCAGCGACTCACGGCGGAAGGCAAGCTCGGTGAGGCTGGGCAGAAGCTTGAACAGTTAAAGCGCAAGCTCGAGGAGCTGAACGCACGTCAAAAATGATTGTCTGTGAGACCTTCTGCGTGGCACGATCGCTCCCGCCTGATTCGGAGAAGGTGTAGGGGCACAGAGGATACCATTGGAATCCCCTGCGCCGCTTGCGGCCCTAGACTTACCATTGACGGTTGGTGTGCTGCAGCAGCACCTTACCCACACGTTCTTTAGTGTTTATTTTTCAGGTGCAACTTCACCGTTGCCTCAATTTATTGCACATTGTTGTCCGGTTTTGTCGAGGTATTCCTGAAATTCACGCTTCAAACCTGTCTCGTCTAGCCATTTGCTGACGGTCGTTGGCGTATAGACCGGTTGTAAGTCTCCGGCCATACCCCTCCTAAGTTCACCGGTCTTGCGCAGCAAGCCTTGTTCCTCCAATAAATCGAACGCTTGCTGAATTATTTCCTGCAGTGTTGACATTTCTTTTGTCCTTTTCCCTTAAGATTATGAACTGGACCGCCTTAGCGGTCCTTAATGCACTAAGCTTTTTTCCTACAGGCCTGTCCCACAGACATACTCCAGGGCGACCCGACTTTGTGAATCGGCCCTAATCGGACCTCGCAATGGTTTCTTGCGCGGGCCTGGTGAATTACCTCGAAAGTCCCGTGGACGGGGAATGCTTCGTCTGCGTAATGCTGCGAATTTGGCATTCCCGTCCCTGGCTAATGAACCCCAATTTTCCTGTAGGTCAGTGCCGAACCCGGGGCCTCAAGGGACCACCAACGCGTCTATAGCCAACAGCAACAGGTTCCCAAAGGAATGCACAGAGGTCCATCTCATCCAATTCCAAACCTGTGTCAGCCGTTAACGTAAATGGCCTCAGTCCGTCCACTACCTGGTCCACATCGCAATCAATCTTTTCCCCAATAGCGCTGGCGGTGAGCCAAAGTTCACTTTGCAGAGAAATGGCATTCTGAAACGTTCTGAGAAGGACAGCCCGTGTTTCCATGTCTATGTATTCCAAGCCTTGCATCTTTGTTCCCTGTCCAATTTCCACGGAGAGGTCCATTTCCTCCAGTCCGGCAAGGATTGCGTCAAGGTCCGAATCACTTAGCTGCTTACCTGCGTAGAGCGGCGTTACTTCAATTACCCGTGAGACTGAGTCACTTTCATCATCAAACGTCTCATCAATCTCAGAGCAGGCGTCCCACAGACTAATTTGCAAGCAGACTGCGGTTCTCAGTTGCTCCAACAGCGCTTGGCGGGCTTCCGGGTTTGTTACGTTTTTCACACTACTCTCCTTTTTGTGCGCGCTGTTTTTGCGCGCCTTGTTTATTTAGTTGATTTTTGTTCTTAGAGAGAAGGGGTGCCTTTTCTCTAGCACTACTATTCTCCGTCTAACTCACCAGTCAGAGTGGGGACGCCAAAATCACTGCTTTCCGCGTAATCTCACGTCCACTGCCTTACTAGTTGATGAAATCCGACTTCGCAGGCGAAGGATTGATAAAACTCTCTCCGGTAGCGAAGCCAATCGAGATTGCGAAGGCCGCTCAGACTGCCCCTCGCAATCCAGCCTATAATTTAAGTATCCGATAGACAGGCCACCCTCAGTCAGGATGCGAAATCGGCTCCCTCAAGCCACCATTCGCGTCCGATTCGGCCCATCTGTCAAAGGACACTCTCAATTTACGACAACTATTGTACCAGTTGATTACTATAGTAAGTGGGGACACCAGGCCGGGTTCTAAGGGGCAATTTCGAGTCCGCACGGGGAGGCTGGTGAGTACATTGTTGAAATAATGAGTCTTAACGTTTCATCGATCGATGGATTTTCCCATAGCGTGGTTTAGTCGTAAGCTGCTTCCTAGTTTCCGGGGAAAAGCGTTTTATGAAACGGTCCATCGCATCTTGGGGGTTAGTGCTGGTTGCAGACTCGATTTTCACTTCAACTCCAAAGTAGGTCTTCCAATCTAACCCTGACCAGGATTCATAAATCCGAGGAAAGTTCTTAACGAAGCGGTCGTATCTTTTTCGAACTGTGTCGCGGTCCACCTCGCCCCGGAGATGATGCGCGTAATACGTAGCCTCGATCATGTAGGCCAGATCCCCCCAGTGCGGCTGACCGGTGATGTCAATGGCGGCCTCGACCAGTGCTACCAACCATGCTTCGCTGACACCTTCACCTTTGCCAGAAGCGAGTTTGGCGAGTTCATCTCTCATCTCCGTCATGGCGTCCAGATAGGTTTTGAGGCGGGCGGATAGGTCACGACGTAGATTGAGGTGGTTGTCTTTGACCCAATCTCTAACACCACTGTTATCGGTGAAGCTTTCTAAGGCATCCGACGTCTTTTCGAGGGACTTTATGACACGGTTGACCTCTTTGAGGGACGATAACGCGCTTTGCCGCTGGCTCGACTGCTCCCGTTGCCGTAGGTCTGGATCTCCATATCCGTGCAAAATTTGCAGTAGCCAGCTCTCAGGAATTCCGGCATCAACCAGTGCACGAAGAGAATCAAGCGCACGGCTATTGCTTCGGAGATATTGGTTGAATCGGGCTTCCCACCCGGTGTCTAACTCGAAGTTGATTAGATTCATGAAGCAGCGATTATGGAGTAACCCCGGGAATCTCGCCGAGAGGAGATGGGAGAACAAGTTCGTAAAAGTTATCTGACCGGAAGTCCGACGAGCCAACACCGACTTGAACTCGGTACCGGCGTACTATGGACGCTCACTATGTCTACTCACATCCTGACATTGGCGTCGAAGTGGATCATGCTCGAAGATCGATGAAACTCATTTCTTAACCACTGTTCCTAAATTTTCGGTGTATGGGCGGCGTGGCCCTTCCACTGATCTAGATCAAAACGTACTGCGTGCAGTTGTGTTTTGAAAATGGAGACGGGAATGAATACACATAAACCAAAAAGCGTTGTCCGGATGAGTGAACGGGAGAAGCTGAGCAAGCTTGATGATCTGCCGAAAGCTCTACGAGAACGCCAAGTAGAACGGCAGATCGTGCCTTCAGCAATGGCACTATTAACCAGCGGTGTCCGGGAAAAATCCGCGCACGAGTCACTTCAGGCCGAGGCTTTTAGGGCGATGCTCCCAACGGTGGACACCTACATCGAAAACTGCGGAATTGAAGTCGACCCCGCTTCCCGTCTGGGCTCCCTAATTGGAGTCATAACGGTGCTCGAAGCTGAGGCTGCCGCTCATTCCGCAATGGCTCAAGCCCTCAAGCAGCTCAATGCCGGGGACTGGCAAAGCTTCATCAAACATAGATCGCCATCATCCAACTGAGAACGGCTATTGCCAAGCCTGTAGGGACAACCCAAGGGCTTGGCGATCTGGCATTCAGCTCTCTTCCGTGAGCCAAGCTTTGCGACTTCTTGCTTTGCGGTTTCTTTGCTGGCGAATGAACGAAGTCGCAATGCTAACTCGCGGAGGTGGCCAGATAATGTCCATTACTAAGATTGGAAATGGATTCTCTGGCTTTTAGAGACAATGGTGCCTTGGTCATCTCTTGATTTGTACTTGAACTCATGGTCGCCAGGCATCAGCGGAGATTCGGGCCAAATTACTTTAAGTTGGCCGACCACTCGTCTGCAACCAGTTTCATTACTTCCTGGAACCCCGTCTCTGGATAATAACGAATTGATTTATGGACAGTCTACGACTTACGTGCGCCCACCGCACCGAGGACGTGGGCGATCAATTGCTCCCCGGCGAATCCAAACAGAAATGCCACAGACAATGCGCCACCTGGGACGGTGTCGCTGCCAACGTGGATATTCAGTAGCTTGGACTGGTAGAACGCGTAGCCTGCAAGCCCAGCCCCAGCCCCAAATAGGGCACGCGAGCTGGTCACGAACTCATTGGCAACTCGCTCGGGAATTTTTGTGTCCGCGCCGACACTCATCAGCGACCCTGCCGTACTGAATGCTGCTCCCAGCAGCCCAAAGAAGAGGACTGCTGCCACCATCTGTATCCCCCACGGCGCGAGCGTGCTTTCCGGATGCCGGGAATAGAAGACAACGAGAGGAGTCAGCAGAAACAGCCCAATGCCTGTGATGATAAGAAGTATGGCGAGTTGATGGCCCAAGAGCCAAATCTTGTGGTACTGATTAGAAGAATACTCATCGCGGAGGGCCATCGCATTTGTGATGTGACAGGCGGTGAGTAGCTCATCCTTCACAGAGAGCAGTTTCTCCATCTCTTTGGCACGCCAAGACGAAAATTTGGTTGCTTCCGCCCGGAGCATTGAGGCTTGCATTGGAAGTTCCTCGGCGCCAAGCCCGTGAATAGCGTGGCGCCTTGCCGCGTGCAAACAGACCCACCCGCCCTCCACGTCCTTACTCTTTTTCCCCAGATAGTGCCCGACCTTGCCCAGCTGATCATGGGCCGCCGCTGCCCACGATTTATCCGACTGCTGGCTCCGGGCTTCCAGAAAGGCAAGCTCAACGCTAAACGACTCGAATTCCCTTTGCAGACGAGAGTAATCCTGGTTTTGTGGCCAGAACCATTGCTGAAAGCTTTGTGCCCGCGTCTGGAACGGTTCCGGTGACTTATACATTGCGTACTCCTTCGCTCGCGCGGAGCGCCATGGTTCTTTCATCCGGATGGGTCAGTCGCTGAATTGCGGCAGCCACTGGCATCCACACAACTTCAGCGACTTCTTCGTGGTCCGCAATCTCGTTTTGTTCTATCAGCGACATCCGCCAAAATAAGACCGCTTTGGGGACACCTTTGACTGCATATCCGATGGCACCCAAGTAATCTTCAAAGCGAGCTCTGCAACCGGTCTCCTCCTCAACTTCCCGAAGTGCGGCTGCGGCGAACGACTCACCGGGCTTCACCTTTCCCTTGGGTAGCGTCCAATCGCCGTACCGTTTCCTGTGAACCACTAGGATCTCGTCTCCGCCGGACGGCGTGCGTCGGCACAGAACGCCGCCAGCGGCCACGATTACGTTCATATCGGGCGAACTTGTTGCTGTGGTCATAGCGTCATTATACAAATACAGTGCAGCATTCGCCTCCCGGCTTTTTTCGTAACGTCTCTCGCGCCACGGAGGACACCGCAAACTCCCCCGCAGCAGAGTGTCAGGTCAGGGAACGCGATTTACCGGCCAGAGAATTATTCCGGGCCAGAAGTCCGGTTCTGGGAAGTTACGAATCGAGGACGCTGCCCGTACAGAGTGGCAGTTAGCTGGAACTTAGTGATGCTCAACGGCGCTGACAGCCCGTCATCGGAATCCTAAGGAACTCTTCGGCACCGCTTAATGGACCCTGACTGGACCCAAATTGACCTGCAAGCGGTTTCGACCGCTGGCTCGGGAATAAGTCAGTCGTACCTCATTGGAGAGTCTTCTGTTATCTTACCCAAAAGGTATGGTCCCATGGACGTAATTCTAGACTCTAACGCCTATCTGTCTGACATTCGGATGGAATCGATCAAGTTCAAGAATCTGTTTGATTATCTGCGTAGGACGAAATCCACTCTGGTTGTGCCGAGGCTCGTTCGTGAAGAAACTATTGGGCAGTACAAATACCAACTGGAGAACCAATCGAAGAAGACAGCCAGTGTCGTCAAGGAATTGAACAGGCTAGCTGTGGATAAGAAGAGCTTAGTTAGTTTCAAGACCCCCGATGTCAAATCGGCGGCCCGAGTTCTTCGCGAGAGATTGGGACAGCCGGCGAAGGGCATTTCTGTCCGATACTACCCGGAAACACATGGAGTCGACGTCAGCGACGTTTTCCTTCGGGGCGTGAATCGGCGTCGTCCAGCCAACAATGACGGTGAGGAACTTCGAGACGTAATCATCTGGCTAATTACGCTGCAATACGCTGAGACTGAAAAAAAGCCAGTGGCCCTAGTTACTGCGGATGCTGGCTTTTGGAATGATGCCAACATCCATGACCACATTTCGGGCGATATTAAAGAACGAAACGTGGATGTGAGTTTGTTCCGAACAGTTGAAGACTTTGTCAAAGCGAGTGCGCCTGCGGCGGTATCCGTTGACGCGGGATACGTTTCTAAGTTCTTTGACGTAACGAACTTGATGCCGGACTTGTCGGCGGCGGCTCGAAAGGCTCTTGCTGGGCACGGACTTGTCTGGGGGCAGCAGCATAATGTGAGAACCGTTCGACCTTCCACCGCCCAATTTTCGGCAGGTGCTTCTTACGAAATCAATCCGGAAACGAAGCTCCTGGAGCTCGTATACGAACTGACCTTCATTGCCAACATCTCTGTAACCGAGTGGAGGTTCCATCAACCACAAATTTGGGGCACAGGCGTCCTCGAAAGCTACCCCGCGGGCGGTAGATTTTTGGGCTTTGCGAAGCCCGAAGTCCCCTTCCAGGGCTTTGCAAATCCGGTCAATCCACAATCGCCAAATACAATCTTCGCTAACCCAAATTGGAATTGGTCGCCTTTAGCACAATTTATTAAGCCAGAGGCGCCTCAGGAAGAACGGACGACGCTGAAAGACTATTTGGTTTATGCAAAGGCACAGATTTCAGTGCGATTAGTTAATGAGACTCTCGCCGATGCCGAGCTTGACGGACTAGAGATCTCCAAAGCTGAGGAGATGGCTGAGGCAGAACCAACGGCAGAGGAATTCGACGTTGAGGTAGAGGAGGCCGCTGAGGCAGCACAAGTGGAGCCAGAACAGGCGATTGAGAGTGCGCCTAGTGGTGATTCTCCCGACGAAGCAAACGATTCTCCGAAGGCAAAGTAGTGGTCAAACGCGGCGAGCGACTGAAGTAGGCCGGCAGATGCATCTAAGCCCGGAGCTTCGCAGGCTCCAAGCCGGGCTGTCTGGGCTTGTGTCTCTCTGAGAAAGCACGACCGTAGCCCCTCCATTTTTGGATTCGAAATCGGTTTGCCACCGCAATGCTGGCTTTATTCACGCGTATCCGCTTCGCACCTCGCTCAGATGAGTTGCTCCGCCACTAACACCCGCCGCTGCTCCAATTGGATGGAGTCCATTTGAGAAAACTGAAAAACGCAAAAAAAGTCACCAATTCGAGCGTTTTGGGCGTTCTGATAAGGTTCCCAAGTTTCGGGCGTCCGTTCGATTCCCATCACCCGCTCCAGTCATTTTGATTTCCTATAACAACTTAGCGATAGGTCGCGGCGGCAACAGGCGGCATTAAGGAGCAAAGCGAGCTTCGAGGGTGGCACCGCGAGCTCACGCGAGGCCCGAGACACAAATGGTAGCTGTCTCGCTAACATCGTCCGGTCGTTGGCATACGATATGGTCTGACACCGCCGAAATTGAGGACCTCCCACGTTAGGAGCGCACATACGACCAAAGGTCCGCTGACACATGGCGTTTATGCCTTGGCACCGAAGCAAAGTCTCTCTGCCGGGCAAGCCGCTCCTCCACGTTTTCATCTCGCGGATAATGTTAAGATTCAAGGTATGGCGAAGAAGAACGTTCAGTTCGTTGCCACGAAAACCGTAACGAAACCGACCCGCGTCAAATTCAAGACGAAATCGGGAGAGACGGTTTCCTTTCGGGCGCTGCGGACCGTAAAAGAAAAGGAACTCGTTAAGTTCCGCGCCAAGCGAAAATGAGGCGAATCTATTTAGACAGCAACGTTCTGATTGCTCACAACGCCACAGACAAAGCCGAAGAGCCGAAAAGGAAACTGGTTGAGAATGCTCTGGCAGTCTTCGCCGATCTGAAGGATGTCCAACTCTGTACGTCGATGTGGGCGCTCACCGAAATGGTCAACGTCCTCGTTTCCGCCAAAAAAATGGACCGGGCGACCGTCGCCGAGATTGAAAGCCAGCTCATAAGCGAACGCCGGCTGCTCAAACTGAAGATTCAGATACTCGATGTTAGCCCTGCGAAGGACTATGACTTCGGCGAGTTCTTTTTCCAGGTCAAACAGAGCATTTTGAAGTATCACTCGGGAGTCGGAGATATCATTCACAGCGTCATCATGAAAAACAATGGCGTCGATGAGATTTTGACGTTCGACGAAAAGGATGATTTCAAGAAGATCCCCGACCTTACGGTCTTCCATCCGAGAGACATCAAGCTTCCTTAATTTTGTGACCGCCCACCCACCCCGGACCGCTCCAACTGCATACGGGGACAGGGAGGAGGTTTGGCAATGATCTCTCTGCTCGCTCCATTTCCAGGATTCAGTTCGATCCCCACCGCCTCTACCACCATCTTCCTGATGGATGGACACTTACTAAAAACACGCGGGGGCAAAAAGAGGCAGATTAGACTGATGGTCCCGCTCCGTTTTTCCCTTCAGCGGCACCGGTGACAACCGGACGCCTGAACCGATCCTTCAATCTATATTTCCTCGAAGCCCGTCTACCAGTAGCAGAAGAGTCGGGATATCTAGGGATTATGGAGATCCCGGCTTTCTCGGGAGGATTTGATCACGTCCTAGCTCGAGAGTTCACGGCTTGGGCAGCCCAGTAGTTGAACGCGAATCTGAGGTCAGCTGTGGGAGGAGCTACATTCCCGGTGAGAATGCTACAAGGGCATGTGAGGTAATCTCCTCCGCAATTCGAACATGTCGCCGCAGCCACCTTAAACGCCTGTCGAGTCTCCAAACCGGTTTCGTTCATTTCCACGCTTGTGATTCGTGACTCAACCGGACTGGACGCCATGGCCTTGTCAATTTCATGGGGAACTCCAGGTTGCGGTGCTATCTTCCGTCGCGGATATAAATTCAGACTCTCCGGATCCACATACTCCAAAGCAGTATCTACACCCTCGCCAAATGACGCGATGGCCTCTGCGGTATCCCTGACCCAGTCCGCAACTAATTCCCTCCGCGGAAAAGGTTGGTCTCGGTTCAGCCAATCCAAGACCTCAGTGCATCTCCCAAAGATAGAAACGGAGAGTGTGTATTCTGGAAGCGCAAGGGAAAGATTAATTAACAGCGGAGAGGCAGGGTCCGTCTCGTTCATTTTTGACACAAGCTCGCGGTAAGCCTCGGTCGTGTGGTCGAGCGCCTCTCGAGTGCGATGAATCACTATGGGCATCTGCAAATAGTTATCGTCGAAAACCATGAAGCGTGCGTTCGGTGCGAAAGTCAATCGATGACCAGCTCGCCCCAAAGTTTTCATCAGTTCCACAGCCCGCAAATCGAAAAGAGCATATTCTGCTTTTTCGCTTCGCGCCCACGCATAAGGGAACGCAACAGGTTCCTCCGGAATGTGTTCGAAGGTGCTGGGCTGATGCGTGACTAAGATGCGGAACGATTTCGAGCCGTCGCACAACCACGGAGCTCGTTTGTCGAGCTTAAGGGACTGCGGGAACACATCCGTTTTTCCCAATTCCTCACGGATGTCCGCTTTAGATTTTTGGCCCCCAAAGTATTCTGAGACCAGCACGTTGTCTCGAAAGTGATTATGAATGACGCTCTTCCAGCGTCCGATTTCAATGGTTCCATCGACGCGCCAGAGCTTCGTATATTCAGTCTGGCGACCGGCCCGTTTGAGATCCACGTCAAGACGGGCGATCATTTCTCCCGGCGTATAGGCACGTATCGAGCCATCGAGATGTTCAATTCGGTTCGTCTTTGCATCGATCACGCTGTGGACGTAACGGCAATGCAGCTTCGTCCGATCGGCACCACTCTCACTGTCACGCAACTCCTCGGCTTCGAGGATGAGCTCCGCGCTCGTTTCTTTGGTTCTTCGTTGCCACCAGAACTCTGTACGAGAAATTTTATGGAAGAACCGCTGACTTTCATCCGCGGTGTGTGCTGTTACTCCGGTCTGGAGCGACGATAGGTCTTCATTGAATTTCGGCCCGTACCAGTAATCCAACTCTATCGTGTGTGCAGCTGTGTCGGCCAATCCCACCATATCCGGATCGAGCCTCACTCTCACATTCACGCCGGAATCTCGGGCTATTTGGTATAGCGTCACTAGGAGCTCTTCGTTGAAGTGATTGAAAGGACTCTCCGAGCGCCGCATGAAGTGGTGTGCGAACACACAAAGCTCCCCAATCTGAAATATGCCTGGCCGGATCATCGTGAGAGCTGTGAATGGAACGAGACCGTCCTTGTCCATATGCTCAAAAATCTCCGGGAACGCTCTCTGTGCGAGACCCGCTCCTCTCAGAGCGTGCGCTCCCGAATTCCACGGGATTTCAGACTCCGTTAGCACGCCCGTTCCTAAGAGTTCTTTAACCCGGGTGATCGACTTTTGAGGTACATCACGGATTGTAGAGGCGATGAACTTTACGCATCGCTCTTTTACCTGCGAAAAGTCCTCGTCCGTTTCAGGCTCGATGACGTGTGCCAGAACGCGAGTGAGGCCAGGTTCTAGGTAGACTGCGGCAGGAACGACCCATCCGACCGGTCTATGACGATCATGGCTGATGAGCTGGGGCATCCCGACATCAAAGCTGTCCTTCATGGAGTCGTAGAGGGCACCCGTATCCATCCTCATGGACTTTCGATTGACCGAATCGCTCATGATTGCTGCGATTTGAGATTTCACGAAGCTCCTCGACCAGCGGCATCATCCTGAAACAATGGTCTAGCTAATGATAAGTCAGCTTTTGTGAATCGATCTCAGAAGGTCCCGGATGACGGACCAGTGGGAAGGTGAAGCTACAGAGACCTGGACGGGCCATAAGTCCGCTTGGGGGAAGTTGTAGTTTCCGCGACGCCTGCGATTGTTTCTGGATGACGGGTCGGAAGCTGAGACCGATGGAAGTGGTGGAGCTAAGTGTGTCATCGGATCAATTGGCCTTAGTATCTTGAAAGCTCTCCTCAAAGGTGGAACGCTCACTAACCTAGAGCGCCCTCTCTCCATTTCAGGACGAACCGACAAGGCTTGGAATCAGCAACCCTCACCCGTCTGGGTCTTTCGTACTATTCCAAGGTGAATCAATCACTGTCACCTTTTGATTGCGATGTCACGTTTTGACAGACAGCCTGTTCGTCAAAAGGTGACGTTTCTCGAAAGTTTTGACGAACTGCATAAATAACTCAGATCCCGCATAAACAGAGGGGGTTCATCTTGTCTCTTCCAGGGCGAAGTCTAAGTAGAGTATGCCCATAGAGGGTGTAGTGAAGGAAGACAACACAGAAACAGACAGAGAATAAACAGATGGTCAGGAGATGGAATGACAGGATCACCCTGGAAGGGCTTTGCACGTTTCCAATTGCCATTGATTCCTTTTTCAAAGTTGCTTAGGGATCGCAGTACATGTGCCGCTGAGTTGTACTCTGCTTTGTTTGCAGTGGCCGCGGGAAAGGCATTACTCATTGCTCCTTCTCCGTACAAGAAAGAACTGACAATCAAGGTCAGTCACCTTGTATTAGAGAACCGTGTTGGCATCTCTTCCAGTTCAATCACCAGAGCAACCAGGAAGTTGGTGGCCATGGGCCTTGTGAAGTCAAGGCAAGGGAGGACGAAAGGCAAAAAGAAGATCGCAGTCACATCGTACACGCTGCTGGACCCCAACACCCATGAACCGATGTTGAAGTCTCACAAGTACGGTGGCGTATGCTTCGTTAACGATGTGAAGCCTTTCATGATGTTGCCGAAAACACATCTGTTGCCCTCGGGACCTTTTAAGGCCCTCAGCAAAGTGGCCCGGCGCACCATGTTCGCTGCGTTGATGATGGTGAGTGAACGCGGAAGTCTAAAACTGTACGTGCGTCAGTTGAGGTGGCAAGAGCGCAGTGGCGTCAAGAGTAGGTCACACTTCTCAGACGCCATCGAAGAGCTGAAACTTCACGGACTATTGAACTACAGCGATGGGCGGCTGGAAGTCTACGACCCGGTACTGCGCGAACCCGTGCCTGAATGGAGACGCCGGCAAGGGGAAGAGTTACAGCAACGTATCAATGATGCGATGGTGCTCAAAGGAAAGAGACGCTATCCGATCGATTACGAGTCCGTGACCCCCGAACAATGGCAGGCGATTGTGGAAGAAGTCATGCGTTGTAAGTTCGTGGTGAAAAGTAGCGGGTGGACCACAGCACTCGAATGTCCGCTTGAGAAGCATCGGAAGCCACACTTCAGCCTCAATTTTCAGCTAGGTTGCTACAGGTGCTACCGGTGCGCCGACGGAACTGACCACGGAAAGGGAAAGCTGGCCCGGTTGGTACGTCTACTCCTGAAATGCAGTGTGCGTGAGGTGCATGAAATCATCGCACGCCACTGCAACCTGACCTTAGTTGCGCGGGATGGCGAAGTATTGCAGGAGACAGAGCAGGCTAAACTGGAAGAGCTACTTGGGCCAAGTCAGTCGTGCACGATAGAACCAACCCCTCCACTGGATCCGTATGCAGAAATTTGAGTCAACCAAGTTTGAATATGAAATGTAGGCTAGCCGGATAGGGGGAGGGGGTATCTCAGTTTCTGGCGGGATTACTCTCATGACCGACGCGCTCCCAAAATTTCTGCGCGGGCAGTAATTTTCATTTTCTTATGCTTTTTTCACGGGCAGCCTAAGGTGTTTCCTTGGGTTTTGCCGTCAATTGACCGCAGACGAAGAGACAAAAACGGTGCTTTTGGCTCAAGAATTGCACCACCGCGAGCCAAGAATGTAGTCAACCTGGTGCAACCAAGCGTGATCGGGTCGATGGTTAGAGTTACGCACTCTAACCACCCAGGGTTGGGGAAAAGTCTTTGGCGTTGCGGTATTGGAACCCGTTGTTTGACGCTCGTTGTCAAACGATTGGGCGCCGCGGCGGCGGTTTGGACCGCTTCGTCGACCTCGCCCTTATCAGCGTAGCGTGGTTAGGCTTTACAACAACTTACAAGACCGCGGGGACTGCCAAAATACGCGGAAGTCGTACAAGACATCGTATGTTGTGGGTTGGATTGTGGGTTGGAAAAAGTCCATGAATTCTGTGGCAGTCCACATTTTCATTTCCTGGAAATTCGTTTATCAGTAAGCATCATCCTGAGGCGACGGTTTGGAAAACCGCCGCCTCAGTTGGTTGGCCAATGCTTCTTGTAGTAGCGCGCCTGCCTCATGAGCAGGAGTGCCACGGTCCGAGAATTCTGTTGACGCAGAGACTCAATGCAGTTTGCTGGGAAGATTGAACCAGCGGCCGGCGCGACCATTGTTGGGTCAGTGCTGTTGACGTCTTCCTGTTCTGTCATCAGAATGGGTGCCCTGGAGTACTGTAGGCGTGGCGACCAGAATGTCCTCCCTCTCGGGGCCTTCGGGGTACGAGTTGGTGCCCCTCCGGGAAGGTGCGGACTTCATCCTTTACCGCGGCAAGCAGCACGGCAATCCATCGCCGGTCCTAGTCGTGGCCCTCGCTTCAGAACAACCGTCGCCTCAGAGTCTCCGTCGGCTGGAACACGAATACTCGCTCGCAGCCGAAGTGGACCCCGCATGGGGAGCCAAGCCTCTGGCCCTCGCTCGTCACGAAAGGCGAACAACCCTCTTACTCGAAGACCCTGGCGGTGAGCCTCTAGATCTGATTCTTGAGCGAGGCCAGGGGCAACCGCTCGATCTGACCCGCGCCCTGCGCATCGCCATCGGCTTGACGACGGCCCTCGCCCAAGTCCATCGGCACGGAATCGTACATAAGGACATCAAGCCTGAAAATGTGCTGGTCGGCGACGCCGACAGGGTTTGGCTTACCGGCTTCGGAATTGCTTCGCGGCTGCCCCGCGAGCGCCAGCCGCCCGCACCGCCGGAGATTATTTCCGGCACGCTGGCCTACATGGCACCCGAGCAGACGGGCTGCATGAACCGTTCGGTTGATGCCCGTAGCGATTTTTACTCCTTGGGCGTCACCTTGTACCGGATGCTTACCGACACGCTGCCGTTTGCCGCTGCCGATCCCCTAGAGTGGGTTCACTGCCACGTCGCGCGCCAGCCGGTTCCCCCAAGTAGTCGCGCCGCAGTCCCCGAGCCGCTATCGTCTCTGACCATGAAGCTCCTCGCCAAGAACGCCGAAGAGCGTTATCAAACGGCAGAAGGCTTGGAGGCCGATCTTCGGCATTGCTTGGCGGAATGGGAATCGCTGGGGAGGATCGATCAGTTTCCGCTGGGTAAGCGCGATTCATCAGATCGATTGCTGATCCCAGAAAAGCTCTACGGGCGCGAGGTCGAGATCGACGCCCTGCTGGCGACCTTCGACCGAGTCGTAGCCAGCGGTATCCCGGAGATCGCGCTCGTATCTGGTTACTCCGGCGTCGGAAAATCCTCCGTGGTGAACGAGCTGCACAAGGTGCTTGTACCGCGTGGGCTTTTCGCAGCGGGCAAATTCGACCAGTATAAGAGCGACATCCCGTACGCCACCTTGGCACAGGCCTTCCAGACCCTAGTCCGGCAGATCCTCGTCAAGAGCCAAGCGGAAATGGACCAATGGCGATATGCCCTTGCGGATGCGGTTGGGCCGAACGGCCATCCGATCGTCAACCTCGTCCCCGAACTCGAGCTGATCATCGGGGAACAGCCTCCCCTCTCGGATCTGCCGCCACAGGACGCGCAGAACCGTTTTCAAATGGTACTTCTTCGTTTACTGAACGTGTTTGCACGTAAAGAGCACCCGCTTGCACTGTTCCTCGACGATCTGCAGTGGGCCGATTCGGCGACTCTGGACTTCCTTGAGTACATGTTTATCCATTCGGAAATTCGCTACCTGCTCGTAATCGGAGCGTATCGGGAAAACGAAGTCAGTCAAGGTCACCCTCTCGCACGAGCATTCGACACAA
>Ga0210389_10001084_pt1 | contig 22600 bp, 20 predicted proteins | sample IncBWH28OmetaG_FD_160127 | JGI IMG/M metagenome (GOLD analysis project Ga0210389, IMG submission 160127) | Forest soil microbial communities from Barre Woods Harvard Forest LTER site, Petersham, Massachusetts, United States - Inc-BW-H-28-O ...
ACCGGAATCCGAAACAGCGACTCCGACCCCAGAAACCACCGCATCACCACCACGCTCGATACCGCCGAAAGCACCACCGACCCCAGAATCCCCGCCGTCCACCGCCCAATCACTTCTTCAATCACGAACAGCACCGCCGAGATGGGTGCGTTGAACGCCGCCGCCAGTCCCGCCGCCGCGCCCACCGGCGCAATCAGCCGCATCCGGTCGCGCGACAAATTCATCTTCCGCCCTAGCACCGAAGCCAGGCTCGCCCCAATCTGCAGCGACGGATCTTCCGGCCCAAGCGAGTGTCCCGACCCAATCGCCAGTGCCGCGGTAATGAATTTTCCGATGGCCGTGCGGAAGGGAATGTACCCGTTGTAGATGAACAGCGCAGCCTTAGTCTGATTCACCCCGCTGCCCCGCGTCTGCGGGAAGACATGAATCACCAGGGCCGCGATCACCAGTCCCGCCAAGGTCGGCGCCAGCAGAAGCCGCGACGTAGTCAGCACCGCTCCCGAACCCAGCAAATAAAGCCGGCACCATCCGATCGCAAACCGAAAACAAACCACTGAGAGTCCGGAAAAAATTCCGATGAACACCGACAGCACGAGAAAAAACCGGTCTTCTCGAAAAACCGAGTGCCAAAGCGCTCGCGACCGCTCGTTAATGGTTCCGTTCTCTACGGGTTGTTCGCTCACCATCACGCCTTCAGCCATTCCTGTCATCCTTAGCGAAGTGACTGCTCCGCAAAACAGAAGTCACGCAGTCGAAGGATACCTGCCCATCTCCACGACTCATGGCTCCGCAGGGAGTTTCCACCCCCCACCCGTCAGTTCCCCTCATGCAACTTCGCAATCAGCAGCAGCGCCAGATCCTTCCCCGCCGGAGCCTCGCAGTTCACGCTGGTTTCCCGTTCAACGTCAAACACCATGTCCATCGCAGATTCCACCAGATCTGGATTGCTCCGCAACTGCGACTCCGTCACGCGCGATTTCATCTTCGCCCAATTCTCAGCCAGATTCGGCTGCCCCGGCTTCGTAGTCCCCGAGCTTTTCTCCGCACACGCCTTAATCCTTTCACCCGCAACCGCAAAGGCCTCAATCACAATCCGATTTCGCTCGGCCATCGAAACCTGCCGCTGAAATGGATCCATTGACAGCACCAATTCCGTGGTCTTGAGCAGTGCCGCACTCTCGGCATCGTCGGAATTAGCCTCAACCGCCGATTGCAAATATTTGCGAGCCTCCGGATACCGCCCCAGTTCGAACGCCGCCGCCCCCGCCCCCGCGAACGCAGCCCGATTATGCCGGTTCGATTTCAAACTCAGCCGGTAAAATACAAACGCGCGCTCGTAATCCAGCGTACGTACAAACAGATCGCCCACCTGCTGCTGTAACGCCGCATCGTCTCCAACATTCTCTGCCAGCGCAATCAACTCGGACTCCGCCTGAGCCCGCGCCTTGTTCTGCAAAAGAAATTCAATCAGCTCCAGCCGCGCGTCGCGTCGCCTCGCCTCCTGATGATCCTGCCGGTCGCCTGGCCAGGCCGCGTAGATCGCGTTGTGGTAATAGCGCTGCGCCTCCTCCACTTGCCCCTTTTGCACGGCGATGCGCGCCAGTTCCAGGTTCACCAACCCGTCGTCTGGCTGCCGATCCCACAGAGTCAGCAGGTAGGTCGAGGCCTCCGCCGTCCGCTTAAGCCCGATCAGCGCCTCAGCTAGATCGAGTTGATAAGCGTAGTCGTCCGGCGAATACAGCAGCGCGGAGCGAAATTCCGTGACCGCGCTGTCAAAGTGCTGCGCCCGCAAATCCGCCAGGCCCCGGCTGTACCACCGGCTGCCCAAAGCTCCCCGCTGCGCCTGATAGGCCCGCGACAACCCAGTCACCGCCAGAAAAAAAATTACCGCCAGCCCCGTCACCAGCGCCAGCATCACCGGCTGTCGCCGCAGATAAACCCGAAGCTCCTCCAGCTTTCCCGAAGCCATTCAGTCTCCGTTCGCCTCCACCCAAAGATTGTCATCCCGACCGAAGCGTGTCCTTCCCAAAGGGGACGACAACCGGCCCCTGCGTCTCCGGAAAGAGATTTTAATCTTGGGTGGCGCAGCGCTTTCAGCGCTGCGATCAAGCTCTCCTCTTGTTCGAGGGTTTTAGCCCCGAGGGACCTTTCATTCCCGCGCCTTCACTCCGCCCCACCAATCCATCCCCGCTCCCGCACATGTTCATCCTGGAACCGCCGCAGGCGTGCGGCGAGAATCGCGGCGCGTCCCAGATATCCGACCAGCCTGCGCTCGTCCGCGCGATCCACTACCGGCAAACGCCCAATGTCGAAGCGCAGCAGCTTGGCTGCCGCTTCCGACACCAGTTCATCCGCAAACGTCACTACCAGATGTGTGCTGCCCGCCTCCTGCACCGTCATCGCTCCTGAAGAATCCTTATCCAGCGCGCGCAACACGTCACCCCTGGTGATGATCCCAACGAGCTTGTCGGCGTCATCCAAAATCAGCAAAGCCTGCCGCCGGACCACCGCCGGATCATGCCGCGCAATCCTCTCCGCCACAACGCCCACTTTCGTATCGGCGGCGATCACAGGCGGATCCCTCTCCATCGTCTCACCTACCGTCACCTGCGTCAGCGCATCTGCTTCGTAATCCTGGTGCACCCGCAATCCGCGCCGCGCCAGTTTCTCCGTCATGATCGAACTCGACGGCATGAACAGCATGGCGATCCCATCCGCAATCACCGCGACTAGCATTAGCGGCAGCACCGAGTTGTAATCTCGCGTAATCTCGAACGCAAAAATGATGAACGAAAACGTCGCCCGCGACGCCGCCCCGAACACCGCGCCCATCGCCACCACCGCAAACGCTCCCGGAGAAAGATGCGCTCCCGGGAACGCATGATTCGCCACCATCGCGAACAGCCCGCCCATCGCCGCGCTCCACATGAATGTCGGCGCCAGCAGCCCGCCCGATGTCCCTGATCCCAGCGAGATCACCAGCGCGGCGAACTTTGCGATCATCACCACGAGTAAGAGTTTCCATGCCAGCTGCCCGTTCAGGATATCCCCGATCGTGTCGTACCCCACTCCGAACACACGCGGTACAAAAAATCCGATCACGCCCAGCGCCAGCGCTCCGATCGCCGGCCACCACATCTCGTCGAACGGCAGTTTCTCGAATAAATCTTCCACCCAATACAGCGCCTTGCTTAACCCCACCGCCCCCAGCCCGCAGATCGGTCCCAACACCAGGTAAAACGGCAGCGCGCGCGGAATCCCGAACTCCATCGCCCCCACCTGAAACATGGGCCCGCGACCCAGTAACTGCATGTGCACTGCCGTGGCCAGCGTGCTCGCGATGACGAGCGGGATGAAAGACCGCGACTTGAATTCGAACAGCAGCAGTTCAATCGCCAGAATCACGCCCGCAATTGGAGTGCTAAACGTCGCTGACATGCCCGCCGCCGCGCCGCACGCGAGCAGCACCTTCCGCTCCACTGCCGTCGCATGCAGCACCTGCCCCACCAGCGATCCGATTGCTCCGCCGGTTTGAATGATCGGCCCCTCGGCCCCAAACGGCCCGCCGGTCCCAATCGCAATCGCCGCGGAAATCGGTTTCAGAATCGCCACCTTCGGCTCGATTCGGCTGCGGTTGGTCAACACCGCTTCCATCGCCTCCGGAATCCCGTGCCCCTTGATCTTCGATGATCCGTACTTCGCCATTACCCCCACGATCAGCCCGCCGATCACCGGAACCAGAATCACCCATGCGCCCAGATGATGCGATCCCACACTCCTGAAGGTTGTCGACCACTCGTGAAAAAAGAAAAGGTTTGTGAACAATCCGATTAGCTTGTACAAAACATAAGCAACGAGGCCAGCGATCAGCCCAATCCCAGCCGCCAGAAATGAAACCAGCACAATCCGAAACTGCGCCGTCTGCTCAATCGTCAATGCGGAGCGTGTAAATGTGTTGTTCGTCATTTCTTAGGATCTGTTCTCTTGAAGATGTCTCTCTTGTTAGAGATGTCGTTCGTGGCGAAGATGTCTCTCTTGCTAAAGAGGTCTCTCTCAAAATGTTCTTCAGGCATGTCCTACGGGTCAGATTTTGGGAAGCACAGCGCTCTAAGCGATGAATCCTTCTCTTTCTTCAAGGGTTTCAGTCCCTGAGGGTCGGGGCGGGTGCCCCATTTCTCGCGCGTCCTTGCGCGAGAAGTGGGGATTGTGGCTGTCGAACAATCACCCCCGCGTCTTTGCCTCCGGCGTCAACCGTCGCAGCGCCGCCACGAGACTCGGCGCCGCCTGACTCAGTTCATCATGGTGATGCAGCGCAAGTTCCTCCAGCACCCGGTCTCCCTTCTGCGTCAGTGCCAGCAACACCTCGCGCCTGTCGTCCCGCGCCCGTTCCCGCCGGACGAACCCTCCCGCCTCCAGCCGGTTAATCAACTCGACGGTGCTGTGATGTTGTATCTGCATCCGGTCCGCCAGCTCCCGGATCCGCGGCCGCACTCCCTCCGGCATCCCCTTGATCGCCAGCATGAGCTGGTACTGTCCCCGCTCCAGCCCCGCCGCCTGCACCGCCTGCTCGCTGAAGTGCAAAAACTTCCGAATCTGATACCGGAATTCCGCCAGCGCCTGGTAGTCCGACAAAGTAAGCTTCTTCATCTCCCCGATTGTATCGTGTAGCGATAGTACTCTTCTAGTATATCGTGAAACGATATATCCGGAAACCCTGCGTGTTCCATCATCCTGAGCGCAGTCGAAGGATCCTACCTGCTCATCCGCTCCTGCGGATGAGGATTTTGATCTCCAAGTCTAAGCCCAAGGAGCTAGCCTCTCCCCGCGCCCTCCATATAGAATCCTTAGTCCACAAATTTCGGGTGCCCCGCTTCTCGTGCGCCTTTTGCGCGAGAAGTGGGAACTATCCAAGGAGACCACGTGATCCCGCGCTATACCCGCCCCGAGATGGCCCGCATCTGGAGCGACGAAAACCGTTTCCGCACCTGGCTCGCTGTCGAAGTCGCCGCCACCGAAACCCTGGCCGAAGCCGGACTCGTCCCCAAAGAAGCGGCCAAGGCAATCAAAGAGCGCGCCGATGTCCGCGTCGAGCGCATCCACGAAATCGAAGCCGAAGTCCGCCACGACGTCATCGCCTTCACAACTGCCGTCGCCGAGTTCGTCGGCCCCGAATCGCGCTGGTTCCACTACGGCCTCACCTCAAACGACGTAGTCGACACCGCACAAGCGCTCTTAGTCCGTCAGGCCTCCGAGGTTATTGAGCAAGACCTGCAGCGTCTCGCCGAAGTCCTCGAACGGCGCGCCTGGGAGTTCAAAGACACGCCCATGGTCGGCCGCACGCACGGCATTCACGCCGAGCCGATTACTTTCGGATTCAAAATCGCCAACTGGTATTCGGAAACCCAGCGCAACATCGCCCGCTTCCAGGCCGCCGCCGAAGACATGCGGGTCGGCAAGCTCTCAGGCGCGGTCGGAATCTTCGCGCACCTCACGCCCGAACTCGAAGAGAAAATCTGCGCGCGTCTCGGCCTCAAGCCCGCAGCCGTTTCCTCGCAAGTCATCCAGCGCGACCGTCACGCCGCCTATCTCGCGACGCTAGCTGTGATCGCGTCAACTCTGGACAAGGTCGCCACCGAAGTCCGCCACCTGCAGCGCACCGAAGTTCGCGAGGCTGAGGAGTTCTTTAGCGAAAAGCAAAAGGGATCGTCGGCCATGCCGCACAAGCGCAATCCCGTGACCGCCGAGCAGATCAGCGGCCTGGCGCGCGTGGTCCGCGGCAACGCGCAGGCTGGGTTCGAAAACGTCGCGCTGTGGCACGAGCGCGACATCTCGCACTCGTCCGCCGAGCGCGTCATCCTGCCCGATTCGACCACGCTCGCCGACTACCTCTTAAACAAGACGGCGAACCTGATCGACACGCTGATCGTCTATCCCGAGCGCATGCGCGCCAACCTCGAAAGCACGCACGGCCTCATCTTCAGTGGACAGCTTCTGCTCGGCCTGGTCGAACACGGCGTCAGCCGCGAGGACGCGTATCGTCTGGTGCAATCCCACGCCATGCGCGCCTGGAAGGAAGGCCTGAACTTCCATGACCTCATCCTCGCCGACAAAGAGATCACCAGCAAAGTCCCGCGCGCACAGATCGAGCACGCGTTCGACCTGCCACGCCAGTTGAAGAATGTCGACAAGATTTTCGGGCGCGTGTTTGGCACGAAAAAAGACGCCAGCCAAAAGCCAGCGTCCAAAAAACCCGCAAAGAAAAAATAAACCGCGGGGCCGATCCCGCGTCGGGTGCCCCATTTCTCGCGCGCCCTCTGCGCGAGAAGTGGGGATTTCGACCTCACCCAGAAACCAAACCAACCTCCACAACTCCCTCCCCATACTCCACATCCACACAAGCCTGAATCTCCACCACCCGCAGCAAATCCCACGCCTCCCGATACCGCGTCCACTTCGCCCGCTTACTCCCCGCCGTAAAGTGCAGCGTCTGCCGTTTCCCCATCGCCGCATACGGAATGATGTACCACTCCCCCAGCGGCACCACCCACACCGCAAAAAAATCCACTGTCCCCTTCTCATACGGTTTCCGCCCCGGCCCCATCACATTCAAGCTGTACTCATTGCCCCGCCGGCAAAAAATCGTGGACTTCACCTGCACCCGCCAGATCGCCCCACCACTCTCCACCGCCACGTCATACCGCCCCGACTCCCCATAAGGCTTCAACACCCCCATCCCCAACCCCGCCGCCCGCGCCATAAAACAAAGTTCCGCCCACTCCCCACGTTCCTTACATCCCGCAATCCACTTCGAATTGTTTTTCTTCCCCATGCTCCAACCCGTTTCCCATTCCGACTCTCTCTGATTTGTTATTCCGCTTCTCCGAAGGTTTGTCATTCCGACCTTGAGCGAAGCGGAGGGGGAGGAACCTGCTTTTCCCCGCCCTCCACTCCCACTATTCCCGTTCCAAAATCCTCAGTAAAGGTCATCCATCACACACTCACCCTGAGGAAAACTCCCAGATTCTGTGGAAAACGTAAAAGTGTGGGGCGGACACTCCTGTCCGCCGCCTTTGACCTTGATGTTGAATCTCATGCTAACCCCGACCGGGAAGGACACGGCTTCCAGCCGCGCCAAGCGAGACGAGAAAAGGAAGGAACCGGCTTCAGCCGCTGAGGCCGCGCCAGCCCAGCCCCTCGATTTCTCCTGCACAGCCACGCAACGGCTGCCCCACCCTTCGCGGTTTTCGAAGAGTGGGCACATCGAACCCATCTGTCTTCTCTGGAATTGGTTTGTCGAGGCCCGTGGTTCCCACCTGTCGAAAACCGCGACACGTGGGGTACCCCATTCCGAAAAGGGAGTTGACAGGTGTGCCAGCACGCTCTCTCAGCCACCGATGTTGTTCGGATTTCGTAACTATTCACGAACACTTGGAATCTATCGCAGCTGAGGCGGGATGATCGGAAACGCCCTGGTATTTGCAAATGACGAAGCAAGCAATCCACGCGTTTATCGACACCAACGTGTTCCTCAGTTTCTATGCGTACACAAATGACGATATCGAGCAACTTAGGAAACTCGTCAGCCTAATAAAGACAGACCAGTTGCGACTTTACTTCACGAAGCAGGTGGAAGACGAGTTCCGCCGAAACCGTGAGGGCAAGCTGCGGGAATCGTTGAAGGAGTTCGAGAAGGTAGCCGGTTCGTCGGGCGTGCCCAGGTTTATGGAAAGTTATCCAGCAATCGGAGACTTCAGAAGAGCCGTGGAACAGACGCTGAAGGCCAAGGACGAGGCTATCCAGCAGGCGAAGCGAGAAGCCGAGACTAACTCGCTCGCCGCGGATAAGTTGTTCGAGGCGATCAAATCGGCCGCCGGGATAATAAAGAGGACAAAACTGGACCTAGAGAAAGCACAGATTCGAATGGCGCTCGGGAACCCTCCGGGCAAAGAGGGTAGCTTGGGGGACGCCATCAACTGGGAGATCCTTCTTCGGGTCGTCCCAGACGATGCTGAACTGTACATCATCTCCAAGGACGGAGACTTTAGGTCCGCGCTCTCAAATGCTCCTAACCGCTTCCTTACTGACGAATGGCAATCTAAGAAGACCGGGAATCTGTTCCTTCGCGATCAATTGAAGCCGTTTCTGGCTGAACATTTTCCAAAAATTCAGTTAGCAATCGATGCGGAAAAGAGAGCGGCGATGGACAAGCTCATCAATAGTCCCAACTTCGCCACGACGCACTCTGCTATCAGCAGCCTCGTCCCGTTCCTGGAGACCTTCACAGCTGAAGACATGTCTGAGCTGTTGCGGGCGTTCGAAGCTAACGGGCAGGTCGGTTGGATTGCCTCGGATCCCGACGTGAAGGCATTCTATTTCCAGGTTCTTAATAGGTCCAAACTTGCCGGAACTGCGGACGACGAACAATGTTCCAGAATCATGGCCTGCCTTGAACCCGCGAAGGCAGCGGAGCCCATTCTAGAGGATGAAATCGAGGTGGAATGACGCCACCCTCGATCCGTTCACGAAGCAAAAGACCAGGACAGAATTACGCTGTCGCACGGCGCACTGCTCGCTCGACAGCCTGCGGCAATTGCACGGGCACGAAATAATCTTCCGGATACAAATAGTCCTCGCCCGATTCGTCAACGACGCGAACCTGATGCAGCCCGGTCGCTACTTTGTCCGGGATGATCTGATAGAGCTTGCGCAGCTCCAGCGAAGCGGCGTAGCCCTTGTTGCCGATGCAAATAACGTATTGTGCTTCGCGTTTCATTTCTTTGCTGGCCAGGTCATTCGAGAATGCGCTTGATCTTGTACTCTTTCGCCCCAATCCCGTGGGCTTCGTACCAGTGGATTTCCGCATGGCGTATCGTACCATCGAAAAATTCAACGTCAGCGGTGCCTTTCAGCTTTCTCCAACGTCCTTTGCCGTAAGCCTTCCACAGGCGCTTGCGCTCGCGAATTGCAGTGCCGGACGCAATCAACTTTATGTCCGTGATGCGTCCGACAATCTTGAAGTGCATGCGCCTGCACCGCTAAACCAAGGACGGGCGAGTCGCCCGTCCCCACACGAGCAAACCTACGAGCAGCCGCTGGTGCTGCCGCAGCTCATGCATCTGTAGCAGCTGCCGTTTCTGGTCATGATGCTGCCGCAGAAGCTGCAGCTGGGGGCGTCGCCTAGGTCGACGATGCTGGAGAGGGCGTCGGCGGCGTGGATGGAACCGGCTCCTGGTTCTCGCGTGCCGGATTCCGGGCGGCGGATGGGGGAGTGGGCGGTCTGGCTGCCGACTGCGTCGGGCTGGGCGGACGAGGCGTCCGCCGCTCCGTTCGCGATGCGCGGTCGGAAGCTTTCGAACAGCATTTGCTGCTGGCCGGTTAGGAAGCGGAGTTGGAGCCAGCGGAAGATGTAGTCCATGATCGACTTGGCGTAGCCGATGTCGGGATTGCCGGACCAGCCGCTGGGTTCGAAGCGGGTGTGGGCAAACTTTTCGCAGAACAGTTTCAGCGGGACGCCGTGTTGCAGGGCGATTGAGACTGCCAGCGCGAAGCTGTCCATTAGACCGCTGACCGTCGAACCTTCTTTGGCCATGGTGATGAAGAGTTCACCGGGCTCGCCGTCGGGATAGAGGCCGACGGTGATGTAGCCCTCGTGATCTCCTACTTTGAATTTGTGGGTGATGGAGGCGCGCTCTTCCTGCAGCTTGTGGCGGACGGCGCGGGGTGGGGCGTTAAGATTTTCTTCTTCAACGTGGACGTGGGGCGCGGCGGCGGCCAGGCGGGCGTCGTCCTTGGTGGAGTTTGCGGTCTTGGTGCCGGCGGCGCTCAGCGGTTGCGATTTTTTGCAGCCGTCGCGATAGACGGCGACTGCTTTCAGTCCTAGCTTCCAGGCCTGGAGGTAGGCTTCGGCGATGTCTTCTATGCTGGCGTTCTCGGGGAGATTCACCGTCTTGGAAATCGCGCCGGAGATGAAGGGCTGCGCGGCGGCCATCATTTTCAGATGGCCCATATACGCGATCGATCGTGTCCCCTTCGACGGCTTGAAGCTGCAATCGAAGACGGCGAGGTGATCATCTTTCATGTGTGGAGCGCCTTCGATGGTTCCGGTCGCGTCGATGTAGCTGACGATGGCGTCGGCTTGATCGTGGGAGTAGCCGAGTTTAAAGAGCGCGGTGGGGACGGTGTTGTTGACGATTTTGATCATGCCGCCGCCGACCAGTTTTTTGTATTTGATCAGGGCCAGGTCGGGCTCGATGCCGGTGGTGTCGCAGTCCATCATGAAACCGATGGTGCCGGTGGGGGCTAGGACTGTTACCTGGCTGTTTCTGTAGCCGTGTTTTTCGCCGTGGGCCAGGGCTTCGTCCCAGCATTGTTTGCTGGCTTCGTAGATGCTGGTGGGGACGTTTGACTTGTTGATGCCGTTCACGCTGGCGCGGTGCATGCGGATTACGTCCAGGAACGGTTCGCGGTTGATGTACCAGCCGGGGCAGGCTCCGCCGGGCATTACGTTGGAGCCGAGATTGGTCTCGGATAAATTCTTTTTTGTGGCCTCGGTTGCCGGGACTAGCGGGGGGCATTGTTCGGCGATTCTGGAACTCTGCAGATAAGCTTCGCCGCACATGATTGCTGTTACGCACGAGGCGTAGTCGCGGCCGGCGTCGCTGTCGTACGGTAGGCCTGCGGCCATTAGCAGGGCGCCTAGATTTGCGTAGCCTAGTCCTAGGGGCCTGTAGTCATGCGAGTTCTTCATGATCGATTCAGTGGGATATCCGGCGTTGTCGACCAGGATTTCCTGCGCGGTGATCAGGATGTCGACGGCGTGGCGGTAGGACTCGACGTCGAAGGTGCCGTTGGGGGCGAACTTCAGAAGATTCAGGCTGGCCAGGTTGCAGGCGGAATCGTCGAGGAACATGTATTCGCTGCAGGGATTCGAGGCATTGATTCTTGCTGTGTTCTTGCTCGTGTGCCAGCGGTTGACCGTGGTGTCGTATTGCATGCCGGGATCGCCGCAGTGCCAGGTGGCTTCGGAAATTTTGTTGAGCAGAGCTTTGGCTTTGTAGGTCTTGACGACCGAGCCGTCGGTTACCGTGCGGGTGGAGAAATCGGTGTCGCGGACTACCGCGTACATGAAGTCGTCGGTGACGCGGACGCTGTTGTTGGCGTTCTGGAAGAAGATGCTGGAGTAGGCGTCGGAGTCGGGATGCGAGCCGTCGTAGCCTTGCGCGACCAGGGCGTGGGCTTTGGCTTCCTCTTTCTGTTTGCACTCGATGAATTCGATGATGTCGGGATGGTCGACGTTGAGGATGACCATCTTGGCGGCGCGGCGAGTTTTGCCGCCGGACTTGATGACGCCGGCGAAGGCGTCGAAGCCTTTCATGAAGCTAAGCGGGCCGCTAGCGGTGCCGCCGCCGGAGAGTGTTTCGGTGGATCCGCGCAGGGGCGAGAGGTTTGTGCCCGTGCCTGATCCCCACTTGAAGAGCATGCCTTCCGTTTTGGCTAGCGTGAGGATGGAGTCTAGCGAATCTTTTACTGAGTTGATGAAGCAGGCGGAGCACTGGGGCTTGCTGTACCCGGTGACGCCGAATTCGACTTGCTGAGTTTGCGGATTCCAGTGCCAGTTGCGGCCGTCGGAGTTGGGTTCGATGCGGTCGCAGCCTACGTTGAACCACACCGGGCTGTTGAAAGCCGCGTACTGGCGGACGAGGATGTGGACTAGTTCGTCGTGGAAAGTGGCACCGTCATCGGCTGTTTTGAAGTATCCCTGTGCCATGCCCCAGTCGCGGATGGTTTCGGCGACGCGGGCGACGAGCTGGCGGACTCCGGTCTCGCGCTCGGGTGTGCCGACTTTGCCGTGCAAGTATTTCGAGGCCACGATGTTGGTGGCGGTCATGGACCAGTCTTTGGGGGCTTCGACGTCCTTCTGCTCGAAGATGATGCCGCCGTGGGAGTCGGTGATTTGGGCTAGGCGGAGTTCCCATTCGACCTCGTTGTAGGGGGAGACGCCGGGCTTGGTGAAGAAGCGGCGGACGGAGAGGCCGGTGGGCTTCTTTTTTGCGGGGGTCGATGGTGCAGCGGATTCGGTTACGGTTACGGTCTTCAATTCTGCCATGGGGCTCTCCATTAATTAGATTCTATGCGTGTTGCGGTCGATTCGCGGCGTCCGGGGGAACGGGGAATCGGAGGTTTTCAAAGATCTTTTGCCCTTTGGGGCTTGCCTCAGCGGCTAAAGCCGCGTCCTCAAAGATCGTTAACGCGGCGCTGAAGCGCCGCTCTTCCACGGTGGCGTCAGGGCCTGGGGCCGGAGTCGTCACCGTCCCTCCGGCTAGAAGCCCGAGGGGATTGGGGTTGGACAATGAAGATTGGTGGCGGCTCCGGAGTCTAGCTGCGGGGACGTCGGGACAGGGGCTGCAGCCGAAAGACCAGGCTTTGTGCTCAAGGCTCTCGCTTCGCTCGCCGGGCGGACGAATGCGTCCGTCACTGCATGGGTGTTGATGGTGTCGGCATTGGCGGACAGGAGTGTCCGCCCCACATTGGTATCAGTGGTGGGGAAGAGGGATTGCTGGCGGTCGTCTGGCTGGGGGATATATTCCGTGGCGGGGGTCAGCTCCAACGATGTGGCGAAGTGGGAGCCGATGCCGGTGGCTTTTTCGGCGGAGGAGACCATCCATTGATTGAGGGCGTTGCAGATGCTGCGGCGCTGGGTCTGGTCTTCGACGACGACGAAGCGGACGAAGTAACGGCCGGACGCCAGTCGGTCGTACATGGGATTGCGGCGCGAGAGCATGCGGTCGAGGACGAAGGCCATGTCGTCGTCTTCGAAGAATTGGGTGACGGCTAGCATGCGGCGGGGGGCTGTGGCGGTGGGGAGGGCCTGCCGAGCTTCGCTCGGCCTGACCGGGTCTGAGACCCGGTCCCACACGGGAGCTCTCGCTTCGCTTCGCTGGACGGGCGGGTCGCCCGTCCCTACACGGGCCGTCCCGACATGGCCTGAGAAGTCCAACACCTCTTCGGCTACGGCGAAGACGCCGGGTTTGCTGGGGACGAACAGGAGGCTGTGGGGGGAGTCGCAGCGGAACCAGCGCGACCAGTGCAGGCGCCGATAGTCCAAGGGACGATCGAAACCGTGGCGCGCCAAAGACTCTGTAACTAAACGAGTTAAACCTTCCATTGCGGGCTCCTAAATCTGTGTTACCGGGGCCTTGCTGCCGCGCCGGAGAAAGGAAATTTTCCTGGTCTGCCGGCGGACAGGTCTGTGTTGACTGCGCCCTCCGCTGCTGGCGGTACTGATTACTGATACGGCTTACTCTTACTGCGAAAGCGCTCACAATCTGCGCTTCTAATGTCGTCCCCCGGGGGAGGGTCGGGGAACGGCCACCGCACTTTCATTTGGCACTTCTATTTGGGCTTCCGGCTTCCAGAGAAGCCTGAAGGTTGAACTCCCTGGGTTAAGGTTTTCGGCGCCGGGCTTACGGATCTGGAAGCCCAGGCGCCTGAACCTTTTCTGCCTGCGGAGGGCGCCGAGTCACCTCTGGCTGGGCACCGGACCGCATCGCTTTCCTGTACTGCTCGCCTGCGCGGAAATTCCGTCCCATTCCCGTGAGGCGAAATTTCTGTGCTTGGGATTGCAAAGTTACTCCCGCAGATTGTGCCTGTCAAGAGGGAAACACTACAGGTTGTATCCCTAGCAATGACGGGCTTGGTGCGGGGTTAAGGTCCGGTTTTCCACATTGTGGAAAACCGAGGACGAGTGGGATTGGCCGGGAGCGCGGTGAGATTCCTGTTTTGGGACCGCATCTTGCAGCAAGGGCTTGGGTTGCGGTGGCGAAAATTGTGAGCTCGGGGATCAAAAAGGCTCCTTTTTCTGGCCGTTCTGTTCGAACCACCGGGCTAAAGCCCGTGTTGATCGATTGGGCGCTTTACGCGGCGCTGAAGCGCCGCTCTTCCACGGTTGCGCCGGCGGTGGGGAGCGACGTCGGCGGTCAGCGGCGACGTCGGCGTTACGAGTGAATGTCGGCGGTCGCGGGTGACGTCGGCCGCCACCGGTGACGCGGCGGTTACGGGGATGCACGTTGCTGGGAGTTCTTCACGTCAATCCCACCTCACATCTGGTGCTTGGCGTCCCGACTCACATCTCCATCCAAGCTCGCGATTCACATCTTGATTCACATCAGGTGAAGGCGCGGAGTGGACACGCGGCGCTCGCCACAGGGCTGGGGAAGTTTGCGGCGGGCGCGGGCGGGGGCATCTTCGCGGACGTTATCGGGCCGAGAGATGAGATGGTCATCGACCCGGCGGCTGCTTACGGGGGGCTTGCCGAGCTTGACTCGGTCGAGCTTGGCTCGTTTGAGATTTAGGGGCTCGAGCTCTGCTTCTTCGAGCCTTACTTCTTCAATTTCGAGGGGCTCGAATTTCAGGCGCTCCGGTTTGGAATCGCGGATAGTTTTTTCTGCGTCGGCTCTTTCTGTGAGTGAGCTTTCTGCAAGCGAGTTTTCTGTCGACAAGGGTTCGGCGATACCTGTTTCGTGAGACAGGGACATGGAGACGTAGATGTCCTCGAAGATGCGGCGAGGTGCAATGCTGAGCACACCGTCGGAGGATTCGACGAGGTAGTCGCCTTTGCGTCCACAGTGCTGGCGGCCGAGGTGATCGACGAAGCTGAGCGAGGAACTGAGTTGTTTGGCTTTGACCAGGAAGCGCGTGCGGTATGTCTTCCACTGCTCTGATTTCATGTGGCGCGGACCCGAGTACGAATCTTTCTGCGTGAAATTTTGAAAGCGGCCGCCCGCCGGTTTGTCCCGGGTTGGACGACTCAAATTTTTTATGAAGGCGAAGCTGACTGTACGAGCGAAACGGGCGCGGGTCAATTCAGTATTTTTGGTGCAATTGAGGAAAAAAGCGGTGACGGATTTTCCCGGATTGGGACGGGTCAGCCGACGAAAGAGAAGCGAGATTGCTGCACTGGATGGCGCTGTTTCCATATGAGGTGCACGATACTGGGGAGATTTTGGGGGAGAGGGGCGCCGGAATGTCCACAGGGTGTGCACAGGAAATGCAGAAAGACGAAAGACAGCTGCCAGTGGTTAGTGATCAGTGTTGGTAATCGGGATCTGTCGTTAGCTGGTCAATGGCGATGCTGCAGTGGAGGGTTTCGCAATTCTCTGCCGCAACCATGCTGCGAAGGGGACGGCGAAAAGTACGGCCCAGAGAGCAAGACCCCCTATATACGTTGACAGCATATCTTGCTCCTGTCGCTCCTCGGGGGTCATGCCAAATCGCAAGCCGGAGGCGAGTACGCCGAAAGCCAGGGCTAGGATCACGCTCAGTGTCAGAGCAAGTGGACGCACTCGCTTGCGCCCAAGAAAAGCATCCAGGCCAAAGCCGACGTAAAACCAAGCGGGCAGCGCGAAAAATGGATACGTCAGACAGTGCCAGGCGGCGGGGCCGATGGAAATGGGAGACCAAAAGGGCTGTCGTGCGATCGCGTAGCTGATCAGTGCATCCACGAAGTGAGCTGGAACATTGAGAATGGTGATCGGTTTTTCCATCAGCAACGCCGCCCCGGTGAAAGCGAGGCTCAGGAAACCGTTTGACTGTACAACCATGCTGGTAGTTGTCGTTCCGATGTAGATGCTGTCTGATCCGTGCGCTGAAACTTTGAATGAGTAGAAGTTGAGGGCGGTCAGTTCGAACAAAAGTCCGAGCGAAAAGGTGAGTGCCGCGACGGGTAAGAGTGCGCTGAACGGGCGCGCAGGCGGTTTCATGCCTTACTCCATATGAGATGTCTGACGACGAACAAGATCATAGGTGAATTAGGAGTGCGAGAGCAAAATTACTCTCGCGACAGGCGGGGGGCGGCTCCGCTACTTCCTGCTGAACCAAGTGAGCAGGAGACGTTCGAATTCTTGCGGGGCAGTGCTGAGGGCGCCGCAGTGGTCGGCGATCGGGACTTGCCAGAGTTGGGTGTTGGGAGCGTGGGCGTGGATGCGAAGGGAATGGCGGAGGGGAATGTTGCTGTCGACTTCGCCGTGGATTAAGAGAATTGGGATTGTGGTCGCGGCGGCGGAGTTTTCTGGGGAGATATTTTGCATGTCCAGTTGGTACTTGAAGCGGGCGCGGAGGAAGGCGATCTCGACTAACGGGCGCAGGATGGTTCGTCCTACCCAGGGGCCTAGGTGGAAGGGTTGTCCCATGCGGTCGTAGGCGATTTCGCGGAAATTGGCGAAGGGAGATTCGGCGGCTACGGCGCAGAAGTTGGGGTGAGTGTCGAGGGATTGGAGGAGTTGTGCGGCGCCCATGGATTCTCCCAGGGCGAAGATGCAGTGGGGATGGGCTGGCGCTGACTGAATCTGCGTCTCTAGAAAATCGGACCACTGGTGAATGTCGTCGCGTTCGAGGAGGCCGTAGGTGGCGAGTGGGCCGTCGCTCTGGCCGTGGGCGCGGGCGTCGGGGAGCAGCACGGTGAATCCGTGGGCCAGGAGGAGTTGGGCGTATCCGAGCATGCCGAGCCGGTTGTCGCCTAGGCCGTGGAGGAGTAGGACGGCGTCGCCGTTGGAACGGTGGGGATGGATTAGCCACGCGCGGAGGGTTGCGTGGTCGGGCGTTGTGATAGAGACGTCGGAGAGGTCGGCGTCGAGGGTGCGGGTCTGGTCGCGGACGGCGGCGATTTCGTCTTCGGTGAGCGGGCGGCGGGCAGGGCGGAGGGTGGCGTCGGCGAGGGTGACGCCGCCGATGGTGCAGAGGGTTAGGTAGAGGATTAGGGCTAGGAGGACGTAACGGGAGCGGCGGGACAGGGGCATGGTCTGAGGGATTGTACGGGGTGGGAGGTGGGGTGGTTCCGGGAAATGTTTGGGTTCGTCTTGAAAACTAAATGAAAATCAAAGGCCCCACTCCTCGCGCAAAGAACGCGCGAGAAATGGGGCACCCGGAAACCAAAGTCAAAGGCGGCGGACAGGAGTGTCCGCCCCACACGGGCAACGTCTAGTGGTGCGCTAGCGCTGGTTCGTGGGCCGTCTTGCCGGATTTGAAGGCGGCGTAGCGTTTGTTGATTTCATCCCAGTTGAGGACGTTCCACCAGGCGGCTAGATATTCGGGACGGCGGTTGTTGTATTTCAGGTAGTAGGCGTGCTCCCAGACGTCGTTGCCGAAGATAGGGTAGTGGCCCTGGGTGATGGGGCTGTCTTGATTGGGCGTGCTCATGATGTGCACGTCGCCGCCGGGCTTGCCGGCGAGCCAGACCCATCCGCTGCCGAATTGGCCGGCGCCGGCGGCGTTGAATTTGGCCTGGAAATCTTTGAAGTTGCCGAACGTTTTTGTGATCGTGTCGGCAATGGGGCCGGTGGGATCGCCGCCGCCGTTGGGTTTCATGATCTTCCAGAACATGGAGTGGTTGACGTGGCCTCCGGCGTTGTTGCGGACAGCTGCGCGAATGTCTTCGGGGATGGCGTTGAGGTCGCGGATGAGATCTTCGGCGGACTTGCCGGCTAATTCGGGATGCTTCTCGATGGCGGCATTCAGATTTTTGACGTAGGTGGCGTGATGCATGTCGTGGTGCAGGGTCATCGTTTGCTTATCGATGATGGGTTCGAGTGCGTCGTATGCGTACGGAAGGGGGGGTAGTTCGTGAGCCATTGTGTCCTCCAGAATTTGAGATGACGGGACGCTGGATTTTGATGCAAGTGTATGGAGAGATTATAGCGCGGGGGATGCGGGGTCATCCGAAGCGTTGGTTGCCCGGGCGGGGAAAAGCAGGTTCCTCGCGCCAAAAACAAGGCGCTCGGAATGACAAGATTATTTTCGGCTACTCGTTTTTCTTGTGGGACAGCGCGATAGCTACTTGTGGCAGACAACGAGATAGTTACTTGCGGCCCAGGAGGCGGATTCTCGAGGTGAAGGAGCGGCCTTGGCAGGCGGCGAAGGTGGGGTGGGGGTTGGTGGGGTCGATCACATTGTCGACTACGTAAGGGTTGCAGCGGGCGGTGATGTTGTCGAAGCCGCCGCGGAGGGCCAGGTAGTAGCCAAAGAGGTGGAAGCGTTTTTCGAGTTGCAGATTGAGCGAAAAGTAATACGGGAAACGGTCGGCGCCGGGCGGGGTGATGAGTTCCTGCTGGTCGTTGAGTTCGGCGAAGGGGAATCCGGTGCGGGCTTCAGCGGAGTAGGCGAGTTCGAGTTGGTGAATCGCGGGCAGCTTGAAGAAAGGCACGTATCCCCAGGTGAGGAAGCGGTTGGGAGTGTCCCAGGGATAGGGGCCGGGTTGCTGGGGGCTGAGGATGGGGCTGTCGACGTTGAAATCGAGGGCTTGATTGGAGTGGGAACTGGAACGCGTGTAGGAGCCCATGATCATGTAGGCTTCGCGGAAGTTGTGGCGGAGAGTGAGTTGGAAGGCGGTGTAGCGGTCGTCGCGCGTGTTTTCGAGAGTAAAGTTGCCTCCGACGGTTGAGCCGGAGGTGTTGTAGGCGAATCCGCGGCTGCCGCGGCGCTCGAGGAATTCGGCTTTCAGATAAATGGCGTCGGGGAGTTTGTGTTCGAGGCCGAGGCTCCAGTTGATGAAGCGCGGGGCCTGGAGCGTGGTGCTGCTGACAGAGAAAGTCGTGTTGATGGGGCCATTCGTAGTGACGCAGGTGGGGATACAGTTCGGATTGATCGTGAAGAACGTATCTTGCCGTGTTCCGGCGTAGGGGCGCGCGATCAGGAAGATGGGAGTGGCGTCGTAGACGAGGCCGATGCCGGCGGAAAGCTTGGTGTTGCCGGAAGTGTCGAGGACGTAGGTTCCGGCCAGGCGCGGGGAGACGATGGTCTGGCGGATGGTTTGGTCCCAGTCTAAGCGGACGCCGGGCTCGATGAGAAATCTGTTGGTGATGCTCCAGCGGTCTTCGGCGTAGGCGCTGGCTTCGGTGTTGTACTGATCGTGCAAGGGAGCGGGGCCGAAGGTGGAGTAGCGGGTGCAGGGGAAGGTTGCGTCCCGCGGGGCGGTGAAACAGATGTTAGCGGGTTGAGCAGTGGTGATGGTGGAGATCAGATAGGAGATTGGCTGGCGCGCGAACTCCGCATCGTAGAAGAGACGGTCGAGATCGACGCCGAATTTGAAATCGTGGCGACCGTGCCACTGGTGGGGAGGCAGGTAGAGATTGGACAAGGCCTGCCAGCGGCGGGCGCGGGTTAGTTCGGTCAAATAATAGTTGCCGAAGGCGGTGTCGGGTGTTGGTTCGTACGGGGCGGTTCCGTAGGGCGTTAAATGCGCGTCGTACTGGTCGAAGGCGAATCCGGCTTCTAGAAGTTCGCCGCCGGGAAAGTAGTGCTGGTCTTTCGCACTGGCGATGTAGGCGGATGCTTCATTTTGGGGATTGGTCAATTGCGGACTGAACGGAGAGAGGAAGCCGTAGTCGTCGTGAATGTGGTTGACCAGGAAACTGCTGGTGAGAATGTTGCGGCTGGTGAGGTTGGTTTGAAACTTGGTGAGATTGCCGAACCGCAGGACGTGGTCGTTGTCGGCGCCAACGGGCAGTTCGGTGTAGATGATGTTGTCGTATTCGCCGTCGAAGGCGTTGTAGAACCAGATTTTTCCTTTCACGACGGGGCCGGAGAAAGTGAAGTGCGGGAGGAACTGGTCAAAGCGCCATCCGTGCTTGTCTTGCGCGGAGGGGATGAAGTCGGTGGCGAAGAAGCGGAAGTGATCATCGCCAATGCCGGTGTTGAGGCTGAGCAGACCGCCGGATCCTTTGCCGGCTTCGGCGGGTTCGCGGGAGGGTTCGATTTTTATGGAACGAAACGCGTCGGTGCTGACGCGGACAAGAAGCAGTCCGTTGGCGGGTTGGGTGACGTTGAAGCCGTCGAGCAGAGTGACGGTCTGGTAGGTTTCGGCGCCGGCAACGTGGGGCTGGCCGCTCTGGTCCTGCACGACGCCGGGGATGAAGTTGAGGGCGTTGCGGTAGTTGTTGGTCGCGGGGTAGACGATGTTGAGGACGTCAAGGCCGCTGATGGTTTCCTGCGCGGAGATTTGCGCGGGATCGATGGCGGGAGGGGATTCGTGGACGTCGACGATCTCGCGGATTTCCTGCTGGTGTGAGATGGCGACTTCGATGTTCGAGGTTTGGGTGAGTTGGACGCTGGGCTCGACGAGGGCGTAGAAACTTTCCTTTTCCACACGGAGTTGATACTGGCCGGCGGAGAGTTGGGGAAACTGGCAGCGTCCGGTGAAATCGGTCTGGCAGTGTTGGGGCGGCTGCGGGGGGGATTCGAGTTGGACGCGGGCGGAGGGGACTGCGACTCCGTTTTCGTCGATGACGGTGATGGTGGGGATGGGCGGGGATTGGGCGGCGGCTGCGGATAGAAGGGCGAGCGTGAGGAGGAGGAAACGCATTCCTGGGATAGTTTACGGTGGGATGCGGAGAATGCAGTGGTGGTTTTCGGTGGGGTGCCGAGCTGCGCTCGGCCTGTCCGGGTCTGAGACCCGGATCCACACAAACGGGCGTGAGTTGTGGCGTGGGCTGGGAAAGCAGGTTCCTCGACTCGGGCGAAGTGCGCGCGCGCTCGGAATGACAAAATTTTATTTCTTGGGCAAGCAGACTCTTTCCTTCTGGACGGCTCTTACTTGCGGAGAGAAACCTAGGCGCGGCTGGCGAGGTATTCGCAGACGCGGTGGATGGTGTCGCGTTGGCCTTCGTTCAGGGTGAGGAATTCGAAACCGTAGCGCAGGCCCTGACGGTAGCGGACGATGGCGCGAACTTTGATGGGATAGGGTGAGAGGGGCAGGGGAATTTCGAGAGTGACGATCTCGCCGGTTTCGAGGCTGCCGGTGAGGGTGGCGCCGATGCCGTCCTGACCCATTTCGGTGGAACGTCCCCAGCAGGTGCGGAACTCACCGGCCTGAAACATTTTGACTTGCAGGCGAACATCGAGAACGAAACGGGGAAAGCGGCGGGTGAAAGTGACTTTTCCAGCGGGCGCGCTGGCGGGCAGGCGCGTGCCGCTTGCGGTATCGCCGCCTGCGGACGCGCCAGCGGCTGCTGCTTGAGCTTTTTCTTCCGGAACTTTTTCTTCTTTACTCATGGACTCACGCCAATTCTTTTACTCGTTGCAAGTCGTTATGCGGCGCTAATTCCCGTGCAGCGGGTAACCGGGCTCGAGCGGAAGTTTGCCGGCAACCTTGATGACTGCAACGCTGCTGTTAATGGCGTAGACATCCACGACGCCGACTGCGCCTGGGATGGCTGCGACTTTCTCGACCAGATCCTCATCGGAATCGACAATCATGACCGCCGGATGACCAGCGCGTCCGTGATTGGCGGCGGCGATGAGATCTTTCACCGGCGCCTCGGGGAGTTCATAAACTTTTTCGAGAAGGATCTTCATTTCCGGTGCTGATGGATTGCGCATGATGAAGGTGACCGACTTGCCATCAGGCCAATGTCCGGTTTGTCCTTTGCAGATCTTCACCAGGTCGGGCAGGGTGATGGTGGATACGGAGTTCACCTTGTTGGAAACGAGGGCGAGATCGCGGGCCGAGGCCAGGGTCGCGCTGGCGGTGAGAAATAAGACGACGCTTAAGGTTCGACGGTGGAACACACGCGCTCTCCGGCAAGGCAAAATGGGCCTTGCAGTGATTTTCATGGAAACGGGTCACCGGCTCAACGTAACTAAGGTCATGTGCCTGTAGGAGCAATGGTAATTGGGGACATCGACAGAGCTGGAGACGGCGTTTCTGTTGAGCCTGCAGTTTGAACCTGTTAGTTTGACGCACGGGCGGGCAAGACGGAATGGGCTGGCCATTTGTTATAAGAAAGTAAACCCCGGCCGGGAAGATTTCATCCTAAACTCTGCCAAGGTTGTAGGGGACTTGGCAAGTTGCGGAGGATAGAGTAGGCTATGCCTTCTTCTTTGTACAAAACCATTCGGTACGAGGATGACTCGCTCATGACGAATCGAGTAGCCTACGCTCCACACGATTTTCAGAAGATGTGCAAGCAGGCCGAGAGAGACCACGAGTCGAGAAAACTGGTGGTGCTGATGGAACGCGTGAAGAGGCAGATCGCGGAACGCCAGAACCCGGGCGTAAAGGGGGAAGGGGCGAAACCTCCGATGGCTGCGACCGGTGTTGCGTCGGGTGTGTTGCGGCTGCCTAGCCGGTCGGCGCCGCTGGAGAGATAATCGCCCGGACGGATGTTGCTGGTCTATATTTTTCTCTTCTCTCGTTTCTAGTTTTCTCTTTTCTTTCTGGCTGTCTTCTTGAGCTTTTAATTCTTGAACCCCTTGATTTTCCTGACGCGCGCGGTGAGGAAAACTTTTCTCTTGTGCGCGGCGGTTTTGCGCTAGAATGAGCGAGTTTTCTGCGGGCTCGTTTTCTACCGTTGACGAGTCTGCCGTGCCTTCCCCCAGGAGGTAGTAGATGTACCGGCCTTACTCGAGTTCCCAGCCGGACTCGCGTCCGTTTCTTGACGTGGAGTCTCAACTCCGCAACCTTTCCCAAGATTTTGCCATGGCGTTCAACACCGGAAACTACGACCAGGCCGCGGGCCTGTTCGCGGGTGACGGCGTGTTGATGGCCACGCACCGTGACGGGGCGCACGGTCAAAAAGCGGTGGAGCGAACGCTGCGGCAGTTGGGGGAG
>Ga0210389_10001085_pt1 | contig 22587 bp, 20 predicted proteins | sample IncBWH28OmetaG_FD_160127 | JGI IMG/M metagenome (GOLD analysis project Ga0210389, IMG submission 160127) | Forest soil microbial communities from Barre Woods Harvard Forest LTER site, Petersham, Massachusetts, United States - Inc-BW-H-28-O ...
CACGCTGCTCGATCGAGGCAGGTACTTCCAAAAATTGATTCTCTTCAAGAGGCCCGGTTAGCCGGGCCTTTTAATTTTCACCGAGATTCTCCGAGTTGCGAATGGCTTGCATCTTAACGAGACCGCGGATGACTAATTTCCTCTTCTCTCACCGGCGATTGGCGTTTTTTCTTTTCCTCTCTCTCATTGCCATGATCTGGGCTGCCAAACCCTGCGACGCCGTCAACAACGCCCAGAACACCGACCGGCCCCCATCCCAAGCGCGCACCGCACGGGTCCACGGCGAGAAGCAAAGAGTAAACTGGATCAGCAACTTCGGCCAAGTGACCCCGATGCTCTCTCGCGGCGGGCAACCAGATCAAGAAGGCTTCGAAGCACTCAGAAAAATGGGCATCGACATCGTTGTCGACACGCGTTCTAATCGCAGCCTTCAGAGTAGCGAGGCGAAACAGGTCAACAAGCTTGGGATGAAGTATGTTCCCTTGTCATGGCATTGTCCGTTCCCGCACGACGAAGTCTTTGCAAAATTCCTAAAATTGATGCGGGACAATCCCGACAAAAAAGTGTTTGTCCACTGCCGCCTGGGCGACGATCGTACCGGAATGATGATCGCCGCCTATCGTATGGCGGAAGGCTGGAACGCCGACGATGCCATGCTCGAGATGAAAGCCTTCGGATTTACTCGTGCCCATCACCTGATTTGCCCTCGCCTTGCGAGCTACGAGCGCAGCTTTCCGAAACGTCTAAAGAACAATCCCGCCTTCGAAGGGGTCCGCTCCTTGCCACCATCTACGAAAGCACCTTCGCGATGACTGCCAGCGGATCCGTAACGGCGCCTTAGCCCGTCACGGCGTCCTAGTAGAAACGGGACGTAGAGACTGGATCTGTCCCGTCTCGGTAGCGGCACGAATGCGAATGCGCTTGAGTGTGGCTCCCGGAAGCCATACAGTACATAGGAAGTGTGGGCGAGCGTCTTTCTAACAACGGCGATTGTCCTTGTGTTTCGTCCTTTGATGTACGGGCCTCAACTCGGACCATGGATCCCTGCAATCGTCCTGGCTCTATGCGGGGGCGTCTGGGATGCGCGCTGGCGGCGAATTCCAAACTGGCTGACGGTCTCAGGCGCGGTGGCGGGAGTCGGAACGAACACGATTCTGTTCCGCTGGCCTGGCTTGAAAACAGCCCTGCTCGGGATGCTGCTTGGTTTAGCGCTGCTGCTACCGTTTGTGCTGATTCGCAGCCTGGGTGCGGGAGACTGGAAACTGGTCGGCGCACTCGGAGCTTGTCTCGGCCCGCGACCCTTGCTGGCCGTGCTTTTCGGCGCGATTCTGGTGGCGGGAGTGATGGCGCTCGGCGTCATCATCTGGAAGGGGCGGCTGAAGCAAACTTTCTTGAACATCGCGCAATTGCTACTCGCGCTTTTCAGTTTGCGGGCCCCAGGAACAGAGGTATCGCTCGATAACCCGCAGTCGACTAAAATCCCCTTTGGAGTAGCTGTGTCGCTGGCGGTGATGTTCTATTCGATTGCGGTTGCAATTGGGAAGGCACAATAATAATCGGGTAACTGGGGTGATTGACACTCCCACGAGTTTGGCACTTCGGTTCTCTCGTTACAAAATTACTGAATCACGAAATTAATGCGCGCACGTTTAAACAAACTGAGAAGCTCGGAAGCCGCCGAAATCGCCGAGGCCGCCCTGGTCCTGCCGGTGGTGTTCATTTTCGTGCTCGGCATCATCTGGTTCGGACGGGCCTTCAATATTTACTCGACGATACAGCAGGCAGCCCAGCAAGGCGCAATCACAGCGGCGCGCTCAACGTGCGTAACGTGCGGAGACGTCAAAGTCAGCGATAGCAACGTGGCCACGGCAATTTCCGCGGTCTTGCAGGCATCGAATCTGAATGACCCAATTCCTACAAACTCCAATCCTCCTACGCCCTTATCCTGCATCGACCCATCCGTTACCTTGACATGTCCGCCGCCCACTAACAACATCACCATCTGCCGACAGGCACTATTGAATTCTCCCGCTTCCGCAAGCCAGACCCCGCAATGTGGGACCATTGTGAGCTTTCAATATCAGGCCCCATTTTCTGTGCCCTTCACCTCGCTTACGGCTGGCTCGGTCAAATTGAATGCAAATGCGCAAAGCCGGATGGAGAACTAGAGTGCTTCGGCTGGCTGCGATACGATCAATCGCTCCAACTCTGCCGCGGGGCGGGTTCCGTACGCTTGAGCGGTTCGGGCATATCGAAGGATCCGCCATTCTTGAGTTTGCCATCACTCTCCCGATTCTTGTCGTTTTTGTCGTTGGAATCTTTGATTTCGGGGGTGCGTTCAACCAGAAACAGAAGATCGAACAGGCGGCTCAGGAAGGCGCCATCGTCGCCGCGGCTCAGCCCATGAGCGACATTGTGACGAGCAGTTCCTCCGCCCCCACCAACCCCAATTCTCTGCAACCGGTGGTAACCGCAATTTTTAATTCGCTCGCCGCCAGTGGAGTGCTCCCCAATGCGAATCAAAGCGGAGGAACTTGTAAGCCGCCGTCTACGCCATCCAGCCAGGCAGCTCTCGCATGGACATATCAGGTTCCTGGATGTTCGAGTAATCCCCCCAGCACATCCACGGGCTGCTTCGGCGATACATCGGACACGCTGTATATCGTGATTAATCGGGGTTGGGTGTCTGGCACGTCGCCGACGGTCATCGGGACTATGGTAACTGTCAGCTATGACTACGACTGGCGCTTCAACAGCGCGATCCAGTTGTTGATTCCCGGGTCAGGATTCGCGGCGAGAACTTGTCTTGCCGAGAGTTCCAGCGTCCACAATCAGATATGAGCAGCATGCGGCGAAAGAGAGCTATGCCGGGGCACAGCAACAACGACCAGCGTGGAATCGTCATCCTGCTGGTGGCGGTTGTCATGCTGTTTGTGGTCGGCGCGATGGCTGCGCTTTCGATCGACGTTGCGACGCTTTACACGGCCCGCAGCGAAGCCCAACTGGCGGCCGATGCCGCGGCTCTGGCAGCGGCGCGCGTGCTGGCCAACTCCGGACTGACCTCGTCCGCCGCGGGACCCATCGCGGCGGAAGGTCTCGCTCGCACAATCGCGACACAGGTGGCTGCGAGTAACCCGGTTGGGGGCAGAAACTTGAGCGCAAGCGGGACATGCACACCTGGAGCAGAAATCAGCATTTGTTTCAATGACCTCCCGTCCACATTCATAACCAATCCACAGGTGACGGTAACGGTTCTGAGAACTGACCTGCCCACGTTCTTCGCGCGCATCTGGGGAAGGACGCAGTTAGCCGTCACCGCCTCGGCGACGGCCGAGGCCTACAACCCTTCAAATGCCGCAGGAATATCGGGCTTCTCCAGAGCGCCAGTAGCGCCTGCTTGTGTTAAGCCCTGGCTGTTGCCTAACCTGGACCCCAGTGGCGGGACTACGATCTTCAGTGCTACCACCGGCGACATTACAAACCCGGCGCTTTTGGGATGGACTTATAACAATTTTGCCGTGGGCGGCAAACCGATGACCCCCGCCTGCACAACCGGCGGCGGTGACTGCAGTGGAGGACTCCCGGCTCCAACCCCTTGGAGCTATTATCCCGGCGCTGACGATGCGGCCAGCTTTCCTCCCCCCACGTACTCCCTCCCTACCTGCACGCCTGCCCTGACCACCGCCTATCAGCAAAGCATTGCCGGTTGTGTCGAGACGCCGATTGCCTGCAACAGCAACACGGTGAGTATCGACGTGAATCCCTACCCCGGTTCACGAAATGTCGATACGACAATCGCGGTGAATTGTCTGACACATGCGACAGCGACTTTAGGCGACGCCGATGAGGTCGATCCAGCCGGCGGAACGCCTCCGATCCCACCTTTTCAGTTCTTGGCCGGTGCCCAAAATCCGGTTGCTGGAGCCCGTAGAAACGATGTGATGGTAAGCAGTTCGCTGGTCACAGTACCGGTATTTGACGCTACCACCGCCACGCCGCCACCGAGTCCAGTTCAAATTGTCGGGTTCGTTCAATTGTTTCTCAATCCAGACGGCTTAGCAACGCCGGTTCCCGGCAACGTGGACGCTACGATTATCAACATGGCCGGATGTGGCACTGCAATCACCGGTCCGCCAATTCTTGGCAACGGCGCATCCCCGGTGGTGGTGCGACTGATTTCCTCCGCACCGTAGATACGACGACAAGCATGTGTCGGGAGTCGCGCCAGCATCGTTCAGTTACTGCTTCCGGGCGTCGTCTATCAGGCAGCAACCCAGCTGACAGAATCCGCCGGCGTGCACAACGGACATAAGGGTGGTTAAGGTGAAACGGACCCAAGGTTCCGAAAAGACGGCGTGGCCGCGCACTCGAAGGATCAGACACATTTCACTGGCGATTTGGTGGAGCTAGTCGGGATCGAACCGACGACCTCATCGTTGCGAACGATGCGCTCTCCCAGCTGAGCTATAGCCCCATTCGGTGGTGGGTTTACTTTCAATAATTTTAGCAGCCGTGCCCGAATTTCGCCTAAAGGCGATTTCACCTAAGAATCGATTTGCCCGCCGCTCCCGTCGCGCCACAGTCTATATAATTTGATGGTGACTCCCTCGAAGGTAAAACAAGTCGCTTCCGCCGACTTCCCCACCCGCTGGGGACACTTCCTGATTCACGGCTTCACCGCGCGCGCCTCGGACGAAAACGTAAAGACTGAAGAAGCTGTGGCGCTCGTCATGGGTGACGTGCAGTCCGGCTCGCCGCTGGTTCGTATTCACTCGCAATGCTTGACGGGCGACGTCTTCGGCTCCCTGCGCTGCGATTGCCGCCAGCAACTTGAAATGGCGCTCTCGATGATTGCGAATGAGGGCGTAGGCGTGCTGATCTACGAACAGCAGGAAGGACGCGGCATCGGACTGATGCCAAAGCTCCAGGCCTATAGTCTGCAAGATAGCGGTCTCGATACCGTGGAAGCCAACCAGCGCCTTGGCTTCAAGGCCGACCAACGGGAATTCCGCATGCCCGCCGAGATCCTGAAGGCCTTTGGCATCCGCCAGGTTCGCCTGCTATCGAACAATCCTGACAAGGTTGCCTCGCTCGAAAACGCTGGCATTCGCGTGACCGAGCGCATCCCCTGCGAAGTTCCTCCGACCGAATACACGCAGGAATATTTGAAGACCAAGCAGGAAAAACTCGGGCATCTGTTCACCCACCGCAACACGAAACACTAGTTTTGCCAGAAGGTTTTGGGTGGTCTACCCTGCGATGAGTGTGCCCCACCCATTTGCCTTGCGGTGCCAATGAGTGGATTACTCGAGCAAGCGCCGCAGTTCTTTGCGATTCTTGACCGGAAGTCGCTTCAACGCGGCTCGCGCAAGGGTGACGTATACCGCTCGCGTCAAGTGATCGGATTTCAGCAACGCTAAATGTTTCGCCACCGTCCCCGCGTCTCCCCGAATAAACGGCCCGCTAAAAGAATTTGCCGGACCCAGTCGCCCGTAATTTTCGATCGTCTGGAGAATAATCGGCAGACTCATACGACGCGCATCTTCACGCGCGAGCCCCGCCTGCCGCGCCGCTTGTTCTAGCGTCGCCAGATAAGCCACCAGCAGAGGAGAAGTCATGGTCGCCCATGCGTGATAGGCCACCTTGCGCCTCGCTGGCAGAATGAAGCTTTCCGCTCCCAGATCGCGTACGACCCGCCGCGCGATTTTCGTCGCCGCCCGGTCCCCTTCCACAGCAAAGGGCACGCCGGCCAGTGAAGGCCGCGCTCCGGAAACAAACGTCATCAATGGATGCATCGAGGCGACCGCGAACCCCGCCGAGCGCAAGGGCGCAAGCTCGTCACTCAGCAATGCGCCACTGGAATGAAATGCGATTCGTGATCTGGCCGCGCCGCGTCGCGTTGTCGAAACGCCGCTCTTGGCGAGCGCGACGGCAACCGCCCGAATCTCCCGATCCGGTACGCAAAGCCACAACACCGAGGCGTCAAGCGCGGCATTCTCCATGCCAACGGCCTTAGCTCCAACCTTCCGGGCCAAAGCACGTCCGCGCCGCATCGCTTCCGCCCCCGGCCGAGCGCGCAGGATAATTTCGGTGATCTTGTAACCGGCTTCCCGCAGCGCAGGAGAAAGGAATGACGCCAGGCTGCCGGAACCAACAATTGCTACCGTGCCTGCCTGATTGGACACCTCTCGATTCGTCCGTATTCGCCTCACCCGCGCAGCATACCTTAATATTGCTGCTATGGCGAAATCGGAAAAATCGCTCGGCTCAACATCCTCCCCGTCAAAATCCAACTCGGCGAAATCGCCGAAGGCACGGGTAGTCTCATCGAGAGTGGCATACGATGGACCAGTTTTTCGCGTTACCACCGACATCGTAGATGAGCCAGGCGGAATTCGGACCCGTCGCGACGTCATCCGTCACTCGGGCTCAATCGTGGTTCTGGCGGTCGACGACTCCGCCGCCGAGCCTCGCATTCTGCTCGAACACCAGTATCGTCATGCGGCCCAGTCGATGATGTGGGAACTCCCTGCGGGCCGCATCGAAGAGGGTGAACCCGCCCTCGCCGCTGCCCGCCGCGAGTTACTCGAGGAAACTGGCTTTACTGCACGCCGATGGAAAAAGATCCTGCATTTCTACGTCAGCCCCGGCTTCCTCGATGAGACTATGACCATCTATCTCGCCCGCGACCTCAAAGCAGGCGTGGCGCAGCCCGAAGCCGACGAAAGGATCGCGATTCGCTTCTTCCCCTTGTCAGCCGCGAGGAAGATGGCTCTCAACGGCGGTATCCGCGATGCCAAGACCCTATCCGGAATCTTCTGGCTTTCGGAAAACCAGTAATCGGCGAGTCGGGCAGGCCGTTCCAACTGTCGGCGCTGGCGATCCGCTCCCAGTACGATGGCGCCTCCCCACAGTCCCCAATCACTAACCTCAGTCTGGCACTTTCTGGCCCTTCAGCTTCATCCGTCTATCTGGAATACTTCTAAAGTTACCCTTCACTCCTACCTCGAAAGCTGGCCTGCTGTCGCGTGATTTATACCCTTGACACGCCTTTCCGCGCACTTCACAATTGCGGAAATTTCGGGAAGTTACGAAATGAATGACATCAAAAAAGCAGCGCAGATAGGAGAGAGCAAGTGGAAAGAATAAAAGGCACGGTCAAGTGGTTTAACAACGCCAAGGGATATGGCTTCCTCGGGCGCGACGATGGACCGGACGTATTCATCCATTACAGCGCAATTACGAGCGAAGGCTATAAGAGCCTGCAAGAGGGCGACACGGTTGAGTTTGAAATCGTCCAGGGACAGAAAGGTCCGCAAGCTGCCAACGTTACTAAGCTCGCTTAGCCTCGCGTTTTCGGGCAACCTCGTATTCGGACGCCGCTATCCTAACCGCGGCGTAGCTTCTTGCTGGTCTATTCGCCAAACAGGTTGCAGTCAGCAACTCCGTGGGCGGACACTCGGGACGGTGTTTCCCGGTTCCCTCTACGCGTCGTGTGGCGCGGGCGCCCCCCGCCCGCGTGCCGGCGGCACCACATAAATCGACGCAACATTTATTGCCGCGTCTCTCGCAACAAATCGCGCAACGATGCCGCCGCTTCGAATTATTCTCGTAGCATTCGGGAAGTTTTAGAAATTGCCGGCACGCCGCGTCAGGATGACGCGCTCGAGCGATAACTCTTCGCCGACGAAGATGAAGTTATAATCCGACCCGTTCAAGAGCTCTGCCAGCACGACACGCGCGGGGGCTGGTCCGAGGTTGGCCACCACTTTCTCCTGCTCGGCGCCCGCCGGAATCGCAATCTCAGCCTGCGTTCGGAGATGCACTTCGTACAAGACCTGCGACAGCGTCGCCTTGTCCGCCTGAATACGCAGCATCCCGTTTTCGTAACTCACGGTGACCGCAGGCTGCGGAGGTTCCGGTTGCGCGGCCGCCTCTAATGTGGCGGGGGACAACTGCCGCTCAGTCATTGGTTGCGGGGTCACAAGTTGCGGCGTCACGCCAACCGCGATCGCGGGAGAAAGGTGAGCCACCGCGCCCCCCGGACGTGTACCTAAAGCCGCATCCCGGAGCCGCGCTGGCTCCATTGCACTTTGAAGACTCGCACCTTGAGGAGAAGGCACAGCCGGCGCGCTCCCACTCTGTTCTTCTCCGCCGACCGCCGAGAGCTTCACAACGGTGGCGTGATCGGTGGTCGAAATCTTGTACGAGCGTGGGCCCGCAAGATCGAGCACAATTCGCGTAATTGGAGGATTGCTGAAAAACAATCCCGATCGCACACCCTTGAGCGCGCCCTGATTGACTTTGAGCGCCCGCAGCGCGGCCGAGGGCATCGCGCCTGGGAAGTCGACCACAATGCGATCAGGTCCGGTAACCACCTGCGTATCCGGCGCGACGGGGTCGCCAGAAATCTGAATCTCCACTTCCACAACGCCGCCTGCCTCCCGCGTCACCACTCGCTGAACCGTGGCATGCCGAACCACAGTTTGTCCCGCGAGCGAAAAAGGCAGAACCGCAACAATAATAAGGAACAGAGCTGCGACGAGAATATAACGGGATGATGTGAGACTCCGCATGGACCTTGGGAAAGTCTAGCAGTTAGGCAGGCAGAGACATTACTCAGAAGTCGTAAGACTATTGCGGTCCACGATACGCCCCGGAGCGGTGACAACGAGGGACAGAAACCACAAGAACTCTCGGACCTTGGGAAAAAAGAGGTCCCATCTCAGAGGCGCTTTCAGTCGCGGAAGAAATTCGTTTTGTAGATGGTTTTGGGTGGCGTAGCGGTTCATCGCTCCCGGTAATTGCTTCGCTTTCAGCCGGACTTTGAGGCCGCTGAGGGCTGAAACTTCGCTACGCCGCCGCAACCCTCATCCGACATCGCCAGCCAATCAGCATCAGCCCCGAGCCCAGCAGCACAATCGTCCCCGGCTCGGGAGTTGGTGGCCCTTTGGGGCCGCCACAAGTCTTGTCGATTGTTCCATTTTTCTTCACACAAACGATATAGCGACCCGCGCTAATCGGTGCCGGGAATGCAAATCCACCCGGTCCCGCCTCGGCGATGGGCTGGCCAACCGGCAAGTCCGGCAGCGCGACCGACGGTCGAATCGGCAGCGGCGGACCGAGCGGCTCGAGGGCCACAGGCTGGTCCATCACATCCTGGTCAGGCTCTTCATCGGAAATGTCGGGTTTAGCCACATCTGAAATCTGATTGCCGCACTTCGCGCGCGCAGTAATGTTGCCGTCAGTGAGCAGCAATTCGCCGGCGGGGAGTCGAATTTTCTTGCGCGACCAAAAAATTGAGTCGCGAATGCGATACGAAACGTAGACTTCCCTTGCTGCCCGGATGCGCTCGAGGCGGGCGTGCTCGAAATCGAACTGAGCATACAGCCGAGCCACCGCGCGGTCGTGCGCTGCCGCTTCCCGCAAAGCGCCCGGGTTCCTCACTCCTCCCGGAACAACGGAGTAAGGATAAGTGTCAGGAATTCGCGCGACGTATCTCGGACGCTTGCTCGCATGAGGAGGAGTGAACGCCAGCTCCTCGTTAACATGGCCGCGCGCGTCAAACAAATTTGACGCCCCGTGCGAACCGCCAGCGTGTGGCGAGAGGATCCGAACGAAATTCAAAGCGCAAACGGCAGCAATGACGGTTACGAGGATCGCGGTGGCTGCGAAACGCCGCCTCCTCAGACGACGTCGGTACCAACTGCGTCTACGACGGGACATTTGACGGATCGCACGGTCTTTCAAGAAGTGCTCCTGCGGAGGTGGCCCGTGGGCAAGCGCAGGAGATTCCCATGAGATGCGCACGGGCACCAACACTCGACCACAAAACCGGTCGCGAACTCAGATGTTTGACGAAGGCGAAGTAGACGGCATGATCCTACTACAGTTCTGCGCACAATTTCACCGAAAACCATGAAAGAAAATCCACAGCCCGTTCCCGAATCAGGACAGAGACTGATGCCAATTTTTCTGGCTTCTTGCCGAGGTTGTCTGGGAGGTGCTGCGCGCAATTCTATTGCGACTCCGAACGCGCATCTATGGCCCGAATCGGTAGGTTCAGCAATTCACACTAGAAATGACCTGTTCATCGAAGCTTAATCACGAGGCGGCCAGGTCCATCAAGTTTCCCTTCTGCAGCAGATACGCTCCTGGCCCTTGCTGCCCCCGCATTGACCGGCAGAATTCAGAAATGAAAAATCCCGCTTTCAGGCTCTCGTGGAAAGCCCAGCGCGTCGCCTCTCGCCATTCCCGCGCCAAGTCCATGTCAGTCGCCTCGACTGCGAGGATGTCCCCGGGAATCTCAATGCTGACCCGCTCCCGCCCGAGCGCTTCGCTGAGGTCAGACCGGGCCGGTTTTCCTTTCCCATCGAAGCGCACCAGCGGCGCCAGCAATTTCAGCGCATCGAGCGTCTCAGCGCGGCCGCTCGTCCCTCCATCTTTTCCCGAATTCTTGGCCGCGATTCTCTCGCGGACTCGCCTTGAACTCAGCATCCAGCGCACCCAAAGCCGGTCCGTCCCGTTTCGATGGAGCTTGCTTGAAGTTTCCGGTCCGTAGAAATCTACCTTGTAGCTTTCCGAGAGCACGCCGAGCTTCGCGAAATTGAAATGCGCATTGCGGCTCTGTAGGGGATCGAACGTCCACGTCATCTCGTGAACTTCCATGGCTAGGGCGCGTTCCCGCTGCGCATGCTTCAGTTTCGCACCCAGATCGAGGTGCCGGTAATCGTCGAGAATGGCGAGCATGTGCGAATGCAGCGTGGTTTGCCCATGTTCGCGGCCGAGGAAACCGAGGGCGAAACCGACCATTTTTTCTTTTTCGGATTTCTCTTTTTCCAATTTGTCTTTTTGCCCGTGTTCTGCGCTTCCCTGTTTTTCTTCGAAAGCACCGACGAAGATGTTGCCGGAGGCTTTCAGAGCGATCGCGATGGTCAGAGGAATGGCGTCCTGCCCATCCATGCCCCAGACTTCCCTCTCGACCTCCCGCAGTTGATTGAGCTCGTCAATCGTGCGCAGGTCGCGAATCGTAATCGGTTGGGCGGACGAAGTCATTGCGGGCTTTCTTACAGTACCCGTCGCATCTTTGTCAACTTTTGCAGGAAAAAGGGCGAGCAACAGCGCACGCCTGCCGCCTAAGTCCTCGGCAACGCCACGATCGATTCGCTGGGAAGACCGGTGCAGCCTGTGCTCATAGACTACGGTACGACGACTACGGCACGACCACCATTTTTCCCGGCGATGTGCCGTTGGTGGAATACGGTGAACCGGTGATGACTACGGGTTGGCCCGTATTTTGATCAGGGATATACCCCTGAATCCCAGTGGGGCTGCCGATATAGAAGAAACTTCCGGAGTTATCAAGCAGGGCGAACAGTCCTCCCGACGCCACGCTGAACGGCGAATTAATGGTCGGTGTCAGCACCCCTGACTGGGCAATTGTGAAGACCCACACGCTGTAGGTGCCACCGGGAGTCGTCGCAAATAAAAAGTTGTTGGGCGAGCGAGCAAGAGCGGTGGGTCCAGAGCCGACGGTAGCCGTGAAAGGCGAACCGGTGATCGGAGAAAGCATCCCATAGCTTGCGCCCTGAGTTTGATTGATATTGAAGCCCGAAATGTTGCCGACACTGGTCGGTGGATTGTTAATCGCCGATGTGTTCGCCACGTAGAGATGTGTTCCGGTATTGTCGACGGCCATACCCGACGCACCCGCTCCGGAATAGGACGGCGGTCCGATCGAAGTAAGCAGACCCGTCGAGTTCGAGAATGTGAAACCGGTCACCGTTCCAACGCCCGAGTTGGTCACATAGACAAGATCGCCCGAGGGAGCAATCATAACTTCGCCGGGCCCACTGTTGGCGTAGAAAGGCGAACCCGCAACCGGGGTGAGCGCCCCGCTCCCGGAATCGATCGAGAAAACGGAGATGTTATCGGTAAACGTATTGGTGACGAGCAAAAACTTTCCGGAGGGATCAACCACCACCCCGTGAGGCCCGCTGCCGCCCGCCGGAGTCGGCGTGGCATTTTGTGACAAAGTCCCGTCGCTCGCGATATTGAAGAGCGAGATGGTGTTGGCCTGAGAGTTCCCTACATAAAGAAATTTATTGAGCAATGCCAATCCGTTGGGCGAGGTTCCAACTACTTCAGGAGTGGTAGCGGCAGTGGTGATGGCGCCCGTGAGCGAGTTGATTTGCATCAGGAGCACCGAGCCCTGGCTGGGCAACGTGACGTAGGCATTTTGCTTCTGTCCGAAGACCGGCGGTTTTTTGCCCCCTCCACAGGAAGGGAGAAATGCGGCCAAGAGCGCAACCCCAATGAGAGCAATCCCCGCAACCGCTGACGATCCGATTTCTGATCCGATTTCGGATCTGATGTCCGATCCAATCTCCAACGACCGGACAAGACATTTCCTACCCACCAGCGCGGCGCGTGCCGCCCCGAGAAAGCTCATGTGCAAACCTGCTCCTGCGTGCTAGATCGAATGTGTGAGACGTAGGTGAAATACTATCGTGCACGAGAAAGCCCGAACTGCGCAACTCGTCGCCGCCCGCAATGCGACGGCACGGGTTCGACTTCCCCGGAAGTTCCAGTGAAATTAGATGCGCTCTCCGTGGCAGTTTAAACTAAATGTGATGTAATCAATGTGATGTAATCGATGTGACGTAATCGACGACCATTGAGTGCAGATCGCTCGAGCACAGATCGCTCAGTAAAGACGGCAGCATGATCGACATTCACTGTCACATTTTGCCTGAAGTTGACGACGGGCCGAAATCCTGGGACGTTGCGGTCGAAATGTGCCGCATGGCCGCAGCCGACGGCATCACGCATACCGTTGCAACCCCGCACGCCAACAATCGCTACCTCTACGAGCGCGGCTATCTCCTGGAGTTGCTCGACGACCTGCGCGCCCGCCTTACCCCAGGCCCCACGCCCGAATTCACCCTGGGCTGTGATTTCCATCTTTCCTTCGAGAACCTGGAGCGTGTGCTGGAAAGCCCGCACACCTACACCATCGGCGACACAAACTATCTGCTGATCGAACTCAGCAACTACAGCATTCCGGCACAACTCGGCGAGTGTTTCGTGCGCCTGGGAGACCGCGGCCTGACACCGATTTTGACGCATCCCGAGCGCAATCCGATCCTTCAGCAAACCCCGCAGCGCATACTCGAATATGCCGAGCAGGGCTGCCTGATTCAGGTGACCGGCTCGTCTCTGACCGGCTTTTGGGGGGAACGGCCCGAGATCGTGGCGCGCTGGCTGCTCGACCGCTCAGCCGTTCATATCCTGGCCACCGACGCGCACGACACCAAGCGCCGCGTTCCGATCCTCTCGGAGGCGCGCGATGTGGCCGCGCAGATCGTAGGCGCAGAATACGCCGAAGCGCTCGTTGAGGGTAACCCGGGAGCAATTGTTAAAGGTCAGCCGATTCCATTTTGTCCGCGGCCCGTGATGGACTAGGAACCCACCAGACACAAGTCATTTCCGCGCAGCCGACGCCCTCACGGCGTCATACCCATGCACTTGAGCATACTTGCATAGCGCGGATCGGAATGTAGCGAATCCCCCATGTGGTTATTCTTGAGATATTGAACCGCGTCCGATCTCTCCTTCAAGCCCTTTTCCAGCCAAGCGAAGGCCTGGTCCTTGTCGCCCTCTTTGGCGAAAATGAGTCCGATGAAGGCTGGGTCTTCGTAGCGGCGCTCGCTCAGCTCAATCACTTGTGCTGCCCACTCGTGAAGAGCCGGCCGGATTCCCGAGCGCGCATAAACTTTGCCGACCTCCTTGAAGACCGCCTCATACTCCGACTGGTGGGAAAGCGTGAACTGGGTCTCCGATTCCTGAAGCCACAGGTCGTACTTGTCCGTATCCAGGTACATGCCGGCCAAGTCACCGTGCACAGACGAGAAGCTGGGATCCATCTCGATCACTTTTTTGAATTGTTCCGCCGCCAGGTCATATTGCCGGTCAGTGGAATATTCCTGTCCCAGATTGTCGTTAAATTTCAAATTGAGCGGATCCAACCGGAGGGCGGTCTTGATTTCCCTGAGCGCCTCATCATGCCGTCCTTGGGATGACAGATAAAGCCAGTACAGCTTGTGCGTGTTAGCGGAGTTCGGGTTCAGTTCCAGCGCGCGTTTGAATTCCTGTTCGGCCGCGCTCCACTCCCACTGTGTGGTGTAGCTATCGGCAAGGACAGCATGCGCTTCCGCCAGCGAAGCGTCTATGGCCAGCGCCTTTTGCGCTGCTGCCCGCGCTTTGGGTGCCATCTCACTCGACGGAACGGGAGCATAGTCGGAGACAACGTCGTAGTAGTCTGCTAACCCAAGGTATGCGAGCGCATAATTAGGATCTTTTTCGATCGCCTGGGTGAAGTAGTCGCGCGATTTGTCGAGGGTTTCAGGAGTGCGTTTCTCCCAATAGTAGCGGCCTTTCAGATAAAGCTGGTACGCCTCGGCATCGCTGGTGCCGCCTTTTACCCCCGGCTTCCCTGCATCGCCGGTTTTCCCTTCGCTCGACAGCCGCTCGCGCAGCCGCGAAGAAATCGCGCGGGTGATGTCGTCCTGGGTCGCCAACACATCGGAAAGCTTTCGGTCGTACTGCTCTCCCCATAGATTGTGATTATTGCGGGCGTCGATAAGCTCCGCGCTGATGATGAGTTGGTCTCCGTGCTGCACAATGCGCCCCGTGACCACGCCTTCAATCTTCAGATCCTTGGCAACCACCTGCGGGTCAACATCTTTCCCCTTGTAATGAAAAACAGAAGAGCGCGACATCACCGAGAGATTCGGGATTTGCGACAGGCTGTTGATCAGACCTTCGGTAAGGCCGTCGCTGAGATATTCGGTGTTCGGATCGTTGCTGGCGTTGACGAACGGCAATACCGCGATCGACGAAATTTCTTTCTGGCTGCTTTGGCTGCGATAGACAAAAAAGCCAACGACGGCAGCCACGAGGATCACTGCGGCCACAACGCCGGCCCATCGCCAGGTACGGTTTGCAGGCGCCGCGATGGATCCGGACGCCGATACACCTCCTGAAACTGGTGTCGATCCAGAAACTGCATGACTGCTAGTGCCGCCCGAAATGTGGCTCTGCCCAGTTCCCGATACCGGCGCCGGCGCAGCGGCATTCGAAATTTGTTCCGGTGCCGCCGCCATCGTACTGCGGCTCGAATCCGTATCGCGCTTCAACCGCTGGAGGTCCGCCCGCATCTCGGCCGCAACCTGGTAGCGCAGATTGCGATCCTTCTCGAGCGCCTTGTTAATAATGTCTTCGAGGCGCGGCGGCAGGTCCGGGTTCAGCCGCATCGCCGGCGCTGGAGCACGGTTGAGAATCGCCTCGAAGATAATCGCCGAACTCTCCCCGCGGAATGGCAGCGTACCCGTCGCCATCTCATACAAAACAGCGCCGAATGAAAACAGGTCCGTACGCGCGTCCAGCTCTTTACTCTTCGCCTGTTCGGGAGACATATAGGAAATCGTTCCCACCGTCGTCCCAGGACTCGTAAGTTGATGCTGATCAAAGGTGCGCGTCATCGTGTTCACAGGCGCGCTCGATGAACTGCCTCCCATCGCAACTTTTGCCAGACCGAAATCCAGGACCTTGGCATGCCCGCGCTCGGTAACAAAAATGTTCGCAGGCTTAATGTCGCGGTGAACGATTCCCTTCGAGTGGGCGGCATCGAGCGCATCGGCAATCTCGATGGCCAGCCCGAGCAGCGTTTCCGTTTCCAACGGACGCCCGCCGATTCGGTGCTTCAACGTCATGCCGTCTAAAAACTCCATCACAATAAACGGCTGGCCATTTTCCTGCCCGATCTCATGAATGGTGCAAATATTTGGGTGGTTCAGGGCGGAGGCAGCCTGCGCTTCTCGCTGGAATCGGGCCAAGGCCTGGGGGTCTTTAGCGACATCATCGGGCAGGAACTTGAGGGCAACGAAACGGTGCAGGTTTAGGTCTTCAGCCTTGTAGACGACCCCCATACCGCCGCCGCCCAGCTTTTCGACAATCCGATAGTGCGAAATAATCTGGTCAATCACGTGCGCGAAATCTTACGTGCCAGGAGAGGTCAAGTCAATGAAACGAATGAGGAGTGCCAGATAGTGCAAGGGATTGCCGGGCCAGCGCCCTCTTCCGTCTCTTTATGCGGAGCGAGCTAATCCAGGCCCAAAACGTCTGCGGTTGCTTTGAACAATTTTCGCTACAACTTAATCAAAATTCGTCGTAAACTTCACCGGATGGCCGGTGCGTCATATCAATGAACGATTTATTCCGACTACTTCTGGCGTCTCGTAAAATCCGGCTGGGTCCACTCGAACAAAGGGTCTTGTCCGCCATATGGCGTCGCCCGAACGGTATGACGATACGCGAACTCCGGGACCGAGCCGACATGGGACGAGCCTATATCACGATTGTGACAACCCTGAATCGCTTGCGGAAGAAAGGATTGGTGGACCGGATCGCCGTTGAAGGAGCGAAGGTAACGACCTTCCGATACGTACCCCGGTTCACGATGGCGGAAGTAGAGCGAGATGTCGCCAGCAATGCCATCCGTCAGGTTCTGGGCCTCGGAGTGGCCGGACCACTTCTGGTTTCACGAATTGTAGAAGAAATCAGCGACCACGATGCCGAGATGCTTAAGGAACTAGGGCGCCTGGTGGATGAAAAGCGCCGTAATCGTACGCGGTAGCGTGCGGACATGCATCTAATCCGCCGGGCGTAGGGCCATTAAAGAGTTCGAACTCCCGGTCGAACACAAACGCTGGAAATTGAAGGACCGGGAGAAAAGCTGGAGCAACTTCGATGTTTGTGCTGCTTAGAATCGCGGTTTCGCTCGATTGGTTCCTGTTGCTCTATTGCCTGCTGTCCATTCTGGTAGAGACGGTGTGGCGCCCCCTGAAACCTCTGCATGTGGCACAACAGAGCGTCGCCACGATACTTTTCGGATTGCGGATTCTCCCGCTTGCAGCCTCCCTGATCATTACATTCGCTTTGGTTGTGCCGTCGTTTCAGCTCATGGAACCGCCACCGTTCAAGGAGAGCATGAGCGCGGTACCGCTCGCGCTCGGTGTGTGCGCTCTCCTATTGATTGCCTGTGGGTTCGTCCGGGCAATCGCAGCCCAAACCAGGACGACACGAGTCGTGACCTGCTGGCTGGAAGGCGCGCGCCCTCTGAGAGTCAATGGAAACTCCGCCGTCACCTTACAGTCTCGACGAGAGAGTCCCCCGCTCATCGTAGTGGGGTTCCACCGTCCGAGAGTATTGGTTTCAGAATCTACCGTTACCCTGTTGACTCCTGACGAGCTCCGCATGGCGCTAAAGCATGAATTGGAGCACATGAAATCTCGCGATAACTTGAAGAGGCTCATCTTCGCCTTTTGTCCCTTTCCTGGCATGGCAAAGTTAGAGAGTGCATGGTCGCGCGCAGCGGAGCTTGCCGCCGATGATGCGGCCGTCTCGAATCAGGGTGACGCCCTTGACCTGGCCGCAGCGCTGGTCAAGCTCTCTCGCCTGGTTCCCGTCAAAGCTCCTCCAGTCTTCAGCACAAGCTTCGTGGCTGGCTCCATTAGCGAGCGCGTCGCGTGTCTTCTTGACTGGAATGAAGCGAGCAAGTCGCGGCGCGTGCGGATTCGCACCTGGTTCGTAATTCCGTTTGCGGTAGCCGTTTCGTTGTTGGTGACCGTTGCGCACCGTCCCGTGCTGACGCTCACTCATGAAGCCACCGAGTGGCTCGTACGGTAGTCGCCTGAATCAACGCAGGCTGCAGGACACTTCGACAGAAGAGTTCTACGATGGCGTTCGTCCGCAAGAGCTCTGCTTTAAGAAAATCGGGAACGGTGCAAGCGATGAGCTGACCGCCTCGATGTTGCGGCATTAAGCTCAGTGCCGCACGACAATGCCGCGCACGTCCAATAAAAAACCGCCCAGACTTCGGGCGGCTTTGGTCTGTTCCTCCATGAGCAATCGAAATTTGCTACTTTTTCAGCTTCTCGCGCAGCTTGCCCAGGATCGTCCCACGCATCAGGGCGTCGCCGTCGCCTTTCGCGGGAATGGTGCAGGAAAGGTAGCCGAAGTTTTCGCCAAAGGTGAACCCTTCTGAAGCAACAACCAGTAGCCATCCATATTTGCCATGGTATTTGCCGCTTTTGTCGGGATTGTTGCACTTCAGCGATTGGAAGATGACCGACTGCGAATCCGTGAAAGTTCCGGATTCCACGTCCAGAATGTTGTCAGCCAAAATGGCGTTAACTTTTACCGAAGCCTGCTGGGCGAGCGCGGGATCGGTGGCCGTGCCGCCGATGAGCGTAGCGTTGTCGGTGAAACCGCAACCACTGAGGTTGTCGATGCCCCCGATTTCTCCGCCCGATGCAGTGAGCTGTTCATAGTCGCAGAATAGGTCGCCGTTCGTGTCCACAAAACCGAAGGTGTAGCTCTGCGCGCAAGCGAAGCTGCATCCGAGTACCAACAGCGTGACTACAACCATCTTCCTCAGTTTCATTGCGAAAGTCCTCCTGGAAGTTTCTTTGCGTTTATTGTGGTTTGCCCGCGCGCGAGGGCGGTGGATACTATGCGGGCAGTCCGCGCTCGACCGAGTACGCAGATCCGCGGGAGCCCGGGGGGAGGCCAGCATCACTTCTACTGGCCCGCAAATATGACTCATTCCGAGACAAAGTCAAGCCCGATAATAGCCAGTTACAACATTCGGAGGCCCACTCGCTGCGTCGCTCTGCAAGATAAACATCAGTTGCCCGCCTCGACACTACGTGGAGCAAATTCCACCACCTTAACGTCATCAAAGTCCCCCAGCACGCGAGAGACGTATGTGTCCGAAGTCTGGCTCGCAAGCCAGTCCAGAGTTGGATATGACGCAATGTAACCAAGAGCAAGAAAGCGCTGGTGGTTGAGGGCACTTCGCTGGATGAAATGCGCACCGATAACCTGAGCGTTTTGATTCAGCGTCCGAGGCATTGGGATGACCGTGGCCCGAACCTTGTAGTAACCCAAAGATGCAAACAACACACTTTCGCCCGCCGGTCCGGCAGGCATGGGTTGAAAATCCGCCTCCGGCAGATCGCTGCAAATCACCAGGGGGGCGCCATCCGGTGCGGCATTAGTGTCTGCAAACTGCAGAGCATACTTCCAGGTATTTTTATGAATGTGAGCCGTCGGCGAAGTGTAGCTCAGGCACGCACTCCAGGTTACGAGCGCGACGCAACCGATCAGACGCAGCATTCGGGAATTAATCAGGCTGAAAATCCACGCCCACGACAAGGCGATGCCCGGAACCGCGACTCCCTCATAGCGATCAATAAATACATGCAGCGGGGTGGCGACCGAGATCACGTACAAGATCACGAGCGGGGCCACAGCAAGGGTCGCGCACATCATGAATTGCCGGACGCTACCGGCATCGGGTTTTGAGAGTTTGTGCACCAGCACTGCGAGAACAAGCGCTCCCGCAAAAACCAACCCAACAACTCCGGGGCTAAGAGCGCGCGCCAGGAGTCTGAATGGAGGCGCCTCCGCGAAGATGTGAGTGTTCCTTGTCTGGTGCAAATACCAGAGCCTGGGCAATACAGGAATCATAAGCAGTCCGAAGCAGCCAGCCGCAACTCCCGACTGCAGGCACACATCAGCGAAACGTGAGTGCCGGCGGGCTGCATCAATGAGGAAAATAATCAAAAAGGCAACAACAATACAGCCGTACAGATAGTGAAAATAAAAGATACCAGCGGATGTCATACCAACCAGCGCCGAATAGAACACTCTTTTTTTCGGCGAATGGCTTTTCGTCCAGAGTAAGAGACTAAGAATCGCGAGGTTGGTCATCAGCAGGGCAAAGGCGTAAGGGCGAACGTCGATGGCAGCAAACACAATCCGACGGTTGAGGATGAACAATGCAGTTGCTATAACAGCTACGTCCCGAGCAAACAAATTCCTCGCGCAACGATAGAAAACATAGGTTGCCGCCAGCATCGCGAGAACCGAGGGAATCCTCAGGACAACTTCCTTGCTACCGAGGATTGCGTTCGTGAACCACAATACGTAGTAATAAGCGGGAAAAGAGTTGAGCTCGATGGATCTTGACCAAATCTGCCGGAACCCGCCGGAAATGTTCCAATACGAGCCAGTTTCATCGAGCCACAGCGGCGCCTTGATCGCGAGAAACCAGACCGACAGGGCCGCAAGCAGGCCTAGCGCGTAGATCGTGGCGGAGATTGTGGCGAAGATCGTGGCGAAGCCTGAAGCGGAGACTCGCTCTTCGTTCGATCGGAGCCATGCCATAAAGTGTGCGCGCATCACGTTTAGTGGCGAATCTTAATTGGCAGAGTTAGGGACGTCAATGAAAGGAAGGGCCATGCGTGCTGACAGTCTGAGCCGGAAACGCCGCCGATGCTGAATGTGCAAGTCAGGAAAACAGCTGCGGCCTTGCACGCCTAGTCTTTCTTCACCCCCAACCGCCCAACAATCGCCACGAATCGCGGATCGGTTCTGATCGAATCGAACGCGGGCTCGACTCGCAACCAATTTGCTTGAATGTCCCCCGGGGCGGTTTGCCCTAACCAGTAAAATGCGCGGTCGGAGTCACCCGTTGCGAGGTACAAAGCCGCGAGCGAGGTTCCCACACCACGCGGCTCAAACTGCGCCGCCTCCACCTCAGTCAAAATTTTCTTCGCGGCAGCCACGTCTCCGGAGAGCGCGTAAGCTCGCCCTAAGGTGCTGCGGTACACCAGCGCACCGTTAGACAAGTCCGAAGCCGTCTTCAATTCGCGGATGGCCTCAGGGAACTTCTTCTGTTCCGTAAACGACCAACCCTGCACTGCATGTGCAGCCATAAGGTTCGGATTGAGTTGCAATGCCACGCGCGCCTGCTGCTCCGCCTCGTCATAATTGCACGAAAAGTAGTAAATGTAGCCGAGTCCGGCGCGCACCGACGGAGACAAGGGATCGATCTTCTGCGCAAACTGCATCTGATTCAAAGCTTCATCGGTGCGGCCCTGCGCCGCCAGATAAAGCGCGAACCACTGGTGCGCGGGCACGTAGTTGTCATCGAGTTCCCGGGCGCGATCAAATTCCCTCTCCGCGGCTGCCCAGTCCTCGCGCCACATGAATTCCGTATAGCCCAGCGCGGCATGAGCCGCGGCCATGGAATCGTCGATCTGCAAGGCTTTGTTGGCCGCGATCTTCGCCTGGCTCACGGCGTCCATAGTGGGATCGAATCCGTAAAACGCTTTCAGGTTGTAGGCATCGGCCAAACCCGCGTAGGCCGCCGCATACGAGGGATCCTTGACCAGCGCCTGCTTATAAAGATCGATACTCTTTTCTAGTCCATCCCGCGACCGTTGATTGAAGTAATGTCGCCCCTGCAAATAGAGTTCATGGGCGTCAGGATCGACGGGGCGTGCGTGGACCGAACTGCCGGCGCCTGCCGGAAGCAGTCGAACGTGAATCTGTTCGGCGATATTGGCCGCTACCTCATTCTCGAGAGGCAGCAGTTGCAGCATTTCGCGTTCATAAGTCTCCGCCCACAGGTGTGTTTGATCGGCGGTTCGAACCAGCTGCGCGGTGATCCTCACCCGCCCGTCTTCGTGGCGAATGCTGTTTTCGAGGATGTAGTCCGCTCCCAGTTCCTGGCCAATCTCGCGGGCGCTCTTCTTCGTCTGGGCATATTGCATAGCAGAGGTTCGCGCGATCACCTTCAGGCCTTGCGGATTGATTCTCGTCAATTGCGCGATCATCTCTTCCGTCAGGCCCTCCACCAGGTACGGCTCGGGCTTCGGACTGAGGTCGTCAAATGGAAGCACCGCCAAAACCACCACCGAAGGGGCACTGTGTAACTGCAACTTCCGCCAAGCCAGAAAAATAGCTCCCAGCAACACCGCTGCAGAGATGCCGGCAAGCAGCCAGCGCCGTACAACCACACCTCGCGCAGGGAGGTTCGATCCTTCGCTGGATGGGCGAATGACGGACGGGGCCGCTTCAGAGACTTCCGGCGAAGCTTGCTCTGGTGGTTCGAGGGGCGCAATGAATCGATAGCCCCGTTTGGGGAGGGTCTCCAGAAAACGCGGCTGTTCGGCATCGTCTCCCAAGGCCGCGCGGATCTGCCGAATGGCGAAGTTCAGTCCGTGCTCAAAGTCGACAAAGGTCTCGGAACCCCAAACCTGCTCGGCGACTTCCGCACGCGTGACGATTTCTCCGGCCCTGCTGACCAGTAATACCAATACTTTTGCCGGTTGGGGCTGAAGCTTTACTAGAACGCCGCCACGGCGCAGTTCTCCGCTACGAACGTCTAGTTGAAAGCCGCCAAAAGAGGCGACTCCTTTGGAATTGGACAAAGTGGCCACGCCGTTCCCGAGGGCCAGGGGAAACCCAAGACTTTCCTTGGAAATTATAGCCGAGGTTCGGAGAGTACTGGTGCCCAATCGACTCTTGAGACGGCTCCCAGCGCGGGAGGATTCGGCTCCTTCTCAAGTGGTGCCCGGCAAGGATTTCGAAGCAAGACTCCGGACAAAGTTCTTGTTCTTCATGCACTTGGCATCCTCTGGCAAAACTCATGGAAAACTTACCGGCAGCCAATTG
>Ga0210389_10001086_pt1 | contig 22581 bp, 17 predicted proteins | sample IncBWH28OmetaG_FD_160127 | JGI IMG/M metagenome (GOLD analysis project Ga0210389, IMG submission 160127) | Forest soil microbial communities from Barre Woods Harvard Forest LTER site, Petersham, Massachusetts, United States - Inc-BW-H-28-O ...
CAACCGGCAAGAGATTTTGCTCATCGATACCGTCGGATTTATTCGGAAAATCCCCACAACGCTCATCGCTGCGTTTAAAAGTACGCTCGAAGAGGCCGTGCATACCGACATTTTGCTCCATCTGGTCGACGTGAGCCATCCGATGGCCGAGATGCAAGCCGAGGCGACCCATCTCGTTCTCAAAGAGCTAAAAGCCCTAGACCGGCCCATGATCACCGTGCTCAACAAGATCGACCAGTGTCAAAACTCTAGCGTCCTCTCCCGCCTAAGGTTCAAATATCCTAAGACCGTGCAAATTTCTGCTCTCCATGGAACCGGGTTTGATCATCTCATGGAGCTGATGATGCAAGAGATCACCTCTTTGCGCAAAGTGTTTAAGTTGCGCGTTCCTCAAACCCACTACGCTCTTGTCAGCGAGCTGATGCGGGAAGGGCGTGTCATCTTGTGCGATTATGAACACAACGATATCTTGCTCGAGATCGAAATCCCGGGCAGGCTAGAGCATAAAGTGAAGCAATTTGTTTTATGAATCTGATGGAAGTTCCCCCAGAAGAGAGACCTCGTGAAAGATTGGCCAGGTGTGGAGTCGAAGCGCTGTCGCTCACAGAGCTTTTGGCAATTCTGCTCTGTACAGGAACCAAGAAAAAGCCGGTCCTCGATCTGGCGCATGAGCTGCTGGCCCGTTTTCGTACGTTGCAGGGACTCCTCGATGCCAGCATTGCCGAGCTCATGACCATCCCAGGGATTGGCGAGGCGAAAGCGATCCAGCTCAAAGCTGCCTTTGGCATTGCTCTTAAGAACAACCCTTCTCAAAGACCCCTCGATAAGATCACGAGTCGCGAAGCGTATGCGCTTGTCAAAGACGAGCTCTCTACCCAAAAGCAAGAAGTCGTGATGGTTATTTTAAAAGATATTCGAGGAAGGCTCATCGGCCAAGAGAAAATCGGCATAGGAACACTCTCTGAAGTCTTAATACATCCGCGCGAGATCTTTTTTCCGGTTGTGCGGCATAAAGCTTACAGCTTTATCGTTGTCCACAACCACCCCAGCGGCGACCCAACCCCTTCCCAGCCCGACCTTGAAATTACCCGCTCCCTCATCCGTTCTTCCAAGACCATGGGGATTGCCCTTGATGACCATCTCATCATCGGCCGCACCTCGTTCTACTCCTTCCGCGACTCCGGTCTTCTATCTTCTTTGCATTAAAGTTTTTAATCACCCATTAAAAATCTCAATCGTGTTAAACTTCCCCGCCAAAACAGAGGGAAAAATGGGACCAATTCAACCTATGCCTCCTATATCGGTGGCATCTTTTTTTGTGATTAATTCTCTAAAAAACGATCTTTTACTGAAGAAAGTGAGCGGAGTATTCTCTCTTTATAGCTGTTTAGCCATCGGCACCTCCTACTGCCTTTACAAACTCTATCAAGCCTACCAGGTAAAGCTTCTTTCTACGTTGGCCGAAAAGGCATGGTGGACAACTTTCGTAAACTCTATTAAACAACCAGATCAAAAAGAAAATTGGCTACTGTGTCTCATCAAGCATTATGGATCAAGCGATCCAGTGTATGTAAAAAGCCTGGCCAATCAGCTTACGCGTTATCAATGGTTGCTAGAAGCGTCTTTTGCAATGCAAGCAATGGAGGCTTCTGCCTTTATCAAAAAAGCTCACGATACAGCATTTGGTGCAGCAAATCCGTTACAAGGCTTAGCTGCGGTTAAGGCGCATTGCTCCATTGCTGTCGCATACAAAAAAAATAGTCAATCAGGTGAAATGAGTAATTCATTGGATTTGGCAAGAAGGGCGCTTGAAACAGTTCAAGATCCAGTGGATCATATTCAAGGTCTATTATCTTTAATTGCCACTTATTCTTACATTCATGTTTCTGCTCGAGGAGATGTCCGAGCGCTTTTGACGTATATCGAAGCCAACAGAGAAGCTTTTGAGACATCCATCATACAGGCGTTATTTGGTACCCTCTCACATATCGTTGGGCTCAAAAAAGAAGTAAAAGATCAGGAACAAGAACTGCGACGAGCACAATCAGCAGAAGCAGAGCAGTGGTTTCTTAGATTAGCAAGGCTAAGTGAGGATTTAGAAACAGATCCAAAATCTCTAGAAGATGGTTTCCTTTATTCCCACTTATGTTCTTACCATGCTTTGCATTTGGTGTTAAAAGAAGTAGCTGAAAAGCCAGACTTAAAAAGCGCTTATTCTGAACTGCTTTCTCAAGTCCAGAAAGTTTTAACAAAGTCCAACTATTTGATTGCGAAAATGTTGCTGGAGCAGTTCCGTGGTAAAGCTTTCGCTGGACCTGCTGATAATCTAGACACAATTTTGTCACAGATTTCTTCAAAAGAAAACTGGGAGAAACTCATTTTAGTTTCACGTTTAATTTACTCTTGTCCTGATAATCAAAGTGTAAAAGATCGATGCCTGCCATGGTTGGAAGCTGTATACCAAGAATGCTTAAAGCCTGAAGAAGAGTACTCGCCTATTCAGAAATTGCAAGTGACGCAACGTTTGCTTGCAGCACTTGTGTATTTGGGAGACTTTAACCTATCCAGTCGGTGGTTTTCGGAGAAATATCTTCCGCTGCTTTTAGACCTACAACTGGACTTTCAGCAGGTATCACAAGGCATATCTTATGTTTATCGTTATGGGACTCAACAGCAACAACAGTTGTTCATCAAACGATTACAAACATTTGATCTCCAAACATCCGAAAATAGGCTTGTCCTGGTTCAAGAGTTTACAAAAGTCGATCCCCAACTCGCCTTTAATTTTTTCCGTTCCTTGGAACCAGGTCAGTCGCGCAGTTATCTCATCCGAGCTGCCATCAGTGCAATTGCCATGGGGATTTTGTTTAGTGCAAGAAAGTATCTTGGATGAGGCGGATGACGCCGGAGGTGAACATCTGGATGGCGATCAGACAGATGAGCATCCCTCCCAGACGTTCGCAGGCGATGAGTCCCTTTTGACCTAAAAACAGCTTGATGTTAGACGAAGCCATCAAAATGATCGCCGTCGGAATCCACGCGAGCAAAATGGCCGTCATCATCAGGTACGGAGTCTGGTTTTGTTGAGCGTAGATCATGACAGCTGTGATCGCTCCTGGGCCCGCCACAATGGGAATGGCTAGAGGGAAGATAAACGGCTCGCGTTGGGGGACTTTCGAGATGTGGTCTTTGGGGAAGATCATGGAGAGCGAGATCAAAAAGAGCAAAATTCCCCCTGCAATCCCAATCACAGCCGAACTGATGCCCAAAAGGTCGAGGACCTCTTCACCAAAAAAGTTAAAAATGAGCAAAATTAGCAGCGCAATAAGAAGCTCTCTTAAAATAATTCTTCGCTGCTTTTTGACAGGATATTCGCCTAGGATGGCGACAAATAAAGGGATGCTACCTAACGAGTTGAGGATGAAAAAAAGAGAAACAGCAATTGAGAATAGCCCCATACTTAACGTATAATGGCTCAACATACGTTATGACAAGCAAAAAATTCAGACTAGCAACACTCGGATGTCGCACAAATCAGTACGAGTCGGAAGGGTATGGGTATCAGCTGCGCCAAATGGGGTATTCTGAAGCTAAAGAGGGTGAGGCAGCCGAGATCTGTATTGTCAATACGTGTACGGTGACGGCCTCTGCCGATCGGCATAGCCGCAGCCAGATCCGCCAGCTGATCAAAAACAATCCGGATGCCAAAGTGGTTGTGACGGGGTGTTTGGCAGAGAGTCTTCCCAAAATGGATGGTGTGACGCACGTCGTTCCCAATCATAAGAAAGAAGAGCTCCTTTCCGAGCTTTTTCCTGAAGAGGAGCTGCCCGAGTTTAAAATTGATCAGTTCTCAGGGCATACTAGGCCGTTCGTCAAAGTTCAGGATGGCTGTAACTCTTTTTGTACCTATTGCATCATCCCTTACGTGCGTGGGAGATCGCGCTCGAGGAAGATGGAAGAGATTTTGCAAGAGATCGAAGGTCTTGTGACGCAAGGGTATCAAGAGGTTGTTCTAACGGGTATCAATATTGGTGATTATGAGTGGGAAGGGAGGAAGCTGGCCGATTTGGTGCGTGCTGTGGACCAAATTGAAGGGCTGAAGCGGATCCGCGTCTCTTCGATCGATCCCGATGAGGTCGATGGTGCTCTAACTGATGCGATCTTAAATGGAAAAAAGACCTGCCCGTCGATGCATATCGTACTGCAGTCAGGGTCGAATGTCGTCTTGAAAAGGATGAACCGCAAATATACGCGTCAAGTTTTTCTCGCCACAATCGAGCGTCTGCGAGAACTCAATCCCGATTTTACGTTCACAACTGATGTGATTGTCGGCTTTCCGGGAGAGACCGACCAAGATTTTGAAGAGACTCTGGACGTGATGCGCCAGGTCAAATTTGCCAAGATCCACATGTTTCCCTACAGCGATCGGAAACGGACACGGGCCTCTCTTTTTCCGAATAAAGTTCCGGTAGAGGTGATTCAAGAGAGAAAGCAAATTGTACTGCGCGAAGCAGAAAGGCTCGCTTTTTCTCTGAGAGACCGTTTTATTGGCCAAGCTTTGGAGGTTCTTACAGAGGAGAATGGGGTGGGGCATACGGCTAACTTTCTTCCAGTTTTAACTCCGGGTGTGGCGAGCAACCAGTGGGTGAGGATCACTCCTACACAAAATACAGCTTTAGGACTTGCGTGAAAATTACCATCTTACAAAAACTAGCTCCTTTTTCTCATCTTCCAGGAACCTGTTGCCTCATTCCTAACAGCAGCTGGGTTGTGCAGGCATTTCCGACACTGCTGAAGTTTGAAAATTGCATCACGGGAGAAAAGAGGGAAGAGGTTCTTCCTTGGAAAGGACCTATCAAGGATTTTACGGTGCAGCAAGATCTGGAAAGGGGATGTGTTCGGATTTTTGGTCATACGGCCCAAGGCTACCGCCTCCATACAATCCAAGAAGGAAAACCCCCATCGAGATTAGAGAAGCTTTCCTTAGGGATGCATAAAGCGCTCGACTGGGAAATGGTCAAGCGGCGCTGCAATATGGCAGAGATTCTACCTGTTTGGTTTCGGCTAGGGCAGCTTGTCCCTCCTTCGGGACAGGCGTGGCTGCCTCCAGATTTAAAAGGTGTTTTTCAAACCTATTTTCATGGCCTTTTCACGCCTCGACTGGTCGATGAAGACCACTTGGGGATTTTTCCTCCAGATAGGAAGATTGCCGAAGACCGTTTGGCGCTCTTAAGAGAGGGGTACCTAGCAATCCGTGCTCAATTTTTCCAGAAGAGAGAAGGCGTATATATTTTTCTTCCTGCTGTTGCAGCAGAATTCCACTCGGGCCGGTTTTTAAGTGAAGCTGTTGATTTTGAATGGTCGAAAAAAAGTCTCCAAAAAATTGTCCTGCGCTCTACAGCTGCTTGTGAGATTGTGATGCAACTTCCAAAGCCTTTAAAATCGTTTCGGATGCGCGCATCTCTCAAAGAAAAAGGAGAGCGATTTTTTTGTGATCGTCCTCTAGTTTTGCAGGCAAACGCCACGCTATTTTGCGATCGCTTCGAAAAATAGTGTATACAATAAAAAACATAATTGTTAAAACTTACTGTTATCGAGAAGAAAATTTCTATCAGGAGGTTTAGATGAAGAAATTGCTCGTTTTTACCGCAGTTGCGGCAACATTGAATCTGATGGCTGATCAACAAATGTCCAATACATCCAAAATGAACGATGGAAGATACGATATCAATCCATCGGCGATGCCAAAAGTTCAAAATGACATGGATTGGAGTATCTTTCTTACAGCAGAGGCTCTTTATTGGAGAGCTTTTGAAGATGGTCTTGATTACGGTATCGAAGCTGCGCGCGCTTTAAACGTTAACAGCAATCGCATCCGAGGAAATACATCTGTTAAAGATCTCGAATTCGGGTTTGACTGGGGCTTCCGTGCAGGACTCGGATTTGTCCTTCCTCATGATGGTTGGGATCTCTATTTCAACTACACCTATTTCTTTGCAGACTCGCACGCGAAATCTGACAAAGCTAATGACACTTCCAATGCTCTTTATCCACGTTGGACCGATCCTTTGACACAATCGTTTGGCCAAAACGTCAACACGATTGATGCCGACTGGACACTCCATTTTAACCAAATCGATGGAACGATCGGACGTAAGTTTGCAACCAGCAGATGGCTCGCTCTGAAGCCTTTTGCAGGTGTTCGCGGTATTTGGGTTCACGAAAAGTACAAGCTTGAACAGATGGGCGGTAACTTTTCTCCCAATAGTATCACGAATTATGGAAAAGATACCGTTGATATGAAGAATAAGTCGTGGGGAGTAGGCCCTGTAGTCGGATTGGCTAGCCAGTGGAACTTCGCAAAAGAGTGGAGTTTCTCAGCAAATGCCGGTCTTGCTATCCTCTATAGTCATGTCAACTTAAGACAAGAAGAGGTTGTATTAAACGCGAATACTCTTATTAACCATGTGAAAGATAGCTTCCACAGAGGACAAACTGTTGGCGATGTCGCCTTTGCCCTCCGCTGGGATCACCCTTTCTATGATGACCGTTTCCACTTTGGTTTACAACTCGGCTGGGAAGCACACGTCTTCTTCGACCAAAACCAATTTGTTCGGTTTGAAGATAATTTCGTTCCAGGTGTTTTCGACAAAGGTGGCAACTTGACCCTTCAAGGTGCAACTCTTGCGGCTTCGTTTGGTTTCTAAAGTCAGTCACGTACGACTTGGCTAATATAGACCCCCCTCTAAAAAGGGGGGTTTTTTAATGTATGGATAAATATAATCCTCACGCTTTTCTGGGTTTGCATTCTCACCAGGGGAAAAAGGTTATCCGTCTTTGGAGGCCCGGCGCGAAGCACGCCCATCTTGAAGTCGAGGGCAAGATCCACGAAGCCCGTTCTACCGATCCTTCTGGCGTCTTTGAAATCGAAGTCTCTTCCCATCTTCAACCAAGCGACTACCGCATCTACCATGCCGACGGCCGGCTAGCTCACGATCCGTACGCCTTTCTTCCGACCTTTGGCGAGATGGACGGCCATCTTTTCAGTCGTGGTGTGCATTATAAGCTCTACGATGTGATGGGAGGGCGTCTCACTGTACATCAAGGGTGCGCAGGAGCCAAGTTTTCCGTTTGGGCTCCCGATGCCGCAGCTGTTGCGCTGGTCGGAGATTTTAACCATTGGGATGGAAGGACCACGTCTCTGCGTTCTATGGGAAAGTGTGGAGTGTGGGAGATTTTCATTCCTGGGATGAAAGAGGGAGAGAATTACAAATTTGAGATTACGACGCGGGAAGGGCATCAGAAAATCAAGGCCGACCCTTACGCACTTGCAAGTGAGCTGCGTCCCAAAACAGCCTCGCGCCTCTTCGACCCTCGAAGATTTCAGTGGAGCGATGCCACCTGGATGCAAAACCGTGCGCACCTGCCTCTTGCGATTTACGAGGTCCATTTAGGCTCGTGGAAATCTGGTTTAAATTACCGGGAACTGGCCCACGCGCTAGCAACATACTGTCATCAGATGGGTTTTACCCACATCGAGCTTTTACCCGTCATGGAGCACCCTCTTGACGAGTCGTGGGGGTACCAAGTGACGGGTTTTTTTGCTGCGACAAGCCGGTGGGGCACTCCGGAAGATTTTCAATACTTCGTCAACTACTTACACCAAGAAAAGATTGGGGTCATCTTAGACTGGGTTCCAGGCCATTTTCCTACCGACGATTTCTCTTTGGCACAATTCGATGGCACCTATTTGTATGAACATGCCGATCCAAGGCAAGGGTTTCACCCGCATTGGAACACGCTGATTTTTAATTACGGAAGGAGTGAGGTCTCCAACTTTCTCATCGCCTCCGCCCTATTTTGGTTGGACCACATGCACATCGATGGTTTAAGAGTCGATGCTGTCGCCTCGATGCTCTATCTCGATTACGGACGCAAGGAAGGAGAGTGGATTCCCAACAAGCTAGGAGGGAAAGAAAATCTAGAGGCGATCGAGTTTATCAAACACCTCAATGCGAGTGTTAAAAAATATTTCCCTTCAGCTTGCATGTGCGCCGAAGAGTCGACGACCTTTCCTGCCGTCACAGAGCCGCTTAGTTACAGTGGTCTTGGCTTTGATTACAAATGGAATTTGGGCTGGATGAACGACACGCTCCGCTATTTTCACAAAGATCCTCTCTACCGCTCCCACCACCAAAACGACCTCACCTTTGGCCTTGTCTATGCATTTTCGGAGCAGTTTATCTTGGTTCTTTCGCATGACGAGGTCGTTCACGGCAAAGGGAGTTTGATCTCTAAAATGCCAGGAGATGAGTGGCAGAAATTTGCCCATGTGCGTCTACTTTATAGCTACATGATGTGTCAGCCCGGGCAAAAACTTCTCTTCATGGGAGGAGAGCTCGGACAATGGTCAGAGTGGAACTGTAAAAGTGAAGTCGAGTGGCACCTCTTGCAGTACGCAACCCACCAGCAGCTCAAGCAATGTGTTGCCGATCTAAACCACTTTTATCTCAAAAGACCCTCTTTGTGGGATCCCAAGACGTTTGCCTGGATCGACTTTTCCGACCATAAAAACTCGGTGATCTCTTATCGAAGAAACAATTTAATTTGCGTCCATAATTTTACACCGAATTATTTTGACCACTACGTCATCCATGTGCCTGGGATTAAAAAAGTGGTCGAAGTTTTTAATACCGATAGAGAAGAATTTGGAGGATCGGGCAAAATCAATTCTACGGTGACCCCGACCGCGGAGGGGTTTGCCATTCGGCTGGCGCCGCTGGCCACCCTAATTTATGATATCGAAAAATGAGTACTATCAGCTGATCGAAGAGATTGAAAAACACGATCGACTCTATTATGTTGAAAACCACCCGAAGATCAGTGACTACGATTACGATCAGCTCTACAAAAAACTCGAAAAGATCGAAGCTGATCATCCCGAGTGGGTGAGTTCCACATCCCCAACGCAGCGAGTTGGAGACCCGCTCTCTAAAGGGTTTAAACAGGTGCGGCATGTGACTCCCATGCTCTCTTTAGCCAACACTTACTCTTCTCAAGAGTTGGAAGATTTTATTCATAGAGTGCACAAACTTCTAGAGAGGTCTCAAGTCGATTTTTATGCCGAGCTTAAGATGGACGGTGTGGCCGTCTCGGTCCGGTATGAAAAGGGGATCTACACCCGGGCCCTGACACGCGGAGATGGGAGTCAGGGCGACGATATTACGGCCAACTTGAAAACTCTCCGTGTGATTCCCTTAGAGCTCAAAGGAAGAGATATTCCCGATGTGCTCGAAATCCGCGGAGAAGTCTTTATGCCCCATGTTGCTTTCCAACACCAAAACAAAAAAAAGGAAGAGGCAGGAGAGGAAAGTTGGGCCAACCCTCGCAACGCGGCTGCCGGCTCGCTCAAACTTCTCGACCCTAAAGAGACGGCAAGACGTGGTCTGTCAGTCGTTTTTTATGGCCTTGCAGAGACCGAGCGCCCCTTTGTTGCCACGCAGAGCGACGTGCACGATTTTTTAAAAAAGCATGGCCTTCCGACCTTTTCTAGCCACCACCATGTCGTCTGTAAAAATGTAGACGAGTTGCTGAGGTTTGCAGAGAGTATTGAAAAAGGAAGGAAAGATCTTCCCTTCGATATCGATGGGATTGTTATCAAAGTCAACCCTCTCAAATATTGGCCGATGCTGGGAACAACGGGCAAGAGTCCCCGTTGGGCCGTCGCGTATAAATTTGCCCCAGAGCAAGTGGCAACGAAGATCGAAGAGATCACCGTTCAAGTCGGCCGAACAGGAGTTTTAACTCCCGTTGCCGAGCTCCACCCTGTCTTTCTCGCGGGCAGTACAATTTCACGGGCGACCCTCCATAACCAGGAAGAAGTCGAGAGGAAAGATATCCGCGTGGGCGACTGGGTCACGATCGAGAAGGGGGGCGATGTGATCCCCAAAGTGGTCTCGGTTGATAAAAAAAGGCGTCCTCACGGGACGCATCCTTGGAAGATGCCTTCGCGCTGTCCTATGTGTGGCACGCCTGTCGTTCACCACAGTGGCGAAGTCGCCGTCCGCTGCCCCAATGTGCAAGGGTGTGCGCAGCAAAAGGTGAGACGTCTCATCTATTTTGTCAGCAAAAGTGCCATGGATATCGACCACATGGGAGAGAAAGTTGTCGAGCAACTCGTCGAACTCGGACTGGTTGACCGCCCCTCGGATATTTACCGCCTCACCGAAAAAGATTTGGCCTCTTTGGAGGGGTTTAAAGAGAAGTCGATCCAAAACCTTCTGGAGGGGATTGAGCATTCGCGCCACTGCACCCTCGCGCGCTTTATTTTGGGCCTTGGCATCCGCTATGTGGGAGAAGAGACAGCAGAGATCTTAGCTCAAGAAGCCGGCTCCATCGACCACCTAGCCAAGATGTCTCAAGAAGCGCTTTTGGCCGTTCCTGGTGTTGGAGAGAAGATGGCCGAGGCGATTGTCCTCTTTTTTGAGGATCGGCAGCACCTCAAAGAGATCGAAGCTCTTCTAGCCGCAGGAGTTCGGCCGCAAGCTCCCAAGAAGGTGCGCCATACCGACTCAGCCTTTTTTGGCAAGACGGTGGTGTTGACCGGCAGCTTGCAAAATTATACGCGCACCGAAGCCGAGCAGCTGATTCGCGAGCGCGGAGGTAAAATTTCTAGCTCGGTGAGCAAGAACACCGACTTCGTTCTTGTCGGGGACGAGCCCGGCTCCAAATTCGACAAAGCTCAAAAGCTTGACGTTCCCATCCTCTCCGAAAAAAAATTCAAAGAGATGCTTGATTTGTAATTTAACCATCGTTTTAAAGGTGCTTTTGCCTGAACCATTAGGTCCAGCAAACATACGAAGTCGTGGAATATCTTTATTCATTGTAGTTTTAGTTTTTTTCCTGGTGTTACAGGTGTTGAAGGAGGAAGGGGTTTAATAATTTCCCGCTTGCCATCAGGAAATACCTTCACTAGATTGCCATTTTCACTCATTAGAACAGTGCTTCCGGATGCAAGAGCTGCCCAATAAGCCTGTTTGAAAGCGGCCTCTGCAAGTTCTGGGATATGTTCTTCTAAATAATCGAGTTCCTTTTCATTAAGTCCCATTATTTTTCTCCCTAAAAATAGGCCTGGTAGAGTTTCAATTGCTTGCTAAAGCATTCTAAAAGCTTTTTTCGTTTTTTTCTGCATTTTTCCGCAAGCCTTTCAATTTTGATTTTGTACGTAAAAACAAGATGCTTTAAAAAATAGGGTTTGCAATATAGAGTAACTTTAAAATGCAAGTCGCTGTCTTAGGAACAAATCATACTCTAGCCAACTTGCCACTCCGGGAGCTCTGGATCCGGTCGCTGCGCAAAGTCGTGAGTAGCTGGGAGCTGCCTTATCCCGTCAGCTATATTCTTCTCATCACATGCAACCGGTGTGAGATTTTTTTCGCTTCAGAAGATTTGCACCATACGGCCGAGAGGCTCCAATATTGGCTGCAACAAGAGATGGAGCAACCAGTTGCAGCTCACAGCTATCTTTTTTTTGGCAAAGAGTGTTTCCACCACCTGGCCAAAGTTGCCTCTGGACTCGAGAGCGCGCAGATCGGAGAGACAGATGTGCGCCGGCAAGTCAAACAGGCGTACGAAAAGGCAAAATCTTCCCAAAACCTTTCGAGTGATTTACACTTCCTTTTTCAAAAAAGCTTGAAGATTGGCAAACAGTTTCTCGGTGCCCTCCATGGGATTGAGAAGCAGCCGACTCTGGAGAAAGTTCTCCTTGAGATGCTTTTAAAAATGGACGAAAAAAGAAGCATCTTCTTTCTGGGCAACTCCCAGCTCAACAGAAAACTTATCCAGCGACTGATCTACAAGGGAGAAAGAGATATTTTTCTCTGCTCCCATCAACACCAAGCTCCCTTTCCTCAAGACCAAGTCAAGATGTTAGACTTCACTTTGCTCTCTTTTTGGCAGCAGTGCGATATTGTCGTCTGTGCGAGCGATCCAATACACTATGTTATTAATCCTCCTGCTACCCAAGTCAAAACGCGCCTTATTCTCGATTTGAGTGTTCCGCGCTGCGCTAACCCTGCCTTGGAAAGGAGTCACGGGCTGCCGATTCTCAACATGGAATATCTGAATTTGCTCTTAGAGAAAAATCAGCTCCAGTACCAAGATCGGATTACTGCAGCTAAAGAAAGTGTCTCGGTATGTGTCGACCGATTGTTTGCAACTTTTGAGAAGAAAAATTTATATTTTAGGAAACTATGGACGCTACCTTCCTCTCGAGGATGCAGTTTGCCCTTACAAGCATGTTTCACTACATCTACCCACCGTTAAGCATCGGTCTTGGCCTCATGCTGGTGATCATCGAGGGGATTTATGTTAAGACAAAAAACCCTCTCTTTAAGCAGATGGCCAAGTTTTGGGCCGGCGTCTTCTCACTCACCTTTGCTTTGGGAGTGGCTACAGGCTTGGTTCAAGTTTTTGGCTTTGGCACCAACTGGGCCAGCTATTCTCGGTATGTTGGCGATGTGTTTGGAAGTGCTCTGGGTGCCGAAGGGATCTTTGCCTTTTTTCTCGAGTCGGGCTTTTTGGGGCTCATGTTGTTTGGCTGGAGCCGCGTCAGCGCAAAGATGCACTACTTTTCGACGTGCATGGTAGCGCTTGGAGCCCACTTTAGTGCGATTTGGATTGTGGTGGCCAACTCGTGGATGCAGACGCCCGCAGGCTTTAAAATTGTCGGAGAGGGGAGCGCGGCAAAAGCCGTCGTCACCGACTTTTGGCAGATGATCTTCAACCCCTCCTTTCTCGATCGGATTACGCATGTCATCTTAGGGTGTTGGCTTGCCGGTATCTTCTTGGTTTTAAGTATCAGCGCCTACTACTTTCTGAAAAAAAAGCATCTTGATTTTGCACGCGAGAGCATGAAGATCGCTCTTACTGCCGGTGCGGTTGTTCTTGTCTTGCAACTTTTTTCTGCCCATTCGACGGCTCGAGGTGTCGCGCGCTACCAACCTGCCAAGCTCGCGGCGATGGAAGGCCTTTATGCAACCGAAAGCCACGCTCCCCTCTCTTTGCTTGGCTGGGTCGATGCTAGTAGCAAGACGCTCCACGGAATTAAAATTCCAGGACTTCTCAGCCTTCTCGTGCACAATACGGCCGACCTTCCTGTGACAGGTCTGAGCGATATTCCACAAGACGAACACCCCCCTGTCCAGATGGTCTACCAAGCTTACCATGCGATGATTTGGATGTGGGGTCTGATGGTTTTAGTCACCCTCATTGCTTGCATTTTATGGAAAAGAGGAACGCTCAAAAAGTCTAAGTGGACTCTTAGGGCACTCGTCGCCTCTATCTTATTTCCGATGATTGCCAACCAAGTCGGCTGGGTAACAGCAGAAGTTGGTCGTCAGCCGTGGATCGTCTACAAACTGCTCCGCACAGCGCAAGGAGTCTCCAAATCCCTCGTGGCGGGCCAAGTCGTTTGGTCGATCACTATGCTCTTTTTGATTTACATCTTGCTCCTCACGTTATTTCTGTACCTTCTCGATCGTAAAATTAAGCAAGGACCCGTAGAAGTGAAACCTTCGGAAATTACAGAAGTTTATCAGCCTCATCAAGGATAAAATATGGCACTGGACGTTCTTTGGTACTTTGTCGTCATCGCAGCGCTCATGTTTTATGCCATTCTCGATGGTTTCGATTTGGGGGTCGGTTCTCTTCACCTGCTAGCCCGCACCGATCATGAGCGTCGCCTCTTTTTGAATGCCATCGGTCCCGTCTGGGATGGAAACGAAGTGTGGCTTGTCGTTATCAGTGGGGCCCTCTTTGCTGGCTTTCCTGAAGCATTTGCGACGATCTTTTCCTCATTTTATGAATTTTCGATGCTCCTCGTATTCGGTTTTATTTTTCGCGCCGTCTCGATCGAATTTCGCAGCAAACACACCTCGTTACGGTGGAGAAAGAGCTGGGATATCGCCTTTTGCTGGGCGAGTATTTTAATTGCTTTTGGGGCAGGGCTCGTGCTGGGTAACTTGATCGAAGGGATTCCTTTAGATGGCCAGAAAAATTTTGTCGGCACTTTGGCCGACTTTCTTCGTCCCTACCCCATCCTCTTTGGCATCACCACCGTCGCCCTTTTTTCTATGCATGGAGCGATTTATTTGGTCATGAAGACCGAAGGCTCTTTACAAAACCATTTGAAAACCTGGGCCCAAAAGTGCATTCAGATTTTCATCGCCTGTTATCTCCTCCTCACCTTCGCGACGTTCTACTTTGCCCCTTACATGACAACCCATATGCGCCACTATCCCGTCCTATTTGCCATTCCACTGGCAGCTCTTTTGGCCATTTTAAACATTCCGCGTCAGATGAAAAAGAGCAGCACAGGCTGGGCCTTTATCTCTTCGTGCCTCAGCATCGTAGGTCTCCTCTCACTCTTTGCCATCGGCAGTTTTCCCACGCTCGTCCGCTCCAGCATTAACCCTGCTGAGAACAGTGTCGTGATCTATAATGCAGCCTCATCCGAGCTGACGCTCAAGGTCCTTTTGACCATCGTCGTCATCGGCATCCCGCTTGTTCTCGCCTATGGAACGTACATCTACCGCGTCTTCCGCGGCAAAGTCCATCTCGACGACCACAGTTACTAAATTAACTGGTCTTTTTTTTGCTTACCCCTTAAACTTTAAACATTTTTGTATAAGAGCAATTAAAAAACAATACTCTTACTAGGAGGTTGTATGAGTGGCCCTCTTGTTAATGTCAATGTTGGAGCAACACCTTTACCTAAGGCTTACAAAGCTCCTCCTCTTCAACCGGTACCTTTTAACTCAGCTCTAACTGCAGCTATCTCACAACCCTTTTCTGAAGAAAATGAAAGATTTGCTCTAGCATGTGACAAGTGCAGAGGACGAGATTGGGATTGGATCCATCAAAATGCAGATGGGCTAAGAACTCTTCGGAATTTGGAAGGACAAACACTTTTAGAACATGCTTGTAGAAAAGGAGATTTTCTTTTTGCTCTGTGTTTGCTTAAAATTCGTAGCGTAGAAGAGTTAGTAGGAAGGTTAAAAACGAATAACGCTCCTGAAGTTTGTATTGAGAGTGCTCGAAGGATTGTTAGACATTTCTTTGCAATTTCTCAACCTTCTGCGTACGATATCCAAGAAGTATCGACTCTTGCCCTAGCTCAGCATTCTGAGATCTCGCTGTCTCTACTCAAACATTTTGGAGAGCAGATAAAAGATAAGCCCTTTTTGGATATTCACAAACTCAAAGCTTTTCGCTTAATTTTAGAAAATATCCCTGTAGAATTATTAAAAGGAGAAAAAAATCTTTTATTTCAAGCAATTAAAATCATTTTTTCTAAATTAGAAGAAGTCTGCCTCCAAGATATTAATCTTACTTGTGAACTCCTCAAGGTGCTCAGTGATATCTGTGATAAAGCAGAAGAGATTGAAGAGATACAACTCCCTAGAGAAGAACTGCACAAACCTTTGTATGACAAGCTCAAAGAGCTCAAAAAAGAAGAAAGTGCTTTGGTTGTTTTTGATGCAGCCTATGCTTTACAGTCTTTAGTTCTTATTCCTGATGATGAATCCCAAGCAGCAGCGGCTTTCAGACATGTTAAGGCAGCCTTAAAAAGTATCTTTTGTATTGCACAGGTCATAAAAACAGCAAAGACAGGAGAAGCAGATTTAGGCTCAGCCTTAGAAGCTTTAGCTGAAGCTAAAGAAGCCGTGACGTCCAATCAACGCCCAAAAGTATGGCATGTTCATGCCCAATTTTTGAGGCATTTAATTCGGCATGAACTCAATGAAGATAATATTGATAAGTTTGTAGAATTTGTGGGCAGTCAAGAAGAGATCATGACCAACCGCTATGTCGCAGGATGTATTTTAATTTTTATCGATGAAGCGATCTTGGAGCAGAACAAAAATGAAAAATTTTGGAAGCAAGCTATCGGCCTTTTGAAAGAGATGTGTCTAAATGAAAAATGGGGCAGTGATAGAAGCTGTATAAAAGCTCTCCTAGAAACCCTTCGAAAATGGACTAAAATCTCCGACCCTATTGTTTTTAAAGATGTGGTTTTGGAAAAGCTTGTCAAATTAGCTTCTCATGCCAATGATTCATTAAGAAACTATGTGCGCCAAGTTTTAAGAGATCTTACACAAGTAAACAAGATCTTGATGACGTCTGAGGCTGTTGATCAATTGCCTATAGACCCTCTGCTTATCGATCAAGAAAGTGTCAGTCTGTTCCAAGAGGCTCTTTCTGCTCAAGAGGTAAAGCACCTTTTAGAGGGAATGCAAAAAGAGCAACAAAAGGCAGAGGCAGCTTTTAGAGCAGCTTTCCAAGGTGTGGATAAAAAAATCGATAAATTAACGGCTCAATTAGACCCAGCTATTCCTCCGATTCGTATTGACTCTCCGCATCCTGACTTTGTTGGAAGGAAAGAACTTCTTTACGATCTCTCTCAGATGGTTCCCTCGAATTGGGAACCCAGATCTCCCATAATTGTGCGTATCCTCATAGGGCCTGCAGGTATTGGCAAAAGTGAAATTTGTATTACTTTTGCCAATAGGCATCTTAAGGAGTTTTCTCTCATTTGGTTCATTCGTTGTGAGTCACCTGAGAAATATGAATCAGACTTTAGGGAGCTTGCTGAGAGACTTCAATTACCTACAGAAAACGAGAGTCTCGATCAATTGCAAAAAAAAGTTTATGACAAGCTCGAAAACTTCGGTGCTAAACCGTATCTTCTTGCTTTCGATAACGTTCAAAAATCCTTAGACCTTCCTAAGCGAGGAGGTTGTGTTCTTCTTAATACGTGTTATCCCGATATTTATGGTGACCGTGCTGCTTTTCTAGAAGTTCCACCGCTTACTTCCAAAGAAGCCGGCTTGCTCTGTCAAAAAATTCAACCGCAGTCTCTTTCTTCAGATCAGCTTGAAAGGCTTCAGCAGAAATTAAAAGGTTCTCCTATCCTTTTAAGTCTTGCTTTTCATTATCTAAAAGATACAGGTTGTTCTTTAGATGAGTATCTTCAGCGCTTTGAACAAGGTTCCACTTTAGAAGAGTCAACTGAACGGTATAAGACCTCTTTTAAAAAAGCCGTTACCTTTAGTGCTCAACGTCTTGCTCAGCAAGACCCTCTTGCTTTAAATTTTCTTATGCTCTGTAGTCACCTTAACTATGAACGCATTCCTTTGGAATATCTAGAAATTTGGCTTAAAACTCAGGCGCTTTCGCAACCACTAAACGAGGTTCGGAATAGTCTTCTCAAAGCTTTTAAAAATTCTTCTCTTATCGATTACAGTAGTAGCCAACACCGTCTTTTCAAAATGTACCGTCTAACTCAGATGGTACTGCATAAAGACAAGCGTGCAGAAGAGGCATTTAAAGGAGCTTTAGAGACCACAATTCAAGCTTGTAGCTCTTGTGACAAAGATAAGCCAGAAACTTGGCCCAAAGGAGAAGAAGCCTCTTTGCAGCTTGCGGGTTTAAAAGCCAGTCCTTGCTGGGAAAGAGGAGATTCTGTATTGAAGGCAGAGCTTCTGACCCAAGTAGGAGATTGGCTAAGAGAGATTAAAGAGCATCCAAAGGCGGCCCTTTCTTGTTACGAGGAGGCGCTAAAACTTAGAGAAGATATAGGCGATGAAGCAGGTAGCAGCAGAAGCTATCTCAAAATTGCTGAGTGTTTAGAAAAATTAGATCAAAATCAAGAAGCTCTTTCTTCATATCAAAGGGCTCTAGAAATTTATCTCAAACTCCATGGAAGGGATCATCTTGACGTCGCAGAATGTTGTAAGAGCATTGGAGGCATTCAAAAAGGTTTAGGACTTAAAGAAAAATCTATAGAGTCTTTGCAAGAGGCTCTTAGAATTTACCAACTTCATGAACCTGAGCATTCCGATGATGTAGCAAAGTGTTATTTCGATATAGGAGGGATTCAGTCTGGAATCTTGGAGAGTATGCCAGAAGCCATCAAATCATTTGGAAAAGCTCTTGAAATTTATACTCGACTCCATGGTGATCAGCATCCATGTGTGGCATTAATCTATAAGCTGCGTGGATTGGGTCGTATATTTTTAAGCCAGTCAGAGGAGGGCTTAAGTGATTTCAGGAAAGCTTTGTTTGCGATTTTAAACTTCCAAGAAGAGTCAAAACATCTAAAAGAGAAGATGGCAAAAGAACTAATCGATACGCTTGTCAAGTGTTTAGAGAATGATGTAGGGCTTTGGAGCAAAACTGCTGTTCAAGAGATAATAGAACTGTTAGAAAAGCAGTTGGGTGCAGAGCACGCTTTAACCCTTCAGTTTAAACAAGCTAGAAAGACAAAAGAAACAATAGATCAAATAGTGAATCAGCTGCATTCCATAATTTCTACCCAAACTGGTATTACTAAAACAATAAAAGGTGCAGAGGACGTTATAAATCATCAGCTTGAGCAAGCTAAAGAGCACAAAAAGCTAATAGATCAGACAAGGGATCAGCTCCGTTCTATAATTTCTACCCAAGCTGATGCTGCCAAAGAAATAAAAGATGCACAAAAAGCTATAAATCAACAGATTGCACAAACTAAAGAGCAACAAGAGGTGTTGGTTGATGCGGCAGATACTCTAGAACGTCAGATAGAAGCAAATAATCATCAAATTGAACAAAACAACAAGCGAAAAGAGGAAACTTTGAAACAGATACACTCCATATCTAAAACTATGAAACAAGCCCAAGGATTGCGGGATTTGCTATCAGACATTGCGTCTCAGCTTGAAGAGTCTAATAAGAAGCAGCAGGAGCAAACGTGTATCATCCTGTAAATAATTCTGACTTCTTTTTAAGCAGCAAAGCAAGAGACGTTCAAGCGGTAAAGAGGAGAGGATTCTGACTTGTTTTTTTTCTGGTTTTTGAGACCGAGAGGCAGATAGAAATGGCGTCTGCCAGGATGTCTGTAGTGCTCTCGGATCGATTCTAAGAGGGGGGCTTGCAAGGTGCAAAACCAGACTTGCCCCAGCTCTGGAAAAAGGGTGGACTTTTGGGTGTAAAGTCCTGTGATTGTTACAGAGATTTTTTTGCCGACTTCTTTGACTGCGCCCCAGCCGCTCCGCTCTTCGATTTCTGAAGCGAGGATGACGGGAATAGCTGGCAGTGTCTTTTCCACAGCCTCATCGGCAATTAGAGAGTCGGTTTGGTGGGATGCAATCTCTAAATAAATCATGCCCGATGGGTCTTGGCATAAGACGCCTCCTACGTCGATTTGAAGTCCTGTTTGTAGGGCCTTTTCTTCCTCTTCTTGGACCTCGGCCATTAAAGGGAAGCTTTGAGAGAGTTTATGTTGGTCGAGCTGGGGGAAAAAGGTTTTAGAGGGGGAGGGGGTCTCAAATATCGGGTCGGGCAGACTAGGGACCTGTAAATAGCGGGGGCGGACCCATGGAGTCGGTTGCGGGGCCGAAGTGTAAGAAATTTCTCCAACTTGCAGAGTGTGAAGGAGTTGCGATAGGGTAAGCCAGAACGAGGATGGGGAGTTCTCAGGCTCAGAAGTGGTTAAGGTTGAGGCAAAAAGGAGCGTCGCCCCACTGGCGGGAATCGATTCTAGCTGCCTGAGTCTTAAGCCATTATTGCCGGATAATCTCAAGTTTGGATTCCAGAAAAGTACATTCATCATAGAAAATATTATAAAGAAAATATTAATAGTTTGCACTCAAAAAAATATTTGGTATAAATAGGGGCTTTGGATATCTAGAAGGATATACCTTTAACCATGGAGAGGTAGTTGTATGATGGAAAAATTAGTGAAGGGCGGCCTACTTGGCGGCCTTGTCTTATTCATCTGGGGGATGATTGCTTGGACCGTTCTCCCTTGGCATAAAATGCACATGATGAAGTTTTCGAATGAGAAGAGAGTTGCTGAAGTTATGAAGGACAACGCTCCCATGAGCGGCTTGTATTTCCTTCCCAACATGATGAATCTCCGCTCGGATTCTGCCGATATGAAAGAGTCGAAAGAGATGATGGAGCAAGGTCCTGTAGTTTTTGCTTCTGTTGTTCTTGAAGGACGCAGCCCCAGCATGGCGATCCCAATTGCCAAAGGGCTTATTTTAAAAATTGTGGTTGCTTTTCTAGTCACTTGGCTACTACTCCACACCAAGCTTAGCTATCACAAGAAAGTTGGGTTTGTAACGATGGTAGGTGTGATCATTGCGCTCATGGGAACCTTGCCTTACTGGATCTGGTTTGGTTTTCCAGGAGGTTTTACCGTCGGATGTATGTTTGAGATCGTGCTAGGCTGGTTCTTTGCAGGACTTGCTATCGGCAAAGTCTCTCGCTAATCTCTCTTAATTTAAGCTGAGAGCTTTTCGGCTCTCAGCTTTATTTATCTAGTAAAAGTACTTTGCCACTTTCGAGATCGTAGTAGCCACCGACAATTTTGATCTTTCCTTCTGTGAGGTAGCGGCGCAGGAGAGGGGTCGACTTGAGATGAGTCACAACGTATTGGATGTTGGCTTTCACAGCTTGTTCGATGGAGAGGTTTTTCTGTCCTTGGATGGCAGGCTCGATGAGCTTGGCAACGTCTTCGATCTCTTTGGTATTGCCCGATAAGACAGCATTGACAGCACCACAATTTTGGTGTCCCATGACAAGAATGACGGAAGATCCTAGATAGCAGGTTGCATATTCGATGCTGTCAAGTTCGATGGGCCCCACGACATTGCCGGCAACACGGACAATAAAAAGATCGCCGAGCCCTTGATCAAAGATAATCTCTGGAGGAACGCGGGAGTCGGAGCAGCCAACAATGATCGCGAACGGGTTTTGCTGGGCGACAATCGCTTGCCTACGCTCGACCGTGCGGTTCGGATGGAGTAACTTGTCGGATGCCGACCTCTCGTTCCCTTCCATGAGGGTTTGTAGTGCAGAATCAGGCGTGAGTGTGGTCATTGCAGCAAATATCCAGGTTAGCATGGGTGATCTCTCCAACTAATGTTTGGTGACTATAGCCGGTCACCCGAATACGTTGCAAGGTCCCGATGCAATGGTCTTCTCCGGGAAAGACAACATTTTTCCAGCAACGGCTTCGCCCTTTCAATAGGAGTTCGTTTTTATTTCTTCGCTCGACTAAAACTTCGACCGTTTCACCGAGCATCTTTTGCCGATCTGCAGTCACGGTTGTATTGTGGAGGGCCAAAAGGCGCTGCAGGCGGTCTTGTTTGACCTCTTCTGGAATGTCGTCTTTCCAGCGGAAGGCCGGAGTCCCTTTGCGTGCGCTGTAGGCAAAGATAAAGGCAACGGAAAAGCCGACCTCTTGAAACCGGTCGTACGTCTCTTGGAACTCGTCTTCGGTCTCTGTGGGGAAGCCGACAATAATATCTGTTCCGAGGGCGACGTTAGGAACGATCGAACGTAAGAGATGAACTTTTTCGAGATATTGTTCGATTGTGTAGATCCGGTGCATCTTTTTAAGGGTGCGGTTTGACCCCGCCTGCATCGGAAAGTGGACGAACTCACACAGCGAGGGAAGGTCGCGGATGGCGTGCATCAGGTTCAAGGTGATGTCGACAGGGTGCGACGTCATGAACCGGATGCGCTCGAGGCCGGGAATTTTATCAAGACGGTAGAGGAGGTCGTGGAAGAGGCAGTTCCACTCGGGTTTATCTTTGCCGTAGCTGTTGACATTCTGTCCCAAGAGGGTGATCTCTTTATAGCCTTGATGGACGAGCAGACGGCACTCTTCTTCGATACTTTCGGGAGGGCGCGAGACCTCTTGGCCGCGGGTGTAGGGGACGACGCAATAGGTGCAAAACTTGTCGCAGCCCCGAATGATCGAGACGTACGCTTTGATGGGGTCGTCCCGCTTTGCGACTAAATAGTTAAGGTTTTCTTCAAACTGGTCGTCGGTCTTGATGGTCTGTCTCCCTGTCTCGACCACTTCGTCGAGAACAACGTTCAAGTCAGAAATATTGTTCGTCCCAATAATAAAGTCGATATGGGGAAGCTTGCGAAATAACGACTCTTTTTTTGCCATTGCCATGCAGCCGGTGACCCCGATGACAGCACGCTCTTTTTTCATCCCCAGCTTTCCAATCTTGCCCATCACTTTACGCTCGGCCAGGTCCCGAATCGAGCACGTGTTAAAGATCAGGAGGTCGGCCTGAGTTTCATCTTGAATCTGCTGGAGCCCGCGTTTTTCCAAAAGGCCGATCATGATCTCAGAGTCGAGCTCATTCATCTGGCAGCCGTAGGTGCGGACAAAAAAAGTTTTTAACTGTCTCATATCGGGAAAATTCTAAACGCTTGTCAAAAATATGGCAACTGTTCTATGCTCTTGATTTTGGCCATATTATGAAAAAGAACAAAACTACACTCCTAACTAAAGAAAAAGCGCTGAACAGCAGACGCTGGTACCTATTTGACGCCACAGGCAAGACGCTCGGACGGTTTGCCTCGGAAATCGCCCGCATTTTGCGTGGTAAGCATAAAGTTGATTTTACACCACATGTCGACACAGGAGATGGGGTCATCATCATTAATGCTGAGAAAGTTAAAGTAACAGGGGCTAAAGAGGCTCAAAAAATTTATCGCTACCATACCGGGGCG
>Ga0210389_10001087_pt1 | contig 22580 bp, 20 predicted proteins | sample IncBWH28OmetaG_FD_160127 | JGI IMG/M metagenome (GOLD analysis project Ga0210389, IMG submission 160127) | Forest soil microbial communities from Barre Woods Harvard Forest LTER site, Petersham, Massachusetts, United States - Inc-BW-H-28-O ...
TCGCGCAGGTCGTCTCATAGTGAATCCTAAGCGTGTAATCGTTCGCCCAATCAAAGGACAAGCGATCGCAACCGACGCCGCTGAGGACCGGTTTGTCGAGATTCAGCGGGACGCCTTGATCATTGACATAAATCTCCTCATGCAGAGAACCCGCGGCGCCGCCGCTCACGGACTCCATCAAAATAGCGACGAGCTTTTGATTGGGCGACACGTGGCGCTCGAGCTCCTTTTGCCCTGCCGAGCAGCTTTCCAGCCCGGCGAGCAGCAGGATCGATGCACCGTGTGCGACCAGCGCCCTCATTATTTTACGTAAGTATCGAGCCAGCGGTTCATTTCCCACAACATGTGCGACAAGCTCTCATGCGCCTCGTAGCCGTGAGCTTCCAGGGGCAGAAATACCAGCCGAACCGTGGCGCCATGGCCCTTGAGCGCCACATAAAACCGCTCTGACTGAACCGGAAACGTCCCTTGATTGTCGTCCGCCTCGCCATGAATGAGCAGGATCGGCGTCTTGATCTTGTCGGCATAGTTGAACGGCGACATTTTGAAGTAAACGTCCGGGGCTTCCCAGTACGTGCGCTCCTCTGCCTGGAATCCGAAGGGCGTGAGCGTACGGTTGTAAGCGCCGCTGCGTGCGATGCCGGCTCGAAACAGGTCGCTATGCGCGAGCAGATTCGCCGTCATGAACGCCCCATAACTGTGCCCCATGGCGGCCACGCGCTTCACGTCCACGACCCCGAGTGCCGCGCCGGCATCGATCGCCGCCTTCGCGCCGGCGACGAGTTGTTCTACGTACGTATCGTTCGGCTGTGCATCACCTTCACCCACGATCGGAATGCTGGCATTCTCCAACACCGCATAGCCGGTTTGCGTCAGGAACACCGGCGAGCCCCATCCAATTCGCGGAAAGCGCAAGGGCGACCCACTCACCTGGCCCGCCGCCGATCGGGTTTTGAATTCCGCCGGGTACGCTTCCATCAAGGTCGGCAGTGGTCCCTGCGACTTGTCATATCCGGCCGGAAGCCACAGCGTTGCCGTCAATTCCAACCCGTCCGCCCGCCGGTATTTGAGCAATTGCTTGGTCGGCACCTTGATGCCCGCGTAAGGGGAGGGAAAGTTCGTCACCTGCTTCATCGGTTCCGGCGCGCCTGAATGCTGCCGCAGCGTCGCGACGAAGTAGTTCGGCGGGATACTCTGACTTTCCTGTCGGATGAGAGCCTGGTCATCTGCCAGGAGAGAAATCGGTTCCTCATACCGCTGCTTGGCCGACCGCCACCGTATCTGCTCCGTTCCACCACTCACCGGCATCACGCCGACAAATGGCTGATCACCTTCCGGCGTCGCACCGGGAGAGAAAAAATAGATACCCTTGCCGTCTTTGGTCAGCTGCAGAGCCGGCTCGCCACGAGCATTCATTTGCGATACCGGCCGGCCTGGGCTGTGATACCGATCCTGCGACGAACCCTCATACAGCGTCGTTCCCTTGCCACCGCGCGAACCCGGATCGAACGCAACAAACGCGATTTGGCGATCCGACCAGCGCCACTCGGTGGCAAGCGCCAGATGGTCGTTTGCCCACTCAACGCTGCGTACCCGCATCGGGGACTCGAGCAGCACCTCGCCTTGTCGCTCGAATGGCGCCGACAGCTGCATGAGCCGATCGCGCACCGCCGCCGTGACCTTCGGATCACCGCCGTCCTGGGCTTGGGTCCAGACGAGCGTGGCAGGCGCATCGCTGCGCCACGCGTAGTCACGCGGGCCGGCTTGAACCGCGTCAAAAGCAATCGGGATCGAATCCAACAAGGGATGATCCGACAGATCCTGGATCGCTCCGGTCTTCAATGTCACCACCGACACCTTCGCGGGAAAATTCTCCTCGGGTAAGGCGTAGCTGAAAGGACGATGCAATGCTTCAACGAATGCAAAGCGGCCGTCGGGGGAGGGCTCCGCGTGCGTGATCAACCCTTTGACCGGCAACGTCCGGGACGTACCGTCGAGGGACACGACGGCGAGGTCGGAAGTCGCGTAGAACGCAAAGATGGCCTCATCCGTCGGAGTTTTGAGCAAATCCTCATAGGTGCGCGCCGGCGTCACCTTGCCTAGATTCTCTTCGACGTTAGGTCCTGCCGGAACGTCGCTGGAGGAAGGCGCAGCCCCACGCGCGGCAGGAACAATTTTGCAGAGCATCGCTTGCGAATCCGCCATCCACCGGTACGGCTCACCCAGCACCGCGTTCAGCCGAAAAGCTCCCACCCGGCGCGCGGACACCTTCGCCACATCCACTACCCAGAGCTCTAATCCCGTTGTTTCTTTTTGAACGAAGGCGACGTGTTTGGAATCTGCCGACCACGCCAAGTGACTTGCCTTGAGCACCGTCGGCAACCCCAAGATCGGCTGCTGCGCACCGCCCGCCACAGGCTGCAGCGACAGCTTCACGATCGACACCTCGCGGCTGGGCCCGTTGGTCGCCGGATTGAACCGAATCCCCGCCAGCCGGTAGCGCGGCTGCGCCACCTCCGCAATCGTCGGGAACGACTGCGGCTGTTGCACCAGCAACAGGGAACGATCCGGCGACGGGTTTACCACCGGCGTCAACGGCGCGTCGAGCAATTGCTCGATGGCGGCCGGCGGCTTCTGATACGTCAGCGCAGTCTGCGCACCCGCCCAACTCACGAGGCCGCACGCAGACAACAGCCCCGCCACGAAAATTTTCATTGAACGCTCCCAGTTACACCCCAGACAACGGCCACCGCAGCATGACATCAAGGCTCGGTTATCTCGTAGCCCCGGGCGCGAAATATTGCCAGCCCGCCATCCGGCTTCAGCAGTTCCGCCATGGGCAGCACGGCCACCGTGCTCGAGTTGGCCGCGATCGCCTTCTCGGCGGCCGCAAGCCAGGCCGACTGAATCTGCGCGCTGACTTTTGTATATTCCTGCTGAAAGCTCGGTACCACCAGCACCGCGCCGGTGCAAGTTTCCGTCACGTCCGGTCGCAACAAGCCGCGCAGCTGCTCGATGTCGCCGGTGGACCAAAGGTTCGCGCGCTTGCGCATGACCGGCAGTTGCGTTTCGAGCAGTCCGACCATGGATCTCAGGCAGTCGATTTCGCCCGCGGAGGGAATCGCACTCAAGTCCCGCACATATTGCTTGGGGTTGTCGATGGGCACTTCCAGGCTGACCGGCTGCACGGGTACGTGCTTGGCTCGCGCGGTAGCCTCAACGCGCTGCCACACATGAGAATCATGCGTGAGCCCGACCTGATCGATGGCGTGCCGGTACAAATCGGCGGCCGCGAGCATGGGGCGCAACTTTTCATCGTCGGCATACCCTAGGTATTTCACCCGCAGCGCCAGCCAGCGTATATACAAATCATGGGGCAGAGACTGTTCCAGAGTCTCGCCATTGGGAGCGTGGCGGGCGTGCAGCAGCGATGGCACCAAGGTCATGGTGCGAAAGAATCCTACGTGCGCCGAGAGCTCCGGTGGTGATAGGACGAGCTGCGAAGCGGCGATGCGCTCATCCACACTCTTGGAATGCCACACCATGTCCTTGGGTAGCGGTTCGAGCGTGGCCAGGATCCACAGCGTGTGCTCGCCCTTGGTAACTCGCCACATTGCGGGTCCGGGTTGTTCGCCCACGACCAGGATTTCCTCGAGGGGCGTCGTTGCGGCGGCGGGCACCTCGGCGTTCACGGCGTGATTGACTGCGACGGCGGAGCACACCAGCAACGGCCACCCAACCTTAAGCCACCGCTTACGCACGGCGCTTGGGCACCCACCGGACTGAAGCGTAAGAGTTCACGATATTCCTGCCTCCGATACGACTGGGTGGGGGCCACGCAGCGGCCACACTTCAAGCGCGTCCGTCATTGTAACCACCTCATCACCCACTTGGCGGAAATCGAAAGCCCGGTCCGCAGTCGCAATGTTGCGAGTGATCAACGAGAATCCGTTTGCGACCGTCGCGTCATGCATCTCTATTACAAGTGCTTGTGCACCATTCACGATTTATTTCGATCTTATCCCGCACGCGCTCCATATAGGGTCCATAGTGAACTCCTCAGCCGAATACGAGCTGAGTTAGCCAGCAAATTCTTGCGGGCTATACGTCAAGGCTATTATTCTATGGAACAGTCGAAAAACACTTCCGCAAACCCCCAAGGCAACCTCAGCCCTTCAGGCCCATCGAGAAATATCGTCGATACCGTGATTGCAGCGGGCAATTTCACCACGCTGGTTGCCGGCATCAAGGCCGCCGGACTTACCGATATCCTGACCGGCAAGGGCCCACTCACGATCTTTGCACCCACAGACGAAGCCTTTAAGAAACTGCCCTCAGGAGCGCTTGACGCGCTGCTCAAGGACACCGCAAAGCTCAAAGCGGTCTTGAGTTATCACGTGGTCCCGGGCCACGTAATGGCGCAAGATTTCAAGTCCGGCGAGGTGATGACCGTTCAGGGCACTGCGCTGACGACGTTAGTTTCCTCTTCAGATCTCCAAGTAAATGGGGCGCACGTCAGGCAACGCGACATAACTGCATCGAATGGTGTCATCCATGGCATCAACGAGGTCATCATGCCGAAGAACTGGCAATTGTTGGCAGTTGCCGCTTAACGTCGGTCGATTAGCACCGAGGTGTACTGAAAGGCCCTTGATTGGGCCTTTCTTTTATTTTTTCGACGACACGAATCGTAAGCGGACGAAAACGAATTACCCCCGCATTCCGGTTGAACCTCACATCACCGGCGGCGGTTTCCAGCGGCCTCGAAGCACATCCTCGCCGGGCCAACACGCTTATATTGCCATGCATCCGCCCGGTCCTTAAGATCGGGCGATGAAACTACTCCGTTATGGTCCGCCGAAGCACGAAAAGCCGGGTCTCCTAGACAATGAGGGGGCCATTCGCGATCTGTCGGCGCACATCGAGGACATTTCCCCGCAGAGCGTGACACCCAAGTGTTTGGCGCGCCTCGCTGCCTTGAACAGCCGGGAATTACCAGTGGTTGGCGGCACGCCGCGGCTCGGGGTGCCGGTGAAAGGCATCGGAAAATTTATCGCGATCGGTTTGAACTATGCGGATCATGCCAAGGAAGCGAACTTACCGATCCCGGCGGAACCTCCCATGTTCACCAAGGCCATCAGCTGCCTAAGCGGACCGAACGACGATGTCATGTTGCCCAAAGACTCCGTCAAAGGCGATTGGGAAGTCGAATTGGGAATTATTTTCGGCCGCACGGCCCGATACGTGCCCGAGGAAGAGGCGCTTGATTGCATCGCAGGATACGTGCTGGCCAACGACGTTTCCGAGCGCGCGTTTCAAATGGAGCGGGGTACGCAATGGGACAAAGGCAAGGGTTGCGACACGTTTGGACCGGTGGGGCCGTGGCTCGTCACGGCGGATGAAGTCGGCGATCCTCAAAACCTCGAGATGTTCTTGGATCTCAATGGCCGGCGCATGCAAACGGGAAACACATCGCGAATGATCTTCTCCGTGCGCCAATTGGTTGCCTACGTGAGCCGGTTCATCACAATGCATCCGGGAGACCTGCTGATAACGGGCACGCCGCCCGGCGTTGGTTTGGGTCGCAAACCGGATCCTGTTTTTCTCAAACCGGGCGATGAGATGCGCCTCGGAATTGAAAAGCTCGGCGAGCAACGACAGAAAGTGATGCCCTGGCGCCACCTGGGCGAGGATGCCGCGGATCGGTAGAATGGGGGCAACGACGGATCGGTAGAATGGGCGGCAACGAAAGGAGGCAGAAGGCATGTTTATTCGCGAGTGGCGCGGCAGGGCAAAACAATCCGAGGCGATAAGGTACCCGGAATATTTCCGCAGGGAAGTCATACGCCAGTTGCGCCAAGCGCCGGGATTCCGAGGCGGACAATTGAGCCGGCGCGATGTCGGCGATCAAGTGGAGTTTTTGGTGCTCACGCGCTGGGAATCGATGGACGCGATTCGCGAATTTACGGGGACCGTGGTGGAAAACGCGGTCATTGACCCCGGCGCGATGGCCACGCTCGTGGCGTATGACCAATCGGTTCGGCACTACGAGGTGTTGGAAGAGCTTTGAGGGTTTCAGTGGCTGTCGATCGACCGCCGCAGCGCCTGCGTGACTTCACCGGCGATATCGTCCTGGACCTTCAAGGTGTCGTCCAAGCGCCGGTCGTAGGTTTCGGCCCAGACTACAAAACCATCGTCGGCGCGCACCAAACGGGCGGCCACGCGCATCGTTGAGCCGGATTTGCGCAAGCTCCCATCCAAAACATACGTCACTCCCAGGGAACCCGCGATATCGGCGACCGAGACCTTCTTGCCCTTATAGTAAAACGAGGATGTGGGCGGCGGCACGCGAAGGCCGGGAATCTTGCTCAAGCGGTCGATGAGTTCTTCGGTCATCCCGTCGGCGAAATATTCCTGATCCATCGATTCGCTGGTCAGGTCCAGGAATGGCAGCACCGCTATTCGAACCAGCGGCGCCTCGGGGGTCGACGCCGCAGGTACAGGGCTGCCGATTCTGCCGTAGACAAACGGCGCAACGACGATCACGACCGCGAGCGCGGCACCGGCGCCGAGCAGAGCCCAATTTTTTTTGTTCGAACCGGTCCCTGAGCCGGCGCCTGCTCGAGCGGCTGGCGAAATCGCCGGCGGTTCAACCCACGGGCTGACCGTCGCCACCATTCGATATCCCAAGCGAGGAACCGTCGCGATATACGTGGGCTGTTTCGGGTCATCACCGAGAAGGCGGCGCAGCGAAGTGATTGCCTGATAAACTGAGTCAGGCGTGACGATGACGCCCGTCCAGACCTGCTCGAGCAGGTCATCGATGCTGACGGTTTCTCCGGGGCGATCGGCGAGATACTGCAGCAGGCGCATGGCTCGCGCCTCGACCCGCACGGTCTCGCCCTCGCGCGAGATCTGACCCGAGGCCGGGTTTACGCGCCAGGCGCCGATGCGCAGCGATGTGCCGGACGGCTGATCCATGCGCCGATTGTATCAATACGGGGGAATTTGACCGCAAGGCACGGAGTTCTTGGGTACCAGCACGCTGGTAATCTGAATTCTCGTGAAATGACGTGGAGGTCCCATGGCTACCAAGAGTGCGGACGAGATGCGCTGGGATGCGGTCATCGCCAAAGACAAGGGCGCGGATGGTCAATTTTACTTCTCCGTTCGAACCACCGGCGTGTATTGCCGGCCGTCGTGTCCGTCACGCCGGGCGCTCAGAGAAAATGTTGCTTTTCACCCATCCTGTGAGGCGGCCGAGGCAGCCGGTTTCCGCGCCTGCAAGCGCTGCCGGCCTCGCGAGGCATCGCAATCCGAGCGCCATGCCGCCATGGTCGCGAGCGCCTGCGCCTTGATCGAGAGGTCGGAGGATCCGCCGCGGCTCGCGGCGCTTGCTGCCGCCTCGGGTCTGAGTCCGTTTCACTTTCATCGCGTTTTCAAGGCGGCGACGGGCCTCACGCCGAAAGCCTATGCCGATGCGCATCGGGCCGACCGGGTTCGCAGGGCCTTACCGTCCTCGACGACGATAACAGGGGCGATCTATGACGCCGGGTTCAATTCGAACGGCCGCTTTTATGCCGCGTCCGCGCAGGTACTGGGGATGACGCCGGGACGCTATCGAGCGGGCGGCGATCTGATGCAGATTCGATTTGCGATCGGCGAATGCTCGCTGGGGTCAATCTTGGTGGCCGCAACCGAGAAGGGCGTCTGCGCCATTCTGCTGGGCCGCGATCCCGATGCGCTCGTGCGCCAGCTGCAGGACCGCTTCGCCAAGGCAGAACTCATCGGCGGCGATGCGGCATTCGAACAGCTGGTTGCCAAAGTGATTGGTTTCGTCGAGCAGCCACGTCTCGGACTCGACTTGCCGCTCGATGTGCAAGGTACGGCATTTCAACAGAGGGTGTGGCAGGCATTGCGCAGCATCGATGTGGGCAACACCGCGAGCTATGGAGATATCGCCGCGCGCATCGGCCAACCTCGGTCGACCCGCGCCGTGGCGCGTGCCTGCGCCGCGAACATGATCGCCGTGGCGATTCCCTGCCACCGCGTCATACGCACCGATGGCCGGCTGTCGGGTTACCGCTGGGGTGTGCAGCGCAAACGGGCGTTGCTGGAGCGCGAGAGGTCGTCATGATCGACGGCCGCGCGGCCGGCCTGAATTGGCCCGCGGTCGAGGACGACCTCAATAGCTACGGAGTCGCGCGGGCGGGCCCCATGCTGCGCGCCGAGGAGTGCCGGGCCATTGCGGAGCTCTATGATGGCGATCAGGACTTCAGGAGCCGCGTCATCATGGGGCGCCACGGCTTTGGCCGAGGTGAGTACCGCTATTTTTCATACCCGTTGCCCTCGATCGTGCAAAGTCTGCGCGAGGCGCTTTACCTGCGTCTCGCGCCGGTGGCCAACCGGTGGAACGAACTCATGGGCTTGGAGCTTCGCTACCCGAAGGATCACGCCGCCTTTCTGTCGCGCTGCCGCGCCGCAGGCCAATCCCTGCCCACGCCGCTGCTGCTGCAATATGTTGCGGGCGACTTCAATTGCCTGCATCAGGACGTGTACGGGGAGCATGTCTTTCCGCTTCAGGCGGCGGTCTTACTCTCGGAACCGGGCCGCGATTTCGAAGGCGGCGAATTCGTCGTGACCGAGCAGCGACCGCGCATGCAGTCGAGAGTGGAAGTCCTGCCGCTGCGGCAGGGAGATCTGGCGATATTTGCGGTGCGCGACCGCCCGGCGAAGGGGACTCGCGGCACGTATCGGGTCAAGCATCGACATGGCGTGAGCCGCCTGTACTCAGGAAGGCGTCACATGCTGGGCATCATCTTTCACGACGCATGCTGAGCGCGTGGGCGGAAAGCGACACTGTGCCGGCGCCGGATCGACGCGGGCACAGTGTATAGGCCAATACTACTAATCTAGCCCAAAGTACTAACGGTTCTGCGCCACCAGTTTCGAGACCTGCGACCACTGCTCCGTTGCGCGGGCAATGTTGCCGGCAACATCCTTCTTCCAGGTCTTTCGTGACTCAAGATCGCTGAACATATAGAGCTTGCCATCAACGAGGGCAAACACACGCGGATGCGCCCCAACTTTGCGGCCTTGCGACACGCCGTAGGCGTCGAATCCGTCATACTGCGGCGCGTACTTCTCCGGATTGCTCTCGAACGCGTGCAAGTGCGTCGGGGTTATGAAGTAGAACTTTGAGCCCTTGTAGTCGTAGCTCAAGTCCTTCACCCCTAAGATCGGGTCCGGAGAGGGTGTAAAGTAGGAAAGCGCGTCGTAGCTGCTGAGCGCAACGCCTTTTTCTTCAAAAAAATCGCCGGCGAATACTTGCGCAGCGGATAGCGTCAGGACGGCGGCGGAAGCCAAACGAATGATTGATCGGTAGTTCACGGTAGTCTCCAAAAAGTCATACAACCAAGTCATTGACCGCAATGACTGCAAAGGGAATCAGGGCGAGGATCATCGAGAGAAAAAAAACACCGGCATTGACGAGGATTTTCATGGGTATCTCCCTGCTGGACCATGGAGGCACTGTAGGGCGCCGCCGGATGTCCTGTTTGGACGTGCGCCAAACCGCAAGATCCACGGCGCGAGTGGTAGGGGCAGGTCGCGAACGGTAGGCGGCGGGCCGGCAGGCGTACGGCGCGTGCTAGAATTTGGCCGCGATGGCGCTAAGGCGTTCAAAACTAGAGAAAAACGGCTCCCGGCGATCGAATCGAAATCTTAAGGAGCGCTCATGATTTTCGAGTCCATTTCCAGCGGGGGATGCCGCTCCTACTTGTTGGGCTGCGAGGAAACCTGCGCGGCGGCCCTGATCGACCCGGAACTGAGCCAGATTGACCGCTACAACGCCCTGGCGGCCCGGCACGGGCTGCGGTTCCGCTATCTCATCGACACGCATACCCATGCGGATCACTTCTCCGCGACCCGGCAGCTCGCAAGCCAGCTTGACGTGCCCGTGGTCATGCACCGCGCGAGTCCCGCGCCATTCATCGATCTGCGCCTGGAGGGCGGTGATTTGTTGGTGATTGGGCACCTGCGGTTGCAATCGTTGTACACCCCCGGTCATACCATCGATTCGATGTGCCTATGCCTCGAAGATCGTGTGTTTACCGGCGATACCCTGTTGATTGGTGCAACCGGACGCACCGACCTGCCGAGCGGCGATGCCGGCGCGTTGCATGAGAGCCTGTTCGAGGGCGTGCTCAAGCTCGATCCGGCTCTGAAGATTTTTCCCGCACACGAGTACAAGGGCCGCAGCCACTCCACCATCGGTCAGGAACTCGCCGAAAATCCGCGCTTGCAAAAGCGCGAGCGCGGCGCGTTCATCGAGATGATGCAGGGCCTGAATCTCACCATGCCTACGCATGTGACCGAGGCGCTGCGAACCAATATGAGCGGCGGAAAGACCGTTGCGCAAATGCTGTCCGATGCCGCTGCATCGGTTCCATTCATGTCGATGGCGCAGCTGAAGGCCGGCATCGAAGGTCATCGCGACGATCTCATCGTGCTGGACGTGCGCGAACGCGATGGCTACGAAAGCGGCCACGTGCCCGGGGCATTGCACCTGCCGCGCGGCCAGTTGGAACTTCGGGTGAACGAAGAGCTCAAGGATCCCACCCGACGGATTTTGGTTTGCTGCGAGTTTGGGCGCATCTCCACCTTGGCAACCGCGACGCTTCGCACCATGGGATTCTTGGGGGCGGTCGCGTTGGATGGCGGCATCAAGGCTTGGCGGGAAGCCGGATACCCGCTCAGCATCGGCAAGGAGCCGTAGTTTATTGCGGCGACTCGCCTAGCCGTCCTTGAGTTCCACCCAGGTCGGCGCATGATCGCTGGCCTTTTCCCAACCGCGCACCTCTCGGTACACCCCTGCATCGACCAGACGGTTCGCAACCGATGGGCTCAGGAGCAAGTGATCGATGCGCAGCCCCGCATCCCGTCCGTAGGCATTGCGGAAAAAATCCCAATAGGTATAGATCTGCCGGCCGGGATGAATCGTGCGCACCGCATCCACCCAGCCGTGCTTGAGCAGGTGGGCGAACGCCTCGCGAACCTCTATTCTGAACAACGCATCATCCACCCAGCGTTCCGGCTTGTACACGTCGGCCCCGGTCGGGATCACGTTATAGTCTCCCGCAAGCACGACCGGCGCCCCGGACAGAAGCAACTCAGCGGCATGCGCGAGGAGTCGATTGAGCCAACGCAGCTTGTATTCGAATTTGGGGCCGGGCGCCGGATTGCCGTTGGGCAAATAAAGGCATCCGATCACGACACCCGCAACGGTGGCCTCGATGTATCGGCTGTGCTCATCATCCGGGTCCCCGGGAAGAACCCGTCTGATCTCCTTGGGTTCCGCATGCCTGGCGAGGATGGCGACCCCATTCCAGCTCTTCTGACCATGCCAGATGACGCCATAGCCGGCATCGCGAATGGCCGCCTCCGGGAAATTATCCTGCGGCGCCTTCAATTCCTGAAGACAAACCACATCAGGCGCGGACTCCGCCAGCCAGCGCAACAAATTGCCCAGGCGCGCGTTGATGCTGTTGACATTGTAGGTAACGATTCTCATGCCTCAATTTTGTTTCTTCTTCGTTCGATTTGCAAAAGCGCACCGCGGCTCGAGCGGGCAGCGCTCGCATAAAGGATGGGAGCATTTGTCTCGCACCGCGCCGATGCTATTTTGCCGGCTCCGCCCACACGTCGCTGTGCTTGATGCGCTCGAGCAATGCCTGGGGGTCCAGCTTGCGGTAGTCCGAGGGTATGCCGAAAAGCCCCGCCGGCTGCGCTTCGATCCGGATGTTCTCCAGGGCGATCGATCCGCCATCCGGCGCCTGCCACTTCACCGGAAAATGGAGTGTGGGTTCAACCCAGCCATAACTCGGCCGTTGTCCCGGCGCCGTCAGCCGGTATTCGACGGTCTCACGGTCGTTGACGATGGCGCGTTCCATCCGCTCGCAGCGCCAGTCGCCGGTGCCGGCAACGCCGGCGAGGTCTGCCGCCGCCTGCCACTGCCGGCAAGGTTCGAGCGGATCGACCCGGACGAATATTCGCGTCAGCGGAGTGGACTGCCTCGCATCAAGAAAAATGTGCTGAACGGATCGGACGAACAGAGCGGTACCCGAGTCCGCGTCGCTGACAAAGAACCCGCCCGGCGGATCGGACACGTCGATGCGAGTCTTGCGATCGGCCACACGAAGTTTCGCGATCGCGCCCACCTGAGCGCCTGCGGCATCGCGGCTGACGATGTCGGCGGAGAATTCCGGCGGTGCCGGTTGCGCCGAGGCGGCGGCACTTACGAGCACCGACAAATGCAGAACGGCTGAGCCCCGGCCAAGAATCTTGCGCATGCGAACCCTTCAAAAAGAAGGTGCCGACCCGACGGCTTCCGTCAGATCGGCACCGAATTCAAGCCTTGCGCGATGCGGTCCTATTGAAGATAGGGTTGATTGACTCGATGATCGAAATCGAAAATGTCGAACAGATCGGACAACGCCGGCATGTTTCGAGGCACGTACGGTTGGTCGTCGCGCATCTTCGGGTTCGGAAGATTGTCGCGGCTGCGATCGGTCAACGGTTTCAGTTTCCAGTTGCGCTCGATGAATTTCAGCAGCGATACATGATCGGCATACGTGTGATTGACCGTGCCGCCCGTGGAATATTCCGACAGGGTAAGCAGCGGGATACGCGGTCCGTCGCCGAAGAAGTCGATGGGTTGAATGAATCCCGAGTCCCAGTAGCCGCCGGCTTCATCCCAGGTCACGAAAACCACGGTTTCCGCTTTCAGTTTGGGATGGGCCTCGAGCGCGTCGAGCACCTGTTGCACATACGCCTCGAACAGATCGATCTTGGATGACTGCGGATGCCCATCGAGCAATCCGTCCGGCTTTCCGAAGGAAACCGACGGCAGGGTATCCGCTTGGATGTCGGCCAGCAGATCGACGGTGTCCTTGATATGCGCGGTCCGTTGCGCCGGGTCCCCCATGATCGAGGTCGCATATTGGAACGGGTTGCAGATCTGACAGTACGCCACTCCCAGCGAGTGCGCAGGGTCGGCAAGCGCCGCCGCGCCCAACGCCGTCGATGAGTTGAGCGTCGCGGCGGTGCCGGCCGTCACGGCATCGTTCGACAGGGCCACCGCATCGTTGTAGGAGCCGCCGAAGTAGGCCCAGGTGATGCTCTTCTCGTTCAGCGCATCGCCGATGGTGCGGACCGGCGAGGGCGGAATCATGTTTTGCGCAGCCGGCGAGGGCGCGCGGAATCCATTGGGATAGAAGCCTGGGTTGGTGTTATCCAGCATGTAGTAGTGTGCCGTCGCGCAGTTGGGCGCCGGACGGTACGGCAGTGCCTCGAGGTAGCCGACGATCGGCGCGATCCCCGGCTGCGTGAAGTCGGAACAATTCGAGAAATTGTTGTCCGCCGTGTACTTGTTGGTGGTGCCGGCGCTGGGATTCGGGTTGGCGATCTGGCCGGCCGGCGGCGTGATCGGATTGCCGTTGCCGTCGCTCCAGAATGCGGCGTCGCCGGTGCCGAGCATGAAGTGATTTGCACCGGTGCCGCCTTGGAACGACTGGTGGAAATTGTCGCTCAGGCTGAATCGGTCGGCGAGAGTCTTGAGCAATGACGCTTGTTCCTGTTCGGCGTCATAGAACCCCATTGAGTTGCCTTCGCTGAAGTTCTTTTGAACTGCAGGCACGGTGCTGTCATTGAGGGCATAGGTCGCCATGACGAATGGGAACAGGTCATTCAGGCATCCCGTCGGGTTCGCCTTGGTCGCATTCGCGATGCTGCAATCGGACTGCTGCCACGCCTGGTAGAAACGATGCGTCGTGGCGCCGGTGTAGTCATCGTCGCTGATGTTGGGTCCCTGCAGAACGAACGGCCCATTGGGCAGCACGCCGGCATTGGGGATGCGGGAGTCCAAGCTGTTGTTGGCAAGACCCGTGAACCCGGTGGTCAGGATCGTGTCGGTGTTGGCATTGAAATCGGGACTCGGGTCGAGCGCGGCTGCCGCGGCCAGGAATGCCGGCGTAAACGGCGCGCCGGTGGTTCCCTGTGCGGATGGCGCGCCATTGGTGTTGGGCTGCGGCATTTGATTGCCGGTATAGACCGTTTTGGCCTTCTGTGGCGCGCCGATATAAAACAAAGGCTGAGGCGCTACCGCAAACTGCTGGGCCTGCGAGAAATTCGGGCCGGGCGTGCCGTCTTCGTTGACGATGCCCTTGGAGAGAATATTCGAAATGGTCTGGTGTTTGCCCTTGGGCTTGTACACGCCGAAGGTATGATCGGTGCCGCGATTCTCGCCGATCAAAATGATGACATGCTTGATGGGTGATTCCGTCTTTACCGCATCGGCGGCATCCGCGTCGTTTGATTTGTCGTCCGCAAATCCCGCCGTCGCTGCAAGCAGCGAGAAAGACAGAGCTGCGCTCGCTCCCCACGCCAAGTGATTCCGACAATTCATTCTCATAAAATCCTCCGACCTTGAGTTGAAGCAAAAAGAATTGACGGAAGGTAGCGAGCGACTGTGTCAGGCGCGTGAATCTCCGACGACACGCACAGTTCTTTTCACATGCTGTTCAGTGCGCGGATTGACGCGGATGAAGCGTCGCATTGAAAGAAGACCAGGGCTCTGCAGCCTGCAGCGCCAGGGGAGCCGAGGCGAAGGACAATTTCCGGTAGTTGAGGTACTCGCCCGCGGCCTCGCTGCTGCGACCGGAAGCGCTGTCCGCGTCGATCCGTTGTAAAAATTGCATGAGCGTTGCGATCGTCGAGCGTGCCAGCGCAATCTCGTGAGCGCCCTCGGGACTTGCTCCGCCGGCAGGATCGGGATAGTGATCGGCCAGGTCCTGCAAGAGATCGTTGACGCTGCGTACGGCCAGGGCAACCACCGGCATGTCCTGCCGCGGGATTGCGATGTCAAGAACACTGGCGAACCCGTTGATGTCCGCGAGCACGTTGCTGCCCGTGAGCCGATACTCGGGCCGCACGCCATTGCCGATCGCTGCAAGATACTCGGCAAGATCGCTCCGATCCTGCGAGTTCAGTCCGAGTTCGTATTGTCGATTGAAGTAGTCGATGACCTGGCCAAAATTCTCGAATCGGCCGTCATGAAAATAGGGCGCACTGAAGTCGGCATTCAACAGGGTTGGCGTCTTATACAGACCGCCTGAGCCGACATCGTGTTGGCGATGATCGACAAAGGCCGCGGAGGGAATGTGGCAGGCCGCGCAGCTCAAGCTCGGGTGATGCGCAAAGGGCTTGCTGAACAGCGCTTCGCCGCGCTTCTGTGCCGGCGTTGCACCGGTATTCAAACCGCCTGTCTTGTCGAGACCGGGATTCGGCAGAAAATCGATGTCTTCGATATACGCCACCAGCGCGTCGAGAATCTGCGGCGTCGGCTCGGCACCCGCGAACTCATTCACGACGACATTGCGCACGAAGTCGCGCAACGATGCCGTGCGTCCGTCGTGGCCGTACGGACCGAGGAAGCGCGCGCCGCGCAAGCTGGGGATGGTCACCGCATCGAGAACGCCATTGTCGGTCCTTGGATTGAACAGGGAATTCGTCGTGTCAAAGGTTCCTGGCCGGCTGGAGAGGCCCGGAATGAAGAGCTTTGGATTGGCGGCGCCATTGACGTGGCACGTGGCGCAGCTGATGTGCGCCTTGCGGGCTGCTTCGCCGAGCGTGTAGGGCGAGTTGAAGGCGAGATTGCCCAGGTTGGACATGTAAGATCGGTGGCCGCGCGCCGCCTCGGAATGAAAAACCTCGCGCGGATTGTTGAGCGCATCTTCGTCAAGTTCTGAACCCATCGGCAAGCCCGTGCTTGTGTCGCTGACCGGAGACGGATGAGCGCCCGTACTGATGCCCAACCACAGCGCGGTCGCCAAGGCAATCGTGGAGCGAGCGCGACGCGTCGTTTGTAGGATTGTTCTTACTTTTTCCAAAACGGACCCTTGGCATGTTGCCGAAAAAACCTGTGTATCACGCGAGCATGTCGCCTTTGTTAAACACAAGGGACGCGGAATCTTGAGGTCGATTGTCAATGCGGCTTAGTCAAAACCCCGAAACGAAGTCAGGTGATAAAAAATCCGTGGAGTGAATGACAGTTTTTGTGGAACAGTGTCGCTCTTTCCAACAAAGCCGCGGGGTGGACAAACCTCGTTTTTAATGCCAGTGGCAAGGGAGAACTGTCCGGCATGACAAACCAATTGCACGAAGCACACCTGCGTGTCCCGATGCGCCGCGCAGGGGGACGCTCGGCCGTGGAAGCGCGGGTGCTCAAGACCATCGAATCCGGCACGGCCTATAAAATCACCGATCTCGCCGCGCAACTGCGGATGAGCACCTCCCATCTACAGCGCTTGTTCAAACGGGAAACCGGTGTCCGTATCGGCGAATGGTTGAACACGCAACGGCTGCAAAAAGCCGCGTACCTCCTGACCAACAGTTACCTCAGCGTCAAAGAGATCGCGCGCGCCGCCGGCTACGAGCACATGTCGAGCTTCATCCGCGCGTTCGAACGCGTACACATCGTCACTCCCACTCGCTACCGTGAGATCGCCGACGAGCGCCGGGAAAATAGCAGCGGCGGCGCCGCCTGATTAAAAACAAAATTGCGCAAAGCAGGAATTGCTAATCACTGGCGCGAATTGCTAATCATGAGTCCGATTAGCTAACTTTTTGCGGGTGCGTTTTCGTTTTCCATGCGCTAGCGTCGCATCCGAAATGGGTTTTGGGATGGCGACGAGCGCAACCGCAACCGCTCCACCCCACGACCGGCGTGGTGAAGAGCAAATCAGGCAATTCCATTCCGAAGGGAGTACGAATCCATGTACTACAATGTGTTCGGCGAGAAGGTCTCCAAGCGACGTTTCAAGCAAATGTGTGCCGCGGCCAAGAACCGGCGCGAGCTGATTGCCGCGGGGCTTACGAGCCGGCGTGATTTGTTCAAGATGGGATTGCTGACGGCCAGCGGCATGTTGGTCGCCAAGCACGGCCTCAGCGCCCGCGCCTACGGGCAATCGGTGACGACCAACAACCCGCCGAGTTCCGGCGCCAATAGCAGTCCCGGCACGAACCAGAACTGTGTGCCGGGCAACCAGACGGCGAGTCCGCCGACGCGGCCTTTCGTGGTGCCGCTGACCGTCATGCCGACCGCGCGAACCGTGCGTTCACTGACGCCGGCTCCCACCGAAAATCCGAACACGGGTGCGGGTGAAGTGCGCGCCGCCCCCTTTCAGGCGCCACAGATTGATTCGAGCCGCTTCCCGGTGGTGCCGCAAACCCTGTACCAGTTCAATCAAAGACAGTTCAGCACCAGCCAGCATCCTGACTTGCCGCAGCAAACGATCTGGGGCTTCGATGACGGTTCGGGGCCGCGCAGCCCGGGACCGACTTACCAGGCCTTTTACGGCAAGCCGCAGATCACCCGCAACATCAACTCCTTGCCGCTGATCACCGCGGTCAACAATACCGGGTTCGGCATGGCCTCGGTGACCACGCATCTTCACAACGCCCACAATCCGTCGGAGAGCGACGGCAATCCATGCGACTTTTACACCGCCGGGCACTTCTGCGATCAGTACTATCCGAATGTGCTCGCCGGGTTCAACTCCACCAATCAACCCAACGGCGACATCAACGAATCATTGAGCACGCTGTGGTATCACGATCATCGCGTCGATTTCACCTCCCAGAACACCTACAAGGGATTGCTCGGGTTCTATTGTCTGTTCAATCAGTTCGACACCGGCAATGAGGAGACCGGATTTCATCTGCCGAGCTTCCCGCAGTTCGATATTCCGCTGGTGTTCGCGGACAAGGTTTACGACCCCAGCACGGGCGATCTGGTGTTCGACCTGTTCAACCTGGACGGCATCCTCGGCGACAAATTCCTGGTGAATGGCACGGTTCAGCCGTTCCTCGAGGTTTCGCCCCGACGCTATCGTTTCAGGCTGCTGGACAGCGGGCCGTCGCGCTTCTACGAATTCTTCCTCACCGGCGGCATCAGCAGCGCCGGCACCCCCACGACGACCAGTCCGACGACCAACCCGTTCTTCTTGATCGCGACCGATGGCAATTTGATTCCCGCGCCGGTGCAGGTGACCAGTGTGCGTGTCGGCCCCGCCGAGCGCGTCGAGGTCATCATCGATTTCACCAAGTTCGCCGGCAAGACGCTGTATCTGGAGAATCGCCTCAATCAACTCAACGGCCAGGGTCCGGTCGCCGTCGACAGTCAAGTGGGACCGCAGAACAGCGCCACGACCGAGTGCAGCCTGGTTTTGGGCAACAATCAGCCGGCGATTCTGCCCGCGGGACAGGGCAATCTCCTGCTGCAATTTCGCGTGACCGGTCCCCAGGTCGCCGACAACAGCGTGAATCCCGCGAGCAAGCCGAGCTTCTATCAACTGCCGAGCACCAGCGCCACGCCGCGAATCGTGCGCACCTTCAAATTCGACCGCCTCAACGGCCAATGGTCCATCAACGGCCAATTCATGGATTGCAATACGTTCCGGTTCGCAGTCCAGCAGAACAGCGTGGAGCAATGGCTGCTGACCAACTTGACGGGCGACTGGACCCATCCGGTCCACATACATCTGGAAGAGCACCAGATTCTGACGCGCAATCGCGTGGCGCCGACCGTGCCGGCCGATATAGGCCGCAAGGATGTCACGCAACTGCATCCGAACGAACGCGTGCAGCTCTTCTTCCGCTTTCGGGATTGGTTGGGTAAGTACCCCATTCATTGCCACAACGTCGTCCATGAAGACCACGCCATGATGGCGCTCTGGCATGTGGTGGCGGAAGGCGATGATGTGAATGTGCCTTAAGGAGAATGAGTCATGAGCGACGTTTCACGAAGACAAATGTTGGGGATGCTGGGAATGACTCCTCTGGCCTTGAGCGGCGTCGCGCAAGCCTACGGTGAGCCCGCGACCCCGGCGCCGGCAGCCCAAACCGCATCAAGCCGCGCGCGCCGGCGCATTCAGGAACAGCACCTTCCCAATGTGCCGCTGCTGACGCACGAGGGCAAGCGGGTCTTGTTCTACGACGATCTGGTCAAGAACAAGAACGTCAGCATGAATTTCTTCTATGCAAAATGCGACGAGATTTGTCCGCTCGTCATGGCGAACCTCGCCAAAGTGCAGCGGCTCATGGGCAGGCAGGTGGGCCGCGAACTGTTCATGTATTCCTTGACACTCAAGCCCGACGAAGACTCGGTGGATGACCTCCGGGAGCACCGCGACATGCTCGGCGCGAAGCCTGGATGGACCTTTTTGACGGGCAAACCGCAAGACATCGAGACGATACGGGCGGCGATTGGATTCAAGTATCCCGATCCGGCCATCGACGGCGACAAGACGCAGCACATCGGCAACATCCGGTACGGCAATGAGCCGCTGATGCTGTGGTCAGCGTGTCCCGGCATGGCGCATGCCGATTGGATCGCCGAGACCCTGCAATGGATGATCCATCCGCAAGTCGACCGGGTGCAAAAATCTTGAATTGAAGAATCGATGACAGCCAACGGACAGAGGACTTAAGGCTATGAGCACCATACGCGAACAGAATTCTCTGGTTGTTTTTGTAGCTCTGGCGGCGATGACATTGATTGGAGGGATTCTTCCCAACAGCGGCAGGGCGCAATCGACGCCATCTTCTTCAAGTCCGCCGTCCTTCAATCCGCCGCCCTGCGACTACAACGACACCTTTTACCAGGACAACGGCCTCGACCCGACGCAAGTGATTGGACGTTTTGGCACGGCGCGCCTTACGGGGCCGCCGGCCACCGGCAATCAAGTCAATTGGGTGGCCGACAGCACCTGTAGTCAGCGCGATCCGGACCGTCGAAACTTCCGGATTCTGGCGACGACCGCCGGTTATCCGGACGATGGTACCGGCACCGCGACCGACTTCATCAGCCTATTGGGTTTCCTGACCAATCAAACGGCATTCGAGACTACGTACTCGCGTACGGTCGGCGCGATCAACGGCGGCCTCGACGGCGATCAACAAAACGCCGGCGAGGTGATTTCCATCGTGAACAGCGCCAATCCGCGCAGCATCACCATGCAGACTCTGGTCAGCAATTTCGAGGCATACCCCGCGGTCAAACAGCGTCTGGCCAACGGCCAAATCGCCCTCAACCCCTGCCAGGCCGACATGGTGAGCCCGCTCGCGCCGGCGACGCCGTGCTTCGATTTGAGCGCGGTCAGCGCCGTCTTTACGCCCAACCTGCGCCAGGACTGGCGGTTCGCGTCGAACCGCAATGCCATGGACGGCAGCGACAACAATTGCATCAACAACGATCCCACCATCTGCGGCAGCAACAACGACAGCCCCTTCGGCTATTTTTGCGACGACCTGCTCGGCATGTGGATCAACACCTTCTTCTGGTACACGGTGGATCCTGCCAATCCGGGCGCGACCTGCGGACCGATCTTGACGGCTCTGGGGAAAAAGAACGGGCTCACCCTCGATGGGACTCCCATCGTCAAAACGGCGGACGAATTGAACAACCAGCTCGAAGCCAATGGGTGCGGCGCGGAAGGCAAGTTGGCATTCGATGGCACGGACGGAGGCGCCGTCTGGGATGTGTGTCCCGCGATTCCAGATCCGCGCGCCGGTGCCATCGCGCACGATGCATTCCTCGATCAGGTGCACAAAGCCAACGGCGCTCCGCAGAATGTCGGCTTCACGCTGAATTTTTTGAGCCTGCAGCACTTCGGAGTGTTCTTCAACGAACTCACCGCGGCCCAGCAGAACCAGATAAGCTCGGCAGCGAACGCCACCACGCCAGCCACGTGACGGCGGACCAATTCAACCCCCGGGCCTGAAGCCCGGGGGAGTGTCATGGCGAAACGCGACCCACGCGCCGTCTCACGGCGGGAATTCAGCAAACTGGCGGTCAGTGCTGCGGCTGCCGGCCCGTTCCTGGTCTTCGCACGCCGCGCCCGGGCAAGTCAAAAAACGCTCAAGATCGCGAAGTGGTCGCACTTCGTGCCCCAGTACGATGCCTGGTTCGCGGCCGTTGCCAAGGAATGGGGCCAGCGACACGACACCCTCGTGACCATCGATGCGATTCCCGTGGAACAAATCGGCGCTGCGGCCGCGCGAGAGACCGGCACGCGCAAGGGACACGATGTATTCATATTCCCCTGGCCGCCGGCGCAGTACTACCGGCACGCGATCGATCATGCAGAGATTTATCAGCAGGTTGCCGCCAAGTTTGGTGCGATTCCCCAAATCGCGTATCGATCGACGTTCAACCTCAAGAACCGCAGATATTTTGCCTTTACCGATTTCTGGACTCCTTCACCGGTGCACTTCCGGCAGGACTATTGGGCAAAGGCCGGGCTGCCGCTGGGGCCGGGACACTACGGCAGCTTGCGCGGCGGCGGCAAACACTTGCGCGACGAATTCGGCGTGCCCTGCGGTCTGGCGTTCAGCGGAACGCTGGAGGGCAATGTCACGCTGCACACCATCCTGTTTGCCTCGCACGCCTGGCTGTTGGACCCGAATGGAGATGCGCTTTTCAACAAGAATGTCTTCGGCGTCGTCGCTTTGAAATACCTGCAGGCACTCTATCGAGACTCGGGCACGCCTGATCAATTGACCTGGGGTCCCGGCGACAGCGCCCGAGCCATGCTTGCGGGCAAAACCTCCTGCGCGATGGGCGCCATCAGTCTTTTACGGGCCGCGGAGAAGACCGACGCATCCCTCGCCGGCAAGATCTGGCTGCAGCCGCCCTTGCTCGGGAGCAACGGGATGGGGGTCACGGCCTTGCCGCATATCACCAATTGCTCGGTGGTGTGGCAATTTGCCGAAAATCAGGCAGGCGCAAAACAGTTCGTGGCCGACATGCTCGAAACTTCGCGCGAGGGCTACGCGAAGAGTTTGGGATTCAACTTTCCGACCTACCCCAAAGCGGTTCCCGACCTCATCGTTCAGCTGACGAAGGATCCGCAAGCGAATCCTCCGGGCAAATATTCGGTGCTCAAGGACGCGCTGCATTGGACGCCGAATTTGGGCGTGCCCGGATTTGCGACGCCCGCGTTCATGGAGATTTTCAACAGTTTCCTGATTCCGAAAATGGTTCAAAGCGTGCTGAAAGGACAAAGCAGCCCCGAAAATGCGGCCGCGGCCGCGGCCGCGGAAATGCAGCAAATCGCCGACAAGTGGAAGCAAATCGCTTGAAGCGCTGCAATCAATATAAACGCCGCAAACCAACAGGTCCCTTCATCGGGATGCTGCTGAGTGCCGTGTCCGTCCTGGCCGCCCCTTCGCTGCCGCGCAGCTCGCCCGAATTTCGCATCGAGCAGCCGGGCGGCAAAACGATCCTGCTCTCGAGCCTGAAGGGCAAGGTGGTCGTGCTCGAGTTCTTGTTCGTCAAGTCGCAGCATTGCATGCGTGTCGCACGAACATTGAACCGACTGCAGCAGGAGCTGGGTCCCAGCGGCATGCAGGCGCTGGGTATCGCCTTCGACGCGCCGAATGCCGCAGCCACGGGCGGCGACTATCTGGAGGCGATGGCCGCTGCCTTGAATCTAAGCTATCCGGTCGGTCTTGCTCAGACA
>Ga0210389_10001088_pt1 | contig 22565 bp, 16 predicted proteins | sample IncBWH28OmetaG_FD_160127 | JGI IMG/M metagenome (GOLD analysis project Ga0210389, IMG submission 160127) | Forest soil microbial communities from Barre Woods Harvard Forest LTER site, Petersham, Massachusetts, United States - Inc-BW-H-28-O ...
CCGTAGATCGCGAGCTAGCGGCCGGTGATGAAGTTGCCTTGCTGCCGCCGGTGAGCGGAGGATCGCCCGAAATCAAAAGCGTTGAAAACGACGGCCAGGTTCGCATCGTGCGCGAGCCTATCGCAACCCAGGCTGTTCTCGCGGCATTGAAGCGTCCGGAAGACGGGGCCGCTGTGGTTTTCGAAGGCGTCGTGCGCGACAACACGCGCGGCCGCCAGACGCTTTACCTCGACTACGAAGCCTACGAGCCAATGGCCCTCAAGCAAATGGAAGGCCTCGCCACCGAGGCCCGGCAACGCTTTGCCGTGCGTGGCGTTTTTATTGTTCATCGGCTCGGAAGGCTCGAAATCGGAGAGACGAGCGTGCTCATCGTGGTCGCATCGGCCCATCGAGGCGCGGCCTTTGACGCATGCCGCTGGATCATCGACACACTCAAGAAGACGGTTCCGATCTGGAAGAAAGAATATTTCAAGGATGGCGCGGTCTGGGCGGACGGCGAGGCTTTTCCCGAAGAAATTCAACGGCCAGGCGGCTCAAATGAACGTAAGGCTGCATCCAAATGAATATCCCCCAAATGAAAAGAGAGTTTCGAGCCTCGAGCCGCGAGTCGCGAATAACCACTCGCGCTTCTTGCTCGAATCGCGATGGCCGAATCTCGCAACTTATAGCCTGCCTGTTCGTCTGTACGTTACTCAATTGCACGAGCTCCCCGGTGTTCGCGCAAGACGCGGGTGACACCGTCAAAGTCGATGTCAAACTCGTCAACATCTTTGTAACCGTGACCGATTCGCATGGCACGCCGGTCGCCTCTCTCGCCAAAGAAAATTTTCAGCTCAAGGAGAATGGCAAAGAGCAGAAGCTCGCCGTCTTCAGCCGCGAGTCAGAGCTGCCGCTCTCTATTGCGCTCTCCATCGACACCAGCCTGAGCACACGCAAAGATCTTCCACTGGAGCTGGCGTCGGCGCGAAAATTTGCCCGAACCATCCTGCGCCCGCAAGACGGACTTGCCGTCTACAAGTTCAGCGAAGAAGTGGATCTGATGGTTCCGTTCACCTCGGATCTGAAAAAGATCGACGCCGGCATCGATCGCATTCGCAACGGCTCGGCGACCGCGCTCTACGACGCGGTTTTCCTGGGCGCGCAGGCTCTGAGCAAGCGCCAGGGCAGGAAAGTCATGGTCGTCATCACCGACGGCGGCGATACCGTCAGCCAAGTTAACTACAAGGAGGCTCTCCGCGCCGCGCAGGAAGCCGAAGCTACTATTTACAGCATCATTATCGTGCCGATTGAAGCGAGCGCCGGACGAGACACCGGCGGCGAGCACGCTCTCATACAAATTTCCGAAGACACCGGCGGCAAGTATTACTACGCGACCTCGACGCCGCAACTTGATGACGCATTTCGCAAGATCAGCGACGAACTGCGAACGCAATATCTGCTGGCCTACTACCCGACGGACCGCTATTCCGATTCCGATTTCCGCCGCGTCCAGGTGACGTTAACAAATCCCCCTGCGGGCGGGACGTACCAGGTGCACAATCGTGCCGGCTATTACACGAAAAAGGGATCGTGGTAAAAAGTCCCTTCCACAAGATATTTGTCGCATGACGGCTCAACTCTGAAAAATCGCATACATCGCGCCGGTTCCGCGACCGCATCTAGTAAACTGTTCTATTCCATTTCAGTGGAAACTAAGACCTTTACACGCAGGGTCGTTTTGCCGTTCTGTCGGTGATTCTGCTCCCAGGAGAGTGGCGCTTTGTTTCAATGGTCTGGTTTGTGCGCACGGCGTTGTCTGTCCCGCGCCTTTATCTTGTTCTTTTCGCTTGCCCTTGTTTCATTCATAGCCTTCGCCGCCGCCCCACTTTGTGCGCAGGAGGCTACCGAAAGTACGGCGGTCGGGACTATCCAGGGTACCGTCCTCGATGAGGACGGGATCCCCGTCGAAGGTGCGCGCGTTTCTTACAGTTCGCAATCAACCGAGAACAAGGGCGCGGCCAATGCGGGCAAGGATGGCGTCTACGTCAGCGAGCCCTTGCCGCCGACCGTCTATATCGTAATCGCGTCGGGGCGCGACATGGCGCCCGCGCAAGTCACCGTCACCGTAAAAGCGGGTACAGCCGTCACCGCGAACTTCCGGCTCCCGTGGATCGATCCAGGTCCGGTGCGCCTGCAAAGCCATTTCTCCGGCGATTTCCCCGACAACCTTCCCATCAATGGACGCAACTACCTGACTGCCGGTGAACTATTCCCCGGCGTGCAAGCGGTCGACGGCGCGGTCCTCGAACCGGGCAAGAGCGGCCAGCAGACACTCTCGATCGACAGCACGCTTGGCCGCACCACGCGTTACGATTTCGATGAAGTCGAATCGATGGACGAAACCAAGGGCGCAGCTGAATTCACTCTGCCCGCCGAGGCCATCCGCGACGTTGTCGTTTCTCGTAACTTCCCCGATCTTTTTCAATCCCTGACCGCGACCGGCGCCGTCCGCGTCACTACGCGCACCGGCGGAGACGAATGGCATGGCAATATTTTCGGGATTCTGCGCGACCAGGTGCTTGGACTCGCCGGCTTTCCCGACAATGACGATTACAGCCGCCAGCAATACGGCTTTGGAGTCGGTGGCACGCTCATCAAAGACAAGGCATTTCTATTTGTAGGAGGCGAAGGCACCAAGCAGGATGGTCTTCTTCCGACCCAGGTGGGATTCCCGGCTCCCAACGGCACTGCACTTCGCTCCGCGTATTTTCGCGACAACACCGTGCTCGCCAGGTTTGACTATAGCGTCAACGACAACATGAGATTTTTCGCGCGCCTGGGCTTCGACAACGCCAACCAGATCGGCCCGCAGAATAGTTTTTCCAGCTACCGCAACCAGCTCAACGTTCCCTCCGCCGCCTTTGGGCTCGACTGGAATGGCCCACGATTCGTCCGCAGCGCGCGCTTCGGGGTCCAGCAGATGAGCAACACGGTCAGCCCCGATCTCGGCGCATCGGTCATCGATCCGTCGGCGCCTTTTCACTTGCAGCTCGGCTCGTACTCGATCGGCCCGTCAACCGCGGGGCCGCGTCACACCAAGCAGCGCGATTTTTACGCGCGCTATGACAGCAACACTGCCTACATCGTCGATCACATCTTCCACTTCGGCGGCGCGGTGCACCGCATCGTCCAGGGAGATTACTGGAATCCCGGCAACTTCGGCCCTTCCGTGACGAGTTCCAACGGCCTGGCGACCATCTCCGCTATCGACGGCAATCCTCTGCTGATCGGAGGAGCCCAGGATCCTCTCAACTATCCGGTCGGCACGGTTACGATCTACAACGGTCTTGGCAACTTCAGCACCGACTCTGCCTTCGGCCACCTGGGCGGGCATTCCGATACGCGCCTCGAAGGCTACTTCGGCGACACCTTCAACGTTGTTCCAAACGTGAATCTGAATTTCGGCGTCAATTACGTTTATGACACCAACCGCAATAACCGTGATCTCGGACCCGTGCCGTGCTCCGATCTCAACATTCTCGTACCCGTAAGCAGCGCGCCATGCTCGGGCAGCAACCTGATCCTCAACCAATACGGATTCTTTCCGCCTTTCACGGAAGATGTTTACCAGCCGCTCGGCAACAAAGTCCACAATCCGTACAATAATTTCGCTCCCCAGGTCGGCCTCGCTTGGGACCCCGGCCATAGCGGACGGACTGTAGTACGCGCCAGCGCCGGCTTGTTCTACGACAACTTCCTGCTCCAGAACGCGTATCAGGACCGCATCAACCGCCTCACGAACGGCCAATTCAATCGCAGCCTGACGCTCTGTCCGGTGGGCGCAACGCTCTTTCCGAATGCGATCCAGCAGGCGCAGGGTGGCCAGCCCTACATAACAAACTCAGTCGATGGGCTCGACATCGGCACGCAAATCTGCGGACAGCCCCTTGGTTCCATGCAGAATCCGCTTGGAGGGGGATCTCCAGTCGAAGTCGCGACCGCGATTCAGGATCTGCAGACGCAATTTCAGTCGGCGCAAGCTGCAACCAGCGGTCCCAACGTTTACTCGGTCGCCAGTCTGGCTAACTTCGGCGGCCTGCTCGCGCCGACGTTCCGCACTCCGCGCAGCCTCCACATGTCCGGCGGAGTCGAGCGCCAGATGGGCCTGCGCAGCATGTTCTCAATCGATTACATACGAGATGTTGGCACCGGGTTTCCCATCGGCATCGACTCTAATCACGTTGGCGATGCCTCGTTCCTCACCGACGGCACCAACCCCAATCCCGCTTTGAACACCTACGCGGCCGAGTTGTCGGCGATCAACGCGACGGTCGTGCCTCATGGCTGCGCCGCCGCGACTTCCGCTGGTGGAAGTTCCCAGGCCGCAGTGAACTGCTACCTCGCAAATGTCCCGACCGCCAGCATCGCGGACTTCGCCCGCAACGGTCTCGACTCCTCCAACGCATTCTGCGGCGCGTTCGCCTGCTCGGTTCTGGGCCGGCCTCAAGCTAGTTTCGGCGGCATCAATCCAGCGGTCGGCTCAAATCTCATGTACTTTCCTGGCGGCCGCTCGCAATATCAGGCTCTCCACGCGACGTATCACACCTCGAGCGGCATTAATCCGCTGCGCCGGGTTCAGAAAATCGACCTCGCGCTTTCCTACACCCTTTCGCGCTATCGCACCAACATCGCGGAGTCGAACGGCAGCGGCGGCGACTACTCCATCCTTACTCCCGCGGTAGATTACAATCGCCCGCATCTCGGCCACTTCCGTTCTTCGGGCCTCGACCGCACGCATCAGATCGTCTTCACTCCCACCATTGAAACGCCGCGCGGGCTGCGCATTTCAACGATATTTCTCATGGCCTCGCCGCTCCCCATCAGCGGATACATTCCGCAGCAGAACGGCGGCGGAGTTCCGGGAGAAATCTTCCACAGTGACGTGAGCGGCGACGGAACCGTAGGCGACCTGCTGAACGGGACTTACATCGGCACCCTCGGAAAATACGCCAGCAGCAAGATCAACGACGCCATCAGCTTCTACAACAAGAATGTGGCTGGGCAGTTAACGCCTGCGGGCAATGATCTGGTCGGTACCGGCCTCTTCAGCCCGACGCAGTTGCATGCGCTCGGCGCTTACACTCCTCTGATTTCTTCCTGCAATCCTCCTGACCCGAGCTGCGGCGTACCCGGCCGTGGAGCCGAAGAGAACTGGTTCAAGACCATCGATCTGCACCTGAGCTGGCCGTTCTCAGTCGGCGAGCGCTTCAAGCTGGAGCCTACCTTTACCGCTTTCAACGTCTTCAACCTGGCGAACTACGGCGGCCCGGGAGGGCAGTTGAGCGGCATCCTCGACGGCTCTCCAGGTACCTCACTTAACAACTCAACATCGCCAGGTGTCTGCGGCAACACGCAGGGATTGTGCACGTCGCGTCTTGATCGCGTGTTGCCTGGCTCGGGGACATACGCCAATGGCGCGCCCCGGCAAATGGAGTTCGGCGTTCGCATTACGTTCTAGGCGGGCCGCGAGTCTCGGGCCGCGAGCTTGAGTCACCGTCATTGATTGGGCATATCATGGATTGGGCATATCATGATTGGCCATGCCATGAATGGTGATTGGCCATACCGTGTAGAAGACTTATAGCGCGATTCCCAGCACTGTTTCGCGCTCAGTTTGAGGTTCGCGGGCTCGAGACTTGTGGCTGGCGCCCCGGCAGCGAAGTTTCGGAGCGAAATTCACTTCGCGATCGCCAAATTTCTCTCCATTTCGTAGTTCTCCCGCCCATCGCGATCGCGGTAAGGGCACGCTCTTTCACTACTTTGGCAGAGGTTTTGCCGCAACATCGCAAAGTTTTTATCTTTCCAATTTTTTTTTCCCGGAACGGCGTTTATTCGCTTGACTTAATCTGTAGATGAGCTAGATTTGCCTGCAGTCAGTGCGGCTTACTGCTTCCCCGCAGGGCTTCACTGGTGGGTTGTCTAACGTTAGATTCACAAACTTCCAGGAGGAAATTCAGTGAAATTGAAAATGTTGGCGGTTCTGACTCTCGTTGTTTTCGGCTGCGCATTCGCTTCGGCTCAGGCTGGCACATTCGGCTTCGGCACTGCGGGCGGCGACTACGAATATTGCAACTATATCCAGCTCAGCAACTACTCTGGCGCGGTATGGCAGGGTGTTGACAACCTCAGCGCTTGCGCTGGCTTCATCGGCATCAACGCCACCGTTGTCGGCGTCACCGGCAAATTGGCGAAGGCTGGCAACCCGTTCGTTGCCGCTACCGTCAACGGCGTAACCTATGCTGACAACCTCTATGACGCTTACGGCGGGTTCTATGACTACGCGCAGTGGGACGTTACCCAGAACAAGGCCTGCACGAACCTGGGCGCAAAGAAAGCCAAGATCGGCTGGGTCGGTATCGCCAGCGAGAGCGGCTTCGTATTCGGCGCCAACTACGGCACCCTGGCTTGCTCGATCCCTGGAAAAGGCACCAACTCGACGAAGGGTCTGGCAATCGGCAACGCGAAGTCTTCACGCCGCAAGTAGTTAATTGCGTTTGCTGTTTGAGTCTGATTAGAGGCCACGCCAGTACGGCGTGGCCTTTTTCTTTTGATCTTTTTTTCCTCGACTGCACTGAAAAACCATAGCCCGTGTTCCCTCGTAATCTCTCCCTGAATTGATTCCTCCAAACCTATATTCATGACTTGATGTCTTGATGTATTCTGAAGGCACAGACAGTCGGGCGTCGTTCCCTGGGCTTCTCGGCAGGCGAAGATCACGCCCGCGCGGCGATCCGCACAGCCCGCGTCAATGACAAACGAATTTGGGGAGAAGTGTAAATGGGGAAATGTATCTCTGTTGTGCTCTTAATGACGTGCGTGATCTCGCTTGCGGGGGCGCAGACGCCCTCTTCAGCGCCTCCGGCGGACCAGACCGGCGTAACAGCGCAGACGTCCGTACCGGCGACGGCTTCCGCCGACGCTTCGGCGGCCACGACTACCACTACTGATGCTCCCTGGGATAAGTTCAAAAACTTTTCAGCCCTTATGACTGGCGCTCCCGTCCCGGGCGGCGACGATGAAGTTCACATTTACCGCTCCGGGGACAAGCTGAGGATGGAGGGTCCGGGCAAAAGCTACATCATCCAGGATTTGTCGAAGGACAAAGACACTCGGGCTATCTCCAAACTCCAGTGTCTCCAGATGTCAGGTCCCTTCACCCGTTCCTACCCAATTTTTATGTCCGGGAAAGACTATAAGTATGAGCACTTGGCGTTGGGGAAAGACACCATCGATGGCCATCCCACCCAGATCGAGGAAGTAACCGTCATATTTCCTCCCGCGAAAAAGCATCCTCCGCTAAAACTCAAGCTTTGGGAGGCGGAAGACCTGCAAGGCTTTCCCATAAAAGTCCAGACGCCACACCACCGGATAATCGAATACCGAAAGGTAGATTTCGGTCCTATCGATCCGACCCTTTTTATTGCTCCGAATGACTGCGGGCCGCTCGATAAAACGGACGCGAAGAGTTCCGCGAAGCCCAAGAAGGCGCCGGCTAAAAAAACACAATGAGCCATCCGCCGCTGGTGGCTGAGTCTCGCATGGTGTTTTGGCGGGGCGGGCTGCGCCGGTAATCAGTGATCTCCCGATTCGAAAATGCAAGACCGAAATGTGAGGACGTTCAGTATGCGCGTAATTGGCTGTCTGTTGTGCGCCCTAATGTTGGCTGTGAGCGCCTTGTGCGCCACCGCCGCTGACACGTCACAACCGGACGCGCCAGCTCACGCGGCCGTTCCCAACGTCATCCTGATTACCATGGATACCACGCGCGCCGACCGTATGGGCTTTCTCGGCTCTAAACGTGGTTTGACCCCGAACTTGGATATCCTGGCAAAGGATTCCACCGTCTTCACTCGAGCCTATTCGCAGGCCCCTCTCACACCCACTTCTCATGCCAGCATTCTCACCGGCACCTTCCCGCAGTATCACCAGATAGTGACTTTTCTCATTCCACTCGCCACGGATTTGCCCTACATGCCCGCTATCCTCAAGGCGCACGGTTATTCCACGGCAGCTTTCATCGGCTCGCTTGCACTTGACCCTGATGTTAGTGTCCCGGGTTTCAATCGTGGCTTTGACACCTATGGCGGAGGCTACAACTGGGACGGCTACACCCCCCAGACCCGCTATCAGACCACCGAGCATCGGGCGGCCGTGGTCCTCAAGGACGCCCAGGATTGGCTCAGCAAGCATAAAGATGGTCCGTTCTTCCTCTGGATTCACCTCTATGATCCGCACGCCCCCTATGACCCGCCACCGCCGTTCAACACCCGTTATGCGAAGGAACCCTACGACGGCGAGATTGCCTATACGGATTCGGAGCTGGGTAAATTCTTCAAGAATCTGAAGACCTCGGGCCTATACGACAAGTCGATCATTGCCATGACCGCCGATCACGGCGAGTCGCTCGGTGCGCATGGAGAACAGGAACACGGCATTTTCATCTATGACGAAACCATCCATGTTCCGCTGTTGATCAAACTTCCCGCCGGAGCGGACGCCGGCAAACGGATTACCGACCGCGTGGAGTTGGTGGACATCATGCCGACTATCATGCAGTCGTTGGACATTCCTATCCCCGAAAAGGTGCAAGGACAATCGCTTCTGGGGTTCATTGCCCCCGCAACTCCCGAGGGCGCAGCGGCAGCCAAGGCCTGGCACGACCGTGGTGCCTACTCCCAGGGGGACTATGGGCACGTGGCCTTCGCCTGGGCATCCTTGAGGTCCCTGCGGGCCGGCAAATACCTGTTCATAGAGGCGCCGCGCCGGGAATTGTATGAGGATACCGCGGACCCCAATGCGGCACATAACCTGGCCTCATCGTCTTCCGCCGTGGCCGATACAATCTCGGCAAAGCTGGAAGATTTCCGCAAAGTGACGACCAATACCGGGGAGACGCCTAAGGCCGTCCTCGACTCCAAGAATGCGGCCAAATTAGCTGCCTTGGGATACATGGCGGCACAGGGCGAAGCCAAGTTTGCGGCCGCCAGAGGTGTATTTCCCGACCCTAAAGACAAAATCCACGTCGCCAATACGATCCTTCGCATCAATGCAATTCTCGAGGATTGGCGCTGCGACAAGGCAATTCCGGAAATTAAGAAGGCCATCATTGCGGATCCCAGCGTCGCGATGCTGCATTTCTTTCTCGGTGGCTGCTACCTGGAGAAGAATGAAGACGAGAAGGCAGTTCCGGAATTGCGCAAGACCGTTGAAATCGATCCGGCATTCACTCACGCACAGATGAACCTGGGCCGCGCCCTCCTGAGAACCCATCAATACGCAGAGTCCGCGGAGGTGTTTGAACGCGCTCTCAAGACCCAACCGAACCTGATGGACGCCCACGTTTTTCTCGAGATTGTTTACGCTAAATTGAACCGGGGACCGGAAGAGATTCGGGAGTGCCGCAGGGTGCTCGAGGTCATACCCGACCATTTCGGCAGCAACCTGAACCTTGGCAAATTCCTGGCCGATTCGGGAGATCTCCAGGGCGCGATTCCTCCTCTCCAAAAGGCCTCATCCATTCGGCCGAAAGGGCCGATGCCTCACCGGTATCTGGCTGAGGTCTATACGAAATTGGGACGCCCGGAAGACGCCAAGCGGGAAGCCGACGAAGCGGACCGGCTGACAGTCGCACTCTCTGGCCATCCGCCGAACAAGTCTCAAGGCAGCGATTTGCCCGATCAACAATAAACATGTCGCTCAATTTCGTCGATTTGCATCGTTCCATTCTTATGAGAGGTAGAACCGTTGGTGTCATCCTTTGCGCGTTGTCGCTTCTTGCATTGACATTGCCCGCGGTGGCCGCGCCGCCCGCGAGAACGGCTTCTTCGCATCCCAAGCCTTCGGCCCCGGCACATGCACCAGATCGCAAATCTTCCAACATTGTGCTCATTACGCTCGACACCACCCGCGCCGACCGCATGGGATTTCTAGGCTCCGAACGCGGGCTTACCCCCAACCTCGATGCCTTGGCAAAGCAATCGGCGGTGTTCACCCATGCCTATTCACAAATACCGCTTACCACCGGATCACATGCGACCATCCTGACCGGCACCTATCCCCAGTTCCATCTATTGAATGACCTGCGCGATCCGTTGTCACCGGATCTTCCCGACGGCCCAGAAATTCTGCAGGCCCACGGCTATCACACGGCGGCGTTTCTCGGCTCCATCATCCTCAACTCGGCATCACCCTTCGCTGCGGGCTTCGATCGCGGCTTTCAAACCTACGATGCCGGCTTCGCAAATCAAGGGCCGGGTGAGGATCGGTACCACACCGTGCAGCGGCGCGGCAGCGAGGTCGTCGCCCATGCGCTCGCCTGGCTGACCAAACACCCCAGTGGTCCCTTTTTTGTGTGGGTGCACTTATACGATGCGCACGACCCGTACGATCCGCCGGAACCGTACAAGAGCCGCTATGCTTCGGAGCCGTACGATGGTGGAATCGCCTACGAAGATGCCGTAGTGGGAAGGCTCTTTCAACAACTGAAAGCTCGCGGCTTGTATGACAATACGATCGTCGCGGTGATGGCCGATCACGGAGAATCGTTGGGGGCTCACGGGGAAGAAACCCACGGTATTTTTCTCTACGATGAAACCATCAGGGTGCCGCTGCTGATCAAACTGCCGCACCAGGCTGCCGGGGGAAGAGGCATCGAAGCTCGCGTCGAGCTGACGGACGTAATGCCCACCCTGTTGCAAGAGGTCAGCATCGAGATCCCAAAGGAAATGCAAGGACAGTCGCTGCTCAACTTAATGACGGCCGAATCAAGGACGGGCGAATCAAGGACGGGCGAAGCGGACGCCGGCAAATCGCCCGAAGCAGTATGGCGTGACCGGCCGGCTTACGCTCAGTCGATCTACCCTCACTCGGAATTTGGATGGTCCGCGCTACGATCGCTGAGAACGCAAAAATATCTTTATGTCCAGGCACCTCGCCGGGAGCTGTACGACCAGTCGGCGGATCCAACCGCGGATCACAATCTGGCTTCGACGTCCCCCGCGGTAGCGGACACGCTGGCAGAACAGACCGAAGCCTTCCGCAAGAAAACCAGCAGCCTGCGTGAAGCCCAACCGTCGGCTGTGAACCAGGATGCCCAAGAGGCACTGGGAGCTCTCGGGTACCTGGCGTCCGCGAGAGGCCCTTCGACCGGAACACCCGTCGACCAGGGATCTGATCCCAAGGACATGATTGAAGATGCGAATCTGCTGCATAGGGCTCAGGCATTGCAGCAGGACATGCATGGAGAAGAATCCATCGCGCTTCTCGAAAAATTACTCGCCAAAGAACCCGACCTGGCACTCTACTCGACGTTGGGCAATTGGATGGTGCGGCAAAACGAGTACAAGAGAGCGGTGCCCGTTTTTCGCAAAGCCATGGAACAGGACCGAGAGTCTCCCATGTCGCACCTTCGGCTCGGAAGGGCAATGGTAAGAGCGGGAGATTTCGAGAACGGTATTCCGGAGCTGGAGATCACTGAGGCCAAGTTGCCGCAACTCGTGGACACCCACCTCTTGCTGCAAATGGCCTATACGCAGCTCAACCGAGTCCCGGATGCAATCCGGGAGTCCAGAATAGTTCTTCACTTCATCCCGGACCATTATCCGAGCTACTTGATTCTCGGACGCCTCTTGACTGCATCGGGAGATGCCGACGGCGCGATAGCGAGCCTTAAAAAAGCATCCGCTCTCGAACCTAAGTCGCCGGACCCGCATATGCTCCTCGCCGACGTCTACAGTCAGGCGGGAAGAAAAGCGGACGCCGCCCGGGAACAAGCGGTGGCCAAGCGCCTGGGGAAGAATTCGAAGACACCGGAAGGCAACACTGGCGTTGACGAGACGCACTAAACAAGCCGGGAATGCTGAACTGCATCCCGACAGAGGATGACTCATTATGCAACTTCGACATCAATCCCGTTTCATATCCATAATCTGCCTGGCAATATCAGTGTTGGCTTTGGCCGCCGTCGCCCAGCCGCCAGTTGGTTCACAAACAAATGCATTCCAGGAAGTCCAACTGGGAAATCAAGCGCTCAATCAGGGACGAAACGACGAAGCGATTCAGCATTTTGACAAAGCCACCAACATGTTGCCGACGAACGCCTTCATGCAGATCAATTTGGCCAATGCGTTGGAACAAAAATATGTCCCGGGCGACGACAAACCGGAAAACGCCATGCTCGCCGATGAGGCCATCAAGCACTATCAGAGGGCAATGGAACTCAATGCCTCGAGCATTTCGTCTCACAATGCGGCCAAGAGCATCGCCTATATATACGCTCAGAGGAACAATTTCGACGAGGCCAGGGAATATTACGACAAGGCCACACAGCTGGATCCGACCGATCCCCAGCCGTATTACTACACTGCCCTCATCGACTGGACTTTGGTTTCCCAATTCCGCAAACAAGAGCGAACCAGGCTCGGCCTCAAGCCCGCAGAATTCCTTGCGGACAAAGATCATAAGGCCTGCATTGTGGTCAGGGGAAAGAATTGGTCGAATCTGGAGGACAGCATCGAGAAAGTCAACAAGGCGCTGGAACTCGAGCCCAAGTACGGGGAAGCGGTTACCATCATGAATTTGATCTATCTCGAGCGCGCCGATGTCGAGTGCGACGATCCCGCAGCCCGCAAATCCGACCTGAAGACCGCCGACGAGTGGGCGCGAAAACTTGTAGCCCTCAAGCAGATGAAAGCCGCTCACCCAAAAAAGAAAGATGATGACGACGATCAGTAACGCCAAGGATCAGTAACGCCAAGCATCGCGGAAGAGGTTATGGCGCAATCGAGTTCAATCGGCCGGACTTAACGCATTTCGACTCCACGCCCGTCAATAGGCCCACCATGGAGCCGCCGGAGCGCCGGATGGAACCGATTGTCCGTCGATCGAAACATACACATTGCGTCCGAAGAAGAATGGCAACCCCCAATCGAAGCCGCACGCCGTTCCGGATCCGCAGTTGGTGGACCCGTTTGGTCCCGCCAGATTCGCAAAAGCCGAGTCGCTACCAAAATTATTGAAGTCGTTCACCGCGTCGTCTACGCTAAAGTTGACCGTTTTCTGGGACCCACCCTGCGCCGCGTTCTGGGCTGAGAGATTCAGCGTGCTGCTCGGGCAATAGAACCCAGGCGCAATACTGTTTTGGGCGCACTGCGTAATCGATGAATCAGGGAAGAAATATCCGTTGGAACCGCTATCGATGAAGCTCTCGGTCAATGCCTGCGAATTGAATGTCGTCGTGAAGAATCCGTTGCCGTTGATCGGATAGATCGTCGCCGAACCAAGCATGTTGTTCGATTGCGTGCCAATGCCAAAGATCATCGATCCACTGGCCGAAGCCGCCTCGCCATCCACGGACTGCATTTCAATCACTACGCCGTTATTGTCGGTTGTAAATCCAACCACCGGATTAACAACCTGCTGCGACACGGAGATCGTTTGCGATGAGCAGGGACCGCCAGGTCCGCAGGTAAAGTACACGTCCGGCGAAGTCGAATTCTGGCACGCCGAACCGCAATCTTGCGGGTATGATCCGACGCCGAGAATGCCGTTCGCCCCGAGGTCGTTAAGAGTGTCCAGGTTTATGCCGCCCTGCGAACAAGCCGTGGGCACGCTGAAACCGGTCGGATTTTCGATCAATTGAAGACTGGCCGTGCTTGCCTTCTCTCCCGCCATTTCAATATCCGCCTGCGCGACCGGACCCCAGAGGTAAGTGCCATCCACAAAGTTGACGCAGTTGTAAAAAGTGGTACCGCCCGACCCGGAAAGCTCGGGAAGAGCGAGAGAAGGAATCGCCGAAGCCAGGAGTCGAAGTCCGACCGAACCCGTATCGACCAAAACGCCGTCGACCGTCGCGCAGGTCGAAGAACCGGGAACGCACACCGTTACGCTGGTGAAAGCGGCGTCGGCATAGTTCACTCCGGGCGCCGGACCGCCATTCACAGAAAGCGCCTGCACGTTATTTCCGGTGGGAGGAGGCGGAGAAGAACTGCTATTCCCTCCGCCCCCGCAAGCGGCGAGTAATCCGAAGACTGACAAAACCGTAACTGCAGCGAGTCCGTGCGATATGGCTCTCTCTGTTGCCTTTCTCACCGCAACTCCTCCTCTTTTACGCCGGTCGGAACCTGCTGCGGAATGTAGGCGCGGAAGTGAAACGCGCGCATGTAGCCGTTCGTCTGCACAACGAGTCCGGGGAGCTGAAGATTCAGCGGATGCCGTCCAAGATGAGCTTCTTTATTGGCCGTAACAGCGGCTGAATATTGATCGAAATAGCTGCCCAGCAGTTGCTGCATATCAGGAAAGAATGGCCCTTGCCAGGCCACCGCAAAGACCTTGCCTGCCGGAGAAACATACTCGCGCACGACCGTCCCGCTCGGGCCAGTAAGTTGATGCAACGTATAGGTACTCGCCTGCTTCAGTTCCCCGCTTCCCTTCATTTGGGCACGGTCAGCATCGACCGAAGCGGCGTCGCCTCCGAGTACCGCAAACGCGGGTGGCGAAAAAAGAGACACAACGACTGCAAGGCTGGCAACGAGGGCTTTCATGAACGAGTGAGATGCAGATTCGGCGAGCGCTGCTGCCCGTCGCGAGAAAGGGATAGGACCTGGTAATGAGGATTTACAATGCTTTACGTCGCAGGCCTTACTGCGTTTGTAAATCCTGCGGAGCAGGTCAGCGCCCGCCGGGACTTACTTTTCCTTCTGTTCTGGATATTCAAAAACTCCACGCCCCGATTTTCGGCCGAGCCGTCCAGCCTTCACATATTGCACAAGTAACGGGCAAGGCCGGAATTTCTCTCCCAGAGATTTGTGCAGATATTCGAGGATGTGCAACCGCGTATCGAGCCCCACCAGGTCAACCAGTTCGAACGGCCCCATGGGATGATTCAGTCCGAGCTTCAGTGCCCTATCGATATCTTCCGCCGTCGCGATCCCTTCTTGCAGCATGTAGAACGCCTCATTGCCGATCATCGCGTTGATGCGGCTGGTAATGAAGCCGGGCGCTTCCTTTACTACCACCACTTCTTTGCCCATCCGCTTGCCTAGATCAACCGCTGCCGCAAGCGTTTCGGCGTCCGTCTCGAGCGCTCGCACAACCTCCAGCAACTTCATCTTGTGCACAGGATTAAAGAAGTGCATCCCAACACATTTCTTCGCACGATAGGTAACACTGGCAATTTCAGTCACGCTGAGCGAGGAAGTATTCGACGCGAGAATGGTCGTGGGCCGGCAGACTTTGTCGAGGAGCGTGAAGATCTCAATCTTCGATTCCATTTCCTCGGGCACAGCTTCGATTACCAGATCAGCCTGCCGCGCTGCTTCATCGACCGAGCCTGCATACTCGATACGCGAGAACGCCGCCTCGGCGGCATCCGCTTTCACCTTGCCAAGTTCGACTGCCTTGTCGAGATTCGCTCGGATTTCGGTTTCGGCCTTGCGTAGGGCGTTCGGAAGAAGGTCTTCGAGAATGGTGCGGCAGCCGGCGAGCGCAGCGGCATGGGCAATGCCTCGCCCCATAATGCCCGCGCCGATGACAGCGACGGTTTGGATCTTCCCTGTTTGATCCGGCGCCGTTCGATCCGGCGCTGCCTCGGGCACTACTTGCTCACCTTGTCGAGCTGCTTGTCGAGCTGCTTCAGAACGCTCTCGAGGCTGGGGTCGGACTTACGGATGTACTCAGCGAGACGGATTTTTTCTTCTTCGCTCATGGTGGGAAGCGAGGTGTTGACGCGCCGCAGAATCGCGGCGATGTCGTCAACATAATTCATCATACGAATGAGTTCTCCAGTTGCGGCCATGATTGCTCCTTGCTTTTATCGTGAACTCCATCATTGTACTAAACGCGGCCTCTTCATTTGCCGTTTGCGCGGCGTTTAAGCTCACTCCGGTAACCGCGGCAAATCGGGCCATCGACCGTTTCGAATCGACGATAATAGGGACATGCTGCGCGACCCCAGCCTGATTCCGCTTTCCCGTCAGCACCAGCACGCCCTGGCGCTCTGTGTGCGCATCCAGCGCGCGCTGCGCGCGGGTTCTGTCGATCTCGGTTCATTGCAATCGGAAATCCATCAGCACTTTTCCGACGAAGTTCGCTTTCACTTCGCGGCCGAAGAACAAGTTCTATTTCCCGTTGCCCGGCGCTTCCCGGAACTAGCCACACTGGCCGACGAACTGACCAGCGAGCACGCGCGCCTGCGCGCATATTTCGCTAATTCCGAACAGGGTGGGATGGATCGCGAGGAACTGGAAGCGTTCGCAACCGAGTTCGCTGCGCACATCCGCAAAGAGGAGCGGCAACTGTTTGAGGCATTGCAGCAGCGATTGCAGCCGGAGGAACTAAGCTCGCTCGGAGCCGAGTTACAACTTGCGCTGGAAGACACGGCACAGGCTTGCCGGCTCAAGCCGAGCGCGTCGCGTTAGCCCGGCCCAGTCTTTGGAAGCGGACATCGAGGGCGGGCAGTCGACCAGAAACCTCCGCGAATCTCACGATTCCCGCGAACCAGGCGCATGACGGCGCAGCAGGGTAATCGAAAAAACCAGAATCAGAATCAGCAGCCCCAGCAACCCCAACTCCGTCATCGAGGCGCTAAACATGCTGGCCGTGTCAGCGTGCCAGGAGCCTCCCTTTGTGAGTGAAGAGGCTTCGAGCGTAATCACTAGAATGCGCCGAATCGAGGCAATCAGCCCGACGACGAGAAACGGTTCAGTCACCAGCACATGCGAGCAAATCGAAATCCGCACGGTGTGCAGAATTTCGACCAGCATTAGCACAATCAGCAGGCGATCCAGCACTTGCAGAGTCTGCGAGGAGATCGTCCATGACCGGATGCCATGCCAAAGCATCAAGGCCCCATCACCAATCGCGGCCGCAGCCGTGAGCGTCAGCAGTATGGCAAGAATCCCGTAAATGCCAACCTCGGCGTTGCGAGCGTAGATCTCGAAATGGTAACGCTGCCTCTCCGCTTCCATAGCGCAGAGTAGCAGCAGGCAAAGCCCGCAACAATCAAGCTGGAATCAAAGGGCAAGTAGGCCAGATTGACCCACAAAAATGAAATGGAGGCACGGGCGCCCCGCCCGTGCGGAAACAGACGTCAGGGAAGACACCGACCTAAGAATGACGGCAGACTCTTCAGCTTTCCAGCTTGTACCGCGTCTCAGCCAGCCGATAGAGCCGCCGCCACACCAGCCGGTTCGTAGTCACCACTACCGCCGCCAGCGCGATCGTCCCTGCCAGCAGCAAATCGAAATTCTTCGCGTCGGTCGCGCCAGAGATCAATGCACCCACACCGACCGTCGAATAGGTTTGACCCTTGAAGTGAAAGTATTCCGCGACGATGCTGGCATTCCACGCGCCTCCCGAAGCGGTCACGAGGCCGGTGACAAGGAACGGAAAGATGCCGGGTAGGATCAGCTTCCGCCAGCGCTCCCAACCGCGCAGCCCAAAGACGCTGGCGGCTTCTTTTAAGTCAGTTGGAATCGCCATCGCGCCAGCAATCACGTTGAACAGGATGTACCACTGTGTGCCTAGCAGCAGCAAAACGATCGACCCAAATCCAAGCCCTCCACCCAGCCGAATCAGGATGAGGAGCACGACGGGAAAGAGCGCGGTCGCGGGGACCGAAGCCGCAATCTGTGCAAGTGGCTGCGCAATGCGCGCCAGCCGCGGGTTGAAGCCGATGGCCACACCGGCGGGAATAGTCCAGAGCGCGCCCAGAACGAGCGTAGCATTCACTCGAAGAAAAGTTGCTCCCAGGCCAAGCCCGATCTCGCGAAACTCCGCGCCATGCAAGCCGGCAAGGATCATCACAACGCGCGCGACGGCAAAGCCGATCACGCCGAGGCTCGCAATTCCGACGATTCGCCGGATCCACAGACACCCGCCACTCTCGGCCGCCGGTTGCGCAGGCGCATTGTCCTTCGCGGAAAAATAGTGAACCACCTGTTCGCGAAAAGGCCGAACGGCGCGCTTGCGGAAATAAGCGACTCCGCGCGACCGGCGAAGAAAGTCCAGCACCCATGACGTCGGCGCACTCGTGCTCTCGACCTGCTCCATCTTGAACTTCTCAGCCCATGCGATCACGGGCCGCCAGACCAGTTGGTCGATCAGAACAATCACCGCGACCATGGTGCCGATGCCAAGCGCAATCGAGCGCGTGTCCCCATTGTCGGCCGCCGTTTGCAGATAAGAGCCGAGCCCAGGCAGCCGGAAGTCGGTGAACTGTTCGCAGGCCATCAGAAAAAACCAAGCCCCCGCAACCGACATCATCGAATTCCAAACAAGTCCGATGGTCGCGAACGGCAATTCGACTTGCAGAAAGCGCTGCCACCAGTTAAAGCGATAGATGGCAGCCGCTTCGCGCATCTCGCGCGGAATGCTCTTGAGCGACGCGTAAAAGCTGAACGCAATATTCCAGACCTGCCCGGTAAAAATGAGGAGCACCGCGCCCAGTTCGACGCCCAACTGCCGACCGGGAAAAAGCGCCGCCATGGCCAGCATCACACCGGGAAGAAAACTGAGTACAGGAATGGATTGCAGAACATCGAGCAGAGGGATCATGAAGCGCTCGGCCCGCGGCCGGTAAGCCGCAATGTATCCGTAGACGAGCGCAAAGATCAGGCTGAGCACATACGCAATCGCAATACGTAGCAGCGAATATCCCGCATACGCAGGCAGCGCTGCGGGGCTGCGGCTGATTTCAGCTTGCGGATGGAAAGGCCCCAGCCAATTGCGCCCGACTTCGACCACCCCATAAAAAAGCGCGAGCCCAGCCCCGAACATGAGAATATCGGGCAAGCTTGCTGCGCTTGGCCGCGGCAGTATCGACCAGATGCGCAGCGGACTCCGCAGCCGGAGCCGCGCGGGGCGTCTGACGTTTAATCTCATCAGGGTTGTACCGGCGCCGTCGGCGGATGTGGTTCCGAGACCGGTTCAGCCAGGACTAGGCGATGCGATTCGCGGTCAAAGTCGAAAATCTCAGCGTACCGCCCCCAGTTCATCGCCGTTTCAAATTGCCGTTCGACTTCATCCTGACTGAAGTGCTCGTCCAGAATGTCGTAGAAAAATTCTTCCGAGATCGAGCGATCGGTCTTCGCATGGAGAATGCTGTCAATCTGCTGCAGGATCATGATGTGCTTGAGCGCAGCCTGGCGGAAAAGAACCTTGCGTGCCAGAATGTCAGCCTCCGCAAAACGTGTGCCCTCGGACGTGATTTCTACATCGCCCTCCTTGAGGGTTGCAAAGCCCAGCAGAACCGCCGCCTCGACGATGGGAAGCAGATCTTCGGCATCCATGGTGAGCACCTCAGCCAGCCGATAGAGATCCTCCCGGCCGCCGCGATCCTGCAAGAGCTCGAGCAGTCCCGCGATCCCGCCCACACGCGCGTGCGGAAGCATCTGATATTTCTGCCGGGCCGGCTTCTGCCCGGTCCCCTGTGTGCCGGGTTGCGCTCCCGGCGCAGCCAGGGCGAGATCGGGCTGCGTCATAATCTTGTAAACGTAGTCAACCAACTCCACAAAGCGTGGCGATTTTCGATCCCGCGGCTGCGTCAGTTCGACCGGAAAATCGGCGCGCACCCGCGCCGGATTCCTCCCCATCACGATCACGCGATCCGCCAGCAGAATCGCCTCTTCAATATTGTGCGTGACAATGAAAATTGCGCTCGTCGGCATCTTTTTGCTGAGCCAGAGTTCCAGCAGTTCGTTGCGTAAATTCTCGGCCGTCAACACATCAAGCGCGGAAAAAGGCTCGTCCATAAACAGCACTTCCGGCTCAACCACCAGCGCCCGCGCAAAACCAACCCGCTGCTTCATGCCTCCCGATAGCTCTTTTGGATAGGCGCTTTCAAAGCCATCGAGCCCAACCGTATCCAGAATGCGCAATGCGCGTTTATGCCGCTCGAGCGCAAGCACACCGCGCGCCTCCAGCGGAGCTTCGACGTTATCGATCACGGTGAGCCAAGGGAAGAGCGCGAAGCTCTGGAAGACGATCGCGACGCCGGCATGCTGCTCGGTGACTGGCTTGCCATGCCACAGCACTTGTCCCGATGAAGGCTGGCTGAGTCCAGTGAGAATACGCAGCAGCGTCGACTTGCCACACCCGGAAGGCCCGAGCAGTGTAATAATCTTTCCCGCCTCGACATCCAGATTGACGGGCGCAATCACTTCAATGCGGGTGCCATCGGGCTGCGTATAGAACTTTTCGACGGCTTGGGCGCGAATAATCGGGTCGGCCACAGACGATCTCCAATTTGCAAACTAGTTTATTCGACGGATTGATTCCACAGATCTAATTCGAGAAGCACGATACAACTCAGCTCAGGCCGCCCAGTCTTCCTGGCTCGGAGTCGCCGCCTGCGGCATCCTGTCGGAAGCTTGGGCGAGCACAGCGAGCTTTTTCGCGAATTCCGGCCGCAGCAGCGCAGCGTCGAACCGCCAGCGCCAGTTGCCATCTTCCAGGCTAGGCACATTCATGCGGGCAGCGCTTCCCAGCCCGAGCACGTCCTGCAGCGGCACGATACAAAGGCTCGCAACCGAACTCGCGGCCGCGCGGATCATCGCCCAGTGAATGCCATCCTCCGAGCGTCCCGCATAAGCCTGCGCAAACGCGCGTTCGCTCTCGGTCGCGCCGCTCGCCCACCAGCCACACATCGTGTCGTTGTCGTGCGTGCCGGTATAAACGACTTTCTCCGATTTGAACGTATGCGGCAGATGAACGTGCGCCCCCGCATCCGCGAAGCCAAACTGCAACACCGCCATCCCAGGAATCTGCAACCGGTCGCGGAGAGCATGCACGTCGGGGGTGATGTAGCCAAGATCCTCCGCAAAAAACGGCAGACCGCCCAGCGCCGAGCGCACGGCATCGAACAAATCGTCCTTCGGCCCATCAACCCAGTGTCCCCGAATTGCCGTCGGCTCGTCAGCCGGGATCTCCCAAAACTGACAAAATCCGCGGAAATGATCGAGCCGAATATAGTCAAAGGAGCGCGTAGCCCAACGCAGCCGGTCGATCCACCACGCATAGCCGCGCTCTTTCATTACGTCCCAGCGATAAAGCGGATGGCCCCAACGCTGCCCATCCTTGCTGAAAAAATCAGGAGGCACGCCCGCCACAACTTCAGGATCAAGCTCTGCGTTCAAACGAAATAAATCGGGATGAGTCCAAACATCGGCGCTATCGAAGTTGACAAAGATCGCAATGTCTCCGGCCACGCGAATCGAACGCTCCGCGCAATACGCCCGCAGCGCTTGCCATTGCTCGTAGAAAAAGAACTGCACCGCGCACCGTATGTCAAGGTCGTCAGCCATCTCGGCGCGCGCAGCCTCCAGCGCAGCCGGGTCGCGATGACACAACGCGCGAGGCCACTGGTTCCAACTCTTCAGCTTGTAACGCGCTCGCAACGCGTCAAAGAGCGCAAAGTCCTCAAGCCACCATTGATTGTCGCGCCGAAAACTTTCATAACGCCCGCGCGCATGTTCCGACGCGGAACGCAAGAAATTCCGCGCCGCCTCAAACAACAGCGGGAGCTTCAAGTGAAAAACTGCGGAGTAGTCTACGGCGTCAGCTCCCGCAGTTAGCGCGGCCAACTGAGAGCGTTCAATCCAGCCGCGCTCCGCTAACCGATCAAGGCTGATCAGCAGCGGATTTCCAGCGAATGCGGAAGTAGAAGAGTAGGGAGAATCCCCAAAACCAAGCGGCCCGAGCGGCAACACCTGCCAAACGCCTTGTTTCGCCGCCGCCAGGAAATCGGCGAACGCATACGCCGACGGACCAAAGTCCCCGATCCCTCCGCGCGCAGGAAGCGAAGTGGGATGAAGAAGAATTCCGCTGGCGCGCGCGAAAGCCATGAAAAGCAGGTCTCAGTAGTCCAGCTAAGCGATGCCTGACCTTTTTACGACCCTTCCTCCGAACCCGCCTGACGCGTCAGGTTCTTCATCTCGTCCTGGTTAATTTTCAGGCGATTCGACTTTTCCATGTTTTTGCGCAGATTCGAAACGAAGAGCTGGAACATTTCATTCTGTTTCTGATCGAGCAGCCCCTGTTTAATTTCATCCTTCTTCGCCGCAAACTCCTGGTCGGTCGGCTGCTGCTTCTCAAGCACCTTCGCCACTATCCCATCGGCCCCCGAAATGATAGGCCCGCTGGTATCGCCCGCCTTCAGCGAAAAAATCGCACTAGCCGATCCCGCCAACGATCCAATACTGGGAACTTGCCCGTCCGGCGCAACAAAATCGCTGGTCATGAAATTCGCGACCAGATCCTTGGCTGCTTTTTTCAGATCGTGATTGGCCTTGGCGCGGTCCGCCAGTTCCTGCGTCTTCTGCTGCAGCAAAAATCCCGCGCGCTGATTCTTGAACTCGCTCTCCACCCGCGCCCGAATTTCTTCAAACGTAGGCGTAGCCGGAGGCCGAACCGCGAGCAACTGAAAAACAACATACCCCTGTGGAACCTGCACGATGTCAGGCGGCGCTTTGTCAGGCTCGTTGAACACCGCATCCATCAATTGCGAGCTCGGCCCGAGTCCAGGCAGAGCG
>Ga0210389_10001089_pt1 | contig 22545 bp, 39 predicted proteins | sample IncBWH28OmetaG_FD_160127 | JGI IMG/M metagenome (GOLD analysis project Ga0210389, IMG submission 160127) | Forest soil microbial communities from Barre Woods Harvard Forest LTER site, Petersham, Massachusetts, United States - Inc-BW-H-28-O ...
TACCATGTACCGATCCATGTACCTACCCGAAGTGCTACACTGTAGAACTTGCAGCCTGTACCTCTTTGCGCGTATCCTTCAAAGCCTGGAACCCAATATGGACGCGCGGTGCAAATGACACGAAAAAGAATTAATAGAAGAAAATCCCGCCGATATTTAATGGAATGGTTTTTTACAGCGGATAAAAAGAAACGCACTTACAGCATTGCGGTTCGTCCAAACAGTTGTTATTTAATTGAACGCATTGGAACTGTTTCAGTTCTTGGATTGATAACGACAGCAAATATAAAATTCAGGCACGCAAAATAATGGGTCTCGTCGAAACTCACGCGCGCCAAAAACGCTACAAAGCAACACCGCGCGGCAAATTCGCCCAACACAAAACAAATGCGAACTATCGCGGTATCGCTTTCACTCTTACTTTCGATGAATGGTGGGAGATTTGGGCGCGATCCGGTAAATGGGAACTGCGCGGCAACAAAACCGGACTCTATGTAATGATGCGTATCGGCGATGTAGGTCCGTACTCTAAAGAAAATGTTTTCATCGGAGAATTCAAACGCAACTTTGTATTAGGAGGCGAGCGCACCCGCTTTAAACACACTAAGAAAACAACCACATATCTTGGAGATAGTGAGAGTCAACATGAATAAAAGAAAATTTTTAGCGCCGAATTCATTCAAACACATCATGCGTTGCCTATCGTTCGAAGGATACGACCCTTACAATAGTTGCGTGTCGCTGTGTCGATACATGAATCTTTACGGATGGTTCGCACGCAAATGAAAGAACTATCCATTTGCATTCCAACGTTCAATCGTTATCCATTTCTCAAATGGACGTTAGAAAAAACAATTAAAGATTTCCCGGAATCTAAAATAATTGTTTCTAATAACGCCTCAACCGATGATACTAGAACTTGTCGTATAAGATATTTTCTCACTAATTCTTGGATTCAACAAGAAACAAACATCGGCGCCTTTCCCAACATGTACGCCGCGCTCATGGCAAGCGACACAACGTACTGCATGTACCTAGGCGACGACGATTATCTGCTACCCGACGAAATACAAAAAGGAATCGATTTTCTGGATAACAATTGGGAAATTGATTACTACTGCGCTCCGTGCCAACTATGGAACGAAGTAGAACAAGAAGCGGTATTTGAAGCGTTCTTCGTCTGCGAAGACAAAACCTATGTCCCCGACAAGCCCGCCGACTTATGGAACTTCGTGATCAACAACCACGTCTGGCCCGAACACATTATCTATAGACGCAGCGCGTTGGAGAAAATTCTAACGCCGCGCAACATTCGGGCGTACTGGGCGTTCACCGATTTAGGCAGGGCGTTGTTAAACGGTCCGATTCATTTCGCGTCGAAACCGTTTTATCGAAACATCGTGCATCATCCCGTAGGGAATCGAGCAAAGTTAGGCGACCGTCAATGCTTAACGTACTTCGATGAATACAGGGGCGGGCTTGAGCACATGGCGTTTGATTTATTTCAAGGATATCTAACGCCCGAATTGAAGACACAAATTCAAATGATGATTACCCGCTTTATCGGCCAACGTTTAGAACTAGCCGAAACGCTATTGCGTCGACAGAATATCAATTCAGAAGCAAATTCATACGCCAAAAGAAAAGCAATGTCTATGCTAGGCCGTCATGATTAAGGTTTTGATTGCCTGCGAATTTAGCGGAATAGTTCGTGAAGCATTTAAAACACGTGGGCATGATGCGTGGTCATGTGATTTAGAACCGACTGAAATACCAGGCAATCATTACCAATGCGATGTTAGAGAATTATTTTCGATGCATTGGGATTTGATGATTGCTCATCCTCCGTGTACTAATTTATGTGTCAGCGGCAATTCAACTAATAAATATAGACCGACGGCAGTTCAAGATAGTCTAAATTTTTTTCGTGATTGTTTGGAAGCACCTATCCAAAAAATTTGCGTTGAAAATCCTGTTTCGGTAGCTAGCACTTGGATACGGAAACCTGATCAAATAATACAACCATGGCAATTTGGTGACCCATACGTTAAAACCACGTGTTTATGGCTTAAAAATTTGCCAAAATTGAAATATACAAACGTATTACCAGAAATTCTTGTTCCTATTGCGCCATGCTCTGCGGAATTTTATTCGCCTAATAGACAAGAATACTCATATCGTCTTGGACCATCGTCTACACGTTCTAAAGATCGCAGCCGTACTTATCTAGGTATTGCGAAAGCAATAGCGGAACAATATGGCTAAAAGATTGCACGTGCAACATGATGGAGAAAACCTACCCGAATCACGTGATGATTGTCCGTGTCACTGTTCATGTGATTTCGGAAAACGTTTGGTGGAATATTTCAATGCATGAAAACATCTCTATTCCGTGCGACCGTTGCCACGAAACGAAACAAGTAATCCCTGATTCTGAAAATTCTTCGTTGGGAAAATCTGACAAACATGTTTGTTTCGAAAAAGAAAACCACTTGTACATGCACCGTTGCGGATGCGGTTTTCAATGGGACGATAAATTGCAAACTAATTAAATGGCAAGTAAAAAGAAAAAACTTGGCAGTCTCGGCCCGCAACCGCACTGGCTGCGAATGTCCGTCGCGGAACGCGCGAAGACAAAACAGTATATCAAGGAGGGGTTACTTGGATACACGCGACCAGATGGAGTTGACATACCGGGCGCTCGTCGAATCTATCGCGGACTTGAGTCAGCATCTGGTTACGATTTGCGCCATATTGAACGATGGTCGGCGGCAAAACTCAAAGCTGCGCGCCGTCATATCCAAGCACTTAACACGCTTACAGCGCGACCATTCGACGTTATCGTCCCTCGTTCGGCAAAGCAAAGAAAAGAAGCCCAAAAGTTTACCGGTCAAAACCTTCCGAATCAAAAAGAAATGATCGTAGCGGTGCAAATTCCGGGCCGCGACAAAGCAATTTTTCGCAACGGAAAAATTGCAATCGAGCGTAAATTTCCGTCAGGGTCTAAAACAATCAAGCAACGTTTTCTGTTTGCCGATTACTTGCACCCTGACGAAAGTTTGCGCGAAAGAATCGAAGAGGAAACGGGCGAAGAATTGGATGATGAAACACTAGAAGCACCGTCGACATTTCGCGAAATGCACGAAGTAACCAAACGCATGCTGTTGGATATGCCGAAAAATGTTTACGGACAACCAGCGTTTTATACGTTGCTGACACGTCAATACGGTCCTATTGGTCGTTCGGCAACGCATGGTAAGGTAATGGATTTACTCGCGAGTTATTTCAATCGCTATGATCCGGGCGGGACGTTGTATCGTGGTCATGAGGATTTTGTAGAGCAAGTGATCGGTTATCAAATGATTGGCACGTTTGCGCAAATGAGTCAATATCAAATCGTGCGCGAACAACGTGCATTGCAACGAAAACGAAAAAACAAATTACGTTTTTCACAAAAAGTAGTGAGGTGTCCGGTTATTCGGAGTGACGGAAAACGGTGTAAGAAGAGAGCCAATCATAAGGACCCTCATAAATTTTAAAACGGGAAGTGTATGAAATTAAAACAGCGCTGCGCACCGCTCAATCGGTTACCACAGCAATTACCTTTGCTCGATATGTGTACTCTTTGTCTAGGAACCAAACTGATTCCTAAACGAATTCCAGATGTTCGTCGACGTTTGGGATTTCGTTTGACTTACGTTTCTTGTCCACGTTGTAAATAGTTGCCTCGTCGCAAGTCCACATTCTGGACTATCGACGCCGAAACCGACCCTTTCCACAACTGCCAAGACAAGGCATGTGAGAAGTGTCACGGTGGCGGACGTTTGCCATTGCCCTTTTTGTGGGGTTTGTATAACGGTGATAAAGATGAATATTTTCAAATTGAGAGTATATTTGAATTAACGCAATGGTTTAAATGGATTGAATCGGAACGCGGAGGACAAACATTTTATGCGCATAATGGCGGCAAATTCGATTATCATTTTTTCCGTGACGAGATCAATTCCGACGAAAACATACTTATTATTAATGGACGCCTCGCTAAATTTAAAGTGGGCGCGCATGAATTCCGAGACAGTCTTAATATCTTCCCGAACACACGTCTTAAAGACTTCGGCATCAAAAGTGATATCGATTACACAAAAATGGAAATTAGCGTACGGCATAATCACATGCCAGAAATTTCCGCATATCTTAAACAAGACTGCGTGGGACTATGGGAAGTTATTGCCAGATATCGTAAGGATTACGGAAAGCAATTAACTCAAGCGGGCGCTTCAATGCGCCGCTGGGAATCGATGAGCGGTCGTCAAGCACCGCGTCAAACACGGGGAGAATATTTAGAACTTAAAAAATATTTCTATGGTGGTCGGGTTCAATGTTTCGAAAGCGGTGTGAAGAAAACCGATTTCGAAGTGTACGACATTAATAGCGCGTATCCCTTTGCAATGCGAAACAAACATCCGATTTCCCCGACGCCCGCTTTAGTAGAGAAGTTGCCCCGCACTGATCAAGAAATCGGGCCGTGTTTGTTGAGCCTGCGCGCTACCTCGCATGGGGGTGCCTTGCCCTATCGCCAGGAGTCCGAGCTTTTCTTTCCCGAGGATGAGCGTACGGTTCGCGAGTACCACGTCACTGGGTGGGAGTATCTTGCCGCCCGCGATACGGGAAGTTTGAGTAATGTGGATTTCCGGGACATTCTCCAATTTCCCGAGGTTATCGATTTTAAAGACTATATAGATCATTTTTTTGGACTCCGTGAAGAATGTCGAAAGCGCGGCGACGTTGCCGGGCGAACTTTCGGTAAATACTTCATGAATTCATTGTACGGGAAGTTTGGCGCCAACTGCGAAAATTATGCAGAATATGTCATAGCTTCGATTGATTCTCAAGTCGAATGGGTGCAAAAGGGTTATCACGAATATAAAGAGTGGGGCGACCGAACGTTAATGGTTCGCGAACCCACAGAGGAGGAGTTAGATGATATTCAAGGTAAGTGGCGCTATTACAATATTGCTACTGCTGCTTCTGTCACTGGTTTCGTTCGGGCTTATTTGTACCGAATGTTGTGCGTCTCTAGCGGTGCGATCTATTGCGATACGGATTCGATCAAGGCTAGGGCTTTCCCCACTGAGTTACAAACGGGTAGCGAATTGGGTTTATGGAAGCATGAGTATTCCGGCGACTATTTCGCCGTTGCCGGTAAGAAACTCTATTGCGACCACATTAAGGGGCGCCCTTGGAATTACGATCCTAAAGAGGATGATGAAAAAAAGAAAAATTGGAAAATCGCGTCAAAAGGCGCAAACCTTGCATCTTTGGTAAACGCTCCGCAAATCATTGAACAGATTGCAAACGGCGAAACCATCCGTTACAATTCCGAAGTACCAACTTTTTCGTTTTGGCGTGACAAACCCGTCTTCGTTCCCCGTGATTTGTGCGCAACGGCGAAAAATATGGCAGTGGTCCCAACAATCAACTAAGGAAAAGATGAAATGAGTAAAGAATTTATTCCAGTTACAAAGAAACTTCTCACGCGTCCGGTGATCAAGTGGGTGGTCGATAAAACCCGCTATTTCAAAATCGAAAACGCCATGCACATTGGCAAGACGATCAAGCCCCGCAAGGGTGACGATCCGGATAAGCAGAAGGAACCCGCGACCGTATGCAACGTGATCGATTTGGAAAACGGTGCGTTGGCGCAATTGATTGTCAACGCCGTTCTCAAATCCGTTTTGACGGAAGAGTACCCGAATGATGCATACGTCGGGAAGTGCTTCGCTGTCACGAAGCAGAGCCGTCAACCGGGCAAGCAATACGATCCGTTCAACATCGAGGAAATCGAAGACCCAAACGCTGGCGACAGTGGGGATTCAACGTCTTCGGCTTCCCCGCTTGCCGCGCACGCTGGCAAACGCCGCTGATCGATTCACTTGCTGTAAGACAAACGAAGCCCGGTCAATCTTGATCGGGCTTTTTTATCGGAAAGAAAACATTTATGACTAAAGATGAAAATCTTAATGATCCAAATTCGTGTTTGAATAGAGCGCAAGGAGATGAACCGATATTCGTTCTTCGTGCTAACGATGAAATTGCACCGATTGTTATCAGACATTGGGCATCTCTCTATTTGTACATGAAAACAAGTAGTGGAGCGGATATCAATTTGTTTACAGATAAGCAAAAAGAAAAATATTTAAATGCTCTAATGGACGCAAACAGTTTTGAAGAGTGGAGAAAACAAAAAGATGAATTTGAAAAATGGACGCGGAGTCATCGAGGTACCTTAGAAACCCATCAACGAGATTAAAAATGAATTTCGATTTCAAAAAATTAGGAGAATCGCAAGTGACTGACAAAACTCGCAACTGCGCAAACTGCGCCTGTTCTTTCATTCAAGAAAATTCACAAAATAAACTCGAAAAACAAATGTTCTGCCGCCGCAATACCCCAATGGCGGCAGAAGTAGCAGTCGACAAACCGCGATTGATCAACGGACAAGTGGATATCGACAAACGCACGGGAAAACCCATGATGGTTCGTGTGAAAGATATAGCCTATCTCTACGCCCCGACGCGCGAGGATATGGTGTGTTTCGACGGCTGGCGACCGATGGGTACAGAACCTGGCGTCGGATTTGTTAGTGACAATTCCTATCCAGCGTAGTAAGGTCCGCACCAAGGATTGACTAAGGCTTGGGGAAGAAAAACTATGACTAAAGCGAAGGTTTCAGTGTTGGAGGGGACGGACACCGACGCGGAATTGCAAGCCCAAGCAGAAGAGTTAGCAAGACTTAATCAAGCCAGCGGCGGGGATTTGTTCTCCGTCACCGATGAACTGCGCGCCGCTGGCATTTCTTCTGTGATGTGCATTGTCAATCGCACGACACCGGTAGAACGCAAGGGCTACGCGGGGCAATTGGCGCTCTCTGAATTTTCGTTAGAGAAGATGAAGACTCTTTTCGGTCCCGGTCGTTACATGGTGCAAATCAAAGGGCCGAAAGGATTCTTGCCGGGCGGGGGACCGGTCGAAATCGCAGACAATCCCGAAAGTGCAAAACCGCACCAAACCGGTGATTTTCAGTCCTTTTTGGAAACCCAAGCACGGCGCGACGCGGAGCGTTCCGCAAAACTCTGGGAATTAGCCATGATTTCCGTTCCCGCGTTGATTGCGGGGTTTTTCAGCCGCACCCCTCAGAACGATATCACCGGACTTGTCGCCGCGCTCAAACCGCCTCCGGGCCCTAGCATCACAGATTTGACGAGCGCACTTTCAAACATGAAAGCGTTGACCGCGCCACAAAATCAAGAATCAAAAATAGAAGAAATTTTGCGAATTTTCGAAAGTGCAAAAGATTTGATCGGCGACGGCGGCGACAAAGATTCGAACAAAGGGGGTTCAAATTGGGTGGACGTAATCCGCGATGTGATCAAAGTAGCGCCGGACGCACTGAAACCGATGCTGGAGGGGCGGTTGGCAGCAATGCAACCGACGCGCGTAGTCTCAACGCAACCGACGCCGACCGGTGCGCCTGCGATAGCCCCAAGCCCGCAACCTACACTCTCCCAACCGCCACATTTAACCGCGTCGCCGTCTTCTGTCGCCGCTGCAACAAACGGAGGGGCGGATAATATGAACGCGATTATTATTCCGCTTGCAAAACAACATTTGGGAAAAGTGCTGGCATGGGCGGAAAAAGATGTAAATCCGAATGCGTGCGCGGAAGTGTGGGTCGCAGAATTGCCGGACGTTTCTGCGTATCTCACCGTCGATCAAGTTTTAGAACATTTGGGAAATCCGCAGTGGTTTGAAAAAATCTGCGAATTCGTTCCCGAACTTAAAATCCATCGCGATTACTGCGACGAAATGCGACTTGCTGTCATCGATGTTGTAAAGCAATTGCGCGCCGAAGCGTTGGATGAAAAACCATCGACCGACGTAGCAACGGATCAAACCCATGAGTAATTACGGTTGGTTTATTTTAGGATTTTTCTTAGGTTTCATTCTTGCATCATTTCTAACCAATCGTTGGGCGCGCGAAAAAGAACGGCATTGCGAACGATTGGAAAAAGAATTAAAAGCGATACGTCACGCGTATCGTATTGCATCTCACTCAGATGCACGAAGCGGGCGATTGCATCCGAAAGATTTGGATGTTAATAACGTGTTGCCGAAAGAACTACAGGGGTTCGATGACTATGATTAGCATTCCCGAAAAAATCTTTTTTGGTATTCCCTCCGGCGACCGTCGTATGGACATCGATTGTTTGCGAGCATGTTACATGATGTTGCATAATTACGGTGGAAATATTTACATGCACGCAAGTTCTGATGTCGCGTTAGCGCGTAACCAAATTGCGCGACGTTTCATGAATTCCGATTGCACATGGTTCATGATGATTGACTCGGACATTATTTTCACCGAACAAGACTGGGATTTTTTGTGGGAAGGAGCCGAAGATATTGTAATCGGACCATATGCGCGAAAAATTCCGGGCAAACAACCAACCGATTTCGGATTAGGATTTACGCGCGTTCATCGTCGTGTATTCGAAGCAATTGAAAGTTTGCAACGCGACGATGGTTCAGAATTAGCAGGCCGTTTTTATTTGGACGGCGAAATGCATGTGAGTTATTTCCAAAACGGTCCGAGTGGCGATTCAATGTGGTTAGGCGAAGACAAATGGTTTTTGACGTTGTGCGCCATGACCGGAATTCCGTACCGTACGGAAAGGCGTTGCCAATTGCAACACGTTGGATATTTTATGTACGGATATCCAAATCAAGACAGCGGCGCGAAGTTTTGGACGCCTGCGACGATTTCGTTAGAGGATTCGCCTGATCAGGATATTCCTCCCGACGGTCGGCCCGTCGTCATCATGTAGCCGTCACGTAGACTACATGACATAAAGAAGAGTATTTATCGCGCCCATGCTCTATGGCGCGCGTGCTTCGTTTCATCAGATACCCGGTGGTATCGACGGCGTGCGCGAAACCTTGCGGCGTATGGTGGGTATCGCGAGGAAATTTTTAAAGCCATCAGGTTTAGATTTCCCCGCTATCGAGTCTCTTCTATTGGTGCGAATCACAGCGCAGCGAACCGTGCAGCGTTGCCGCGAAAAAGATTATCTAGGTGAAGTTTCGGCGCTGCATCGTTTGGTGCGCGATCAGGTGCGCTACGTGCGGGATCACTTGACAGCAGAGACTGTTCAATATCCTGACAAGACTTTGCAAATTGGTTCGGGCGATTGTGACGACAAAAGTTTACTTCTCTGCACCCTTGCTCACTGCATCGGATATCCGTCACGTTTTTGCGCGATTGCAGTGAACGATGAAGACGGATTTTCCCACGTTTCCGCGCAAATTTTAGTTGACGGTCATGGTTGGATGAATGCGGAAACTATTCCCATCGACGACAACGGAACCAAAGTAGATTTAGGTTGGTTTCCGCCCGACGCCACACAAATTATGAGAGCGCACATATGAACCCGCAAGCCTTTCGCGTCGGCGTTCCCCGCCGCAATCAATTCGCGCCCCATCGTCGTTTGGGTCGCTTAGGTGACACGCAGCTAGCGATCAAAGGCGCAAGCGCAGGCGCCTCCGTCGGCAGTGCCGTGCTGCCCGTGGTGGGTACCGCAATCGGCGCCGTGGTGGGCGCCATTGCAGGCGCGCTCATTCATCAGGGGCAAGGGGCATTGCGTGCGGCGCAAGCTTCCGCGATTGACAACGCGTTGGGACAGTTATCGACCGCGAATCATCAGGGCGCCGCGATTCCGTGGAACGGATCAGCGACAGCGCCGGGACTGACGCAATTTATTTCTGCGCTGATGACCAGCGGCATGTGGATGAATTGGGACCCATCGGTGATCAATTCGCCGTCGGTAAACGGAAATTGGTCGACAACTTTTGTTGCCGCTGTCAAAGCGTTGGTCGGGGCAATTGTGAATAATCCCGTCGGTGCAACTGTTTCCGTTTCTATCGCGGTTTCGCCGGGTGCGGGCGGATTTCCGCCATTTAATTTCACGTTCAAAAATCCTGGAATTGCTGTTGGTCCCGACGTGATCTCTTCGCAAATCGTCATGGGCAATGGCGGATTGATTTATTCGATGATAAAAAGTTTAGGTGAAACCGACGCACATGCGAGCGCGGACGCAAATAATATTCCAGCGCAAAAAGTTTTTGCATTGATGGTTGATCATGCTGCGTATGATTTAGTTCCAGCGCCACAATCATCGTTGGTTGCCGCGCCCGTCGCCGCTAACCCTCCCGCAACGTCGCAAAACACGATTGTTCCCACCGCCGCGCCATTGCCGCCCGTCGTCGGAACCACACCACAAGGCGGACCCGTCGTCGCGCCAAACGACACGAATGCATTGATTCAGGCGTTGATTGCACAGGGACAATCACAAAATCAAGCAATTTTAGCGGCAATGCAGTCATTGCAAACGCACGGTGTCGATACATCGCAACCGCAAGTGCAGCAACAATTGCAATCCGCAGCATCGGGCGGTGGAATGTCTTCCACTACTCTTCTTATTATTGGAGCGGTCGCCGTGGGCGCAATCGTATTAACTCAAAAACATTGAGGAAATGATTTTATGAATCCTTCAATCGCAACGCCGAAGCCGATCACGGAAACCGGAATCAAAGGTTTTTTGTTGTGGTACAAACGCGAACAACCAGAAATTTTCGCGAAAATTGCACCGAAACTCCCCGCCGTTGTTCCTAAAGCGTTTTCAAATTATAATCAAACGCAACGCAGTTTAGGAAAACTGTACGCGGGACGATTCTCTGAACGTGCGCCACAGCGATTCGGTGATTATTTCACGTCCTATGAGTCTAATCCCGTCGCAATCGATTTGTCCGATCAATTCCCACCGATCAATGTGGGCACCATTGACACGGGGCCGATCACGCAACCAGTGTTTGACTCAAGTTCGGGCACGTATTTGTCGCCCGTCGCGCAAGCCGCAAATACCTCCGTCGCGTCGACGCCGACCGTTGCGGCAATCGGTCAAGTCATCGGTGCAGCTTCTCAAGTGTATATGACGAACACGCAAGCACAGTTGCAGCAAAACGTATTGCAAACGCAGTTGCAACGTGCGGCGCAAGGTTTACCGCCCTTGAACACGTCGCTTGCGCAGTTGGGCGTTCCCGTTGTTTCAACTGGCGGAAGTTTGGGAAATTCAGGGTTCTTGTTTTTGTTACTCGGAGGCGTCGCGTTGGTTGCGCTCACTGCGGGCAAAAAATCGTGAGCGCAAAAAACGATTTGATTGTGTACGGAATTGCAGGGATTGCATTTTATTTTTTATGGAAAAAAATATCCGGCACATTGACGGGGCCCGGCAGTTTAGCAGATGCAGCGGGAACCGGAATCGCGAGCATGTTTTCGGGCACATCTCCAAGCGTGCAAGTGCAAGGTTCTGTTTTGCTGCCTAACGGCAACACGATACCGATTTCTTCTCTGCAATCGAATGGCTTTAATTCCGACGGATCACTCAACATGATTGACGGTGCGGGAAATCCATACACGATTGTATCGGGTGCAACACCGGGAACGTATATCGCGCAATGACCGTTGAGAAACCAAACATTGGGAATTATCGATATCGCAAACAAATGAAGCGATTGAATCCAAACAATAAGGACGTAAAAAAGGCTTTGCAGTTGTATGCAGAGTTTCGGGAAGCGTTGCCTAAGCGAATTCCCGAAGTGGATTTCGAGTTACCGAAATTACTCACTGCGCTAGGCAACATCCGTTTCATTGGATACGACACCACGCGGCGTGGCAAAACCGAATTGTACAAACATGAATTCGCGGCAGGTTCTCGCCCCGTGCTGTGCGCAGATGCCGCGACCGGGAGACTCTTTATTATAGAAGGACGTTATCACGTGACGCCCAGGGGCATCGTGGACTTAGACGCGAATGGAAAAGAGATTGACGATTGATTAGTTAAAGCGTATTTATCGCATTCGCCGCGCGGTGTGCTTATGAGCGGCTAACTTAGATTCTCTCCTACCGTGAGACTCTATAAAAAGGAGACTTTTTATGGAGTCATTGTTCATTGTTAATCCCCGCCGCAAAAAGCGCAAAGGGCGCATGCCAGCGGGTTTGCGTCGTTACTGGGCCGCGCGTCGCGGACGAAAAACGCGTAAATCGCGCCGTCGTGCGGTCATGACGAATCCGCGTCGCCGTCGGCGGGTACACCATGTGGCTGCGCGTCGGCGCATTCGAAGAAATCCTCACCGTCGGTATGCGAAACACCGTCGTCGCGCGCGCAATCCGATTTTCCGTCGCCGTGCGCGTCGGCGTCATCACAATCCGTTCTCAACTTCCGGATTGATGTCTGTGTTGAAACCGGCAGGAATCGGCGCAGCGGGCGCGATTGCAACCGCGATTGCTTACGGCTATTTGTCGCCGCAATTGCCAGCGAGTTTGACAACGGGTTACTTGCCGTTGCTCGTGAAAGCTGCCGCCGCTGTCGGTTTGGGTTACTTGATTGGAAAATTTTCCTCGCGCCAAGACGGACAATACGCCACGGTCGGTGGATTGACCGTTGTGTTGGTCGGCGCCGTCACGCCGCTGATCACGCAAGCCGCGCCAACGCTGCCGGGTTTGTCAGGATTGGCGGGGTATGGTGATTACATTCCTCATCGTCCGATGGGCGCGTATTCCTCCACACTTCGTCGCGGGCAGCAATCGCGGTTAGGTTTTATTTCTCCCGCTCCACGCTTGGGAGCTTACTCCCCGACGTTGGGACGCGGCGGAGCGGGTGCGGGTGCGGGAATGTCGGGTTCGGGGTTTGATGGACTGAACGACGGAATGTGATTGGTTTTTAGGAATTTTTGTAAAAGGATGTTCTAACAATTTTTAATTTCTGAAAACTCAATGTTGTAGTAGGAAATTAAAAAAAGGAGTTTTGTGATGAAAGCGAAAAGAATTTCGGGAATGTGGATTGCTCTGCTTTATGCAATTGGAATCGTCGTCAAAACGCGCACTGTTTGGCAAATGACGCCGGAAGGAATGCATAAAGTAGAGGAAGATTGTTTCGAGTATCACGGTCCGCTTGCGATGGCGAATTATGGTGGCCGTCCCGTGCTGCAAGCCAGTCAATTGCAGGCGCACGCGGTCGGTACCGGCGACACAGACGTTGTGTGGTGGCCGCTGTATGATTCGATTGCGTATCCCACCGCAGGGCAAGGTGCGTTTTCGTTTTATTCCAATCCCATCGGTCAGGGTACATCTTCTTCACCGGGCGCGGGTGCGGTTCCCAAAACGATTTTTGATACCAATCTCACCATTGGCAATCAGTTAACGTCGGGAAATGAATTTTTCATGATTGGCAGCGAAAGCAATTTGCTGCCAGGCGTGTCAAATGCAGCGCTGCCGCTGACCGTTCTTCCCGGTCGCACCAATCTACCAACAACCATCGGAATTTTTGCAAACGATGTGTGGTCGGTCGGTCAGGGCGGAATCAAAACGTTCACCGTCGGCACGGATCGCAAATACTTTCAAGACGGTCCGTTGGCGATTTTCCCGCCCTCTCAACGCCTCGCAGGCGTGGCCGCGTTGGCACAGGAGCAAGCCGCGACCGCGTCGGGTTCTGGCACGGGTGCGGAAGTTGTCTACTTCACATGGAGTGGCGAACTTTACACCATGATTCCGGTTTACATTCAGTCGAATCAAAACTGGACGATGGTTGTTTCTTTCGCCGCCGTCATTCCGACGCCGTCCGTGCAGATTGCGCGTTTGATTGATCGCATGCGGGGTTACCTGATTCGTCAGGCGACTTAAGAAGTTTCATCGACGCAAGTTCCCCCGCAACCGTCAAAACATTGCGGGGATTTTTTCAAAAATCTTTTCATCGATTGGACGATGAAAATAAGGAGTAACAAAAATGTCTAGCAATGCGGGCCCCGCCCCTGATTCTCCCATGCCGCAAGGCGCCTCACCCTGGAATAACGCGGCGTATTCGTCACGAAATTATTTCGTGTATGAAAGCGATACACTTGCAGCGTTGAATGCGGGGGCGGGCGCAAATCTGACATTCAACATTGCGGGCGATTCCGATTTCTTTTGGACGAAGTTTTCTTGTTTCGCGCTCGTCGGCGGTGCTGCCACCACGCGTGACGCCGATCAAGTACCCGCCGTGACGTTGCTTTTGGTTAACACCACAACGGGCCGTCAATATTCTTCGTCTGCCGTGCCGCTGCCGAATATGGCTGGTACGGGACTACTTCCTTTCATACTGCCACAAATAACTATGTGGCAGCGCAAGTCCACCATTCAGGTGCAATTGCAAAACGTCGGCAACGCGAATTATTCGAATTTGTTTCTCTCTTTCCACGGTATCAAGGCGTTTCCGAAAGGCGGACAAATCGGTCAGTAATTAAAAGATGCGCGAATTGTTGTAAAGAATGACAACGTTCGCGCATTTTCCCTAAAATTGGGAGTTTGAATATGCAGAGAATTACGCAAGATCATCATCGGATTCCAGATGATGCAGTCATGTTTTGGTGGAATCGTGGAGAATTCGCGGAGCAACGCGAAGAGTGGCAATTTTCCGCCGACTACGAACAAGCAGGTTCCGATTTACTTCTTGATGATGCAGCGGTCGCCTCGATGCAGGCCGCACCTTTGGGAGAACCTCCATCAGACTTTGACGTGCGTTGCGTGTATGACTCGCGTCCCGTCAACGGTTACGATTTCAACTATTCCGCGCAAGTCTCGATTGCATCGGGCGTTGCGTGGAGTACCGCTTTTAATGTGCCGAACGGTTATCGAATCGTTCCGCGCAAATGGCAAGTGCAGTTTGATTCTCTTCCCTTAGGTCCGCTTGCTGGCAATTTCGTATCGCTGCAGCAAAACGGCGCGAACGTGCCGAACAACGGGCCTATTATCGTCGGTATGGGAACGGACGAACCCATCGAATCGTTTTTTCTTTGCGAAGAGAATACGACGTTCGGTATTTCCGGTGTTGCAAATCAAAACACGAATGCAAATATCAACGTGTATGGAAATTTGATTCCGGTCACCGACGTTGCTCTGCCGCTGTCGGTCAGCAATCAGAAGAAACTGATAGGAGTAAACTGATATGCAGCCTAAAGCAGTAACATTAGTCGGTACCGGAAGTGGTATTCCGATTCCCGTAACGGTTGACGCGCAAGGAACGTTGCAAGTTTCGCCGCCGAAAGATTCTTCGGCGAATCAAGCGGTGATTTTTCTAAACGCAGCGGACGCAAACAGTTTTGCATTTGGCGTAGAAACGCTGGCCGTTTCTAATTTCGCCTTATCGTTCAATGGCACCACGTGGGATCGAACAAGATCGGGTGCGGCAAACGCCGACGCCTTAGCGCCCAGTTCAGTAGGAAATTTACTCACCGTTGCGCAATTGTTCGGATGGAACGGTGCAAGTTTCGACCGTGTGCGCGTCGCAAACGTTTTCAAAACCGTGTCGACCGCTGCGGCGGGATTGACTGCCGTGTGGATACCCGCAGCGGGAAAGAAATTTCGCCTGATGGGTTACACCATCGATGTCGCAGGCACGCTAGCGGCGACCGGTACGCAAGTTCTGACGCTTCGCGACGGTGCAGCGACAGTGATCAAAAATCACGTCGCGAATGTGATTCAAACACAAACCGCGAGTATTTCGGGCGGTGATTCCCACATGGGAGCCGATTTAGGTCAGGGACAATTATCGGCACTCGCGAACAATGTGCTCAATATTAATTTAGGCACGGCGATGGCAACGGGAGCCGTTGTGGTAAATGCGTGGGGCACGGAAGAATAATGTGTCTCTGCTATTTAATCAGGCCTTGTTCGCGTTATTGCTCTCGAATAATAGTGGGCAAAACGGCAGCGGAGGTTCTGTGAGCGGTTTAATTGGTGCCAGCTTAAGGTTATCCGCTGCGGCGCAAGTCATTGCCAACAACACGACTACGCCCGTCAGTTTTGATGTCAAAGAGTTTGATACATCCAGTTTTGTAGGTTCTTTACCTGCGACCATTTTAACGATTCCTTTCACGGGATTGTATTTCGTCAATGCATTAGTTGCTTGGACAAGCATTATTGCATCCGCTGGAAGTTCTAGAATTTTGGAACTTTTGCTTAATGGCACACAAATAACTTCTTCAAACGTTTCTTCTGTAACTGTAGCAGGGCCTAGTTTAGCTTTATCGTGGTTAGGAAATTTAACCGCTGGTAATACGTTGCAGTTAGATGTTTTTCAAAATTCCGGCGCAAGTACCAATCTAACGGCCAGCACGACGACCGATGCAACTATTTTCCAGTGTTACGGATTTCATTAATGGATTCGTCCAAAATAATTGTTTTAGGTCTTGCAGGTGCGTTGATCTATTACATTTACAAAAATCCGGTCGACGTGGAAACCGCCGCGCAAAGTGCGGCTAGCGATTTGGAGGCGGCAACTATGGGATGGCAACAAGCAGGATCGGGTCCGACGTGGTTACCGATTTTAAGCGCGGCGGAAGTGAATTACAATTTGCCGCAAAATTTGCTTGCGCGGCAAGCGTATCAAGAAAGTTCTTTTATTGAGAACGTGATTCGCGGTATCAAGGCAAGTTCGGCGGGCGCACTCGGCATCATGCAATTGATGCCGCAATTTTACTCTGAAGTGCAGGTACCCGTTCCTTTCACCGATGCTGACGTGAGTGCGCAAATCAGCCGCGCCGCTTCCGTTATGGCGGCAAATTACCAATCGACCGGGTCATGGAGTTTGGCGCTTGCCGCCTACAACGCGGGGTTAGGGAACGTTGAAAAGTATTCAGGGATTCCCCCTTTCGCCGAGACTCAGAAATATGTCTCGGCGATATTGTCGGACGTGCCCGCAGCGGCGTAAGATAAGGAGTCAAATGAGTACCCCCACCCCTCTTCCTCCGAACGGTAACTTGATGGCGGGCAACGCCAGCGCCTTTGGCGGAGCGGTCGCCGTCTTGATTGTTTTGACGTTTCACATGCGCGGTGTGGATTTTCCGGCAGGCTACGAAGCCGCGTTAGGCGTGACGATTTCCACCGTCTTTGTGTACGGTCGCGCAATTCTTGAAAAACTGATGGGAGTCAAATTACCGTGAACAAGCAAACGAAAACTTTTCTGACCGTTGGCGCACTCGCTGCGGTTGCGTATTATTTTTGGAAAAATTCCAATTCTAGTTCGCCCGCAACGCCCGGCGAAGTTGCCGCGTCCGGTGTCGCAACCGCTTCGGGAATTGTGGGTTCAAACTTAAGCCAAGGTTTGCCTGGATTTCAATTGCCGGTTAATTAGGGGAAGAAAACGTGAAAGACAATACATTGCTTTATGTCGGTGGCGGATTGGCGCTATTGTATTTGTTCATGCGCTCGACCCCAACAGCGATTGCCGCGCAGCAAAACGCGTTGAATCAAGCAGCGGCGTTGCAATCGCAAGCGATTAACGCGAATGCGACGCAAGCGAACATCAACACGGGCGCGCAGTTGCTGACGAATCTCGCGAACGATTTCTCTTCTTAGGTTTTACCATAACTTCGTTTAAACAGGAGCAAAAAGAAATGAACGGTAAACTAATTCTTGCCTTGCTAGAATCGGACGCCTTGTTGACCGAAGGACCCGCAGTGATCACGTTTTTGAAAAATTTCGGAACTGCGGCGGGAGATCCTTTCAAACTCACCGCTGCATGGGCACAGTTGCAGGGTGATTTCGTCGGTATGTTGCCGCAGTTTGAAGCAACCGTTGCGGAGCAAATTGCAGGCGCACTGACAACGAAATTGCAAGCGGCGATTGCGGCAGCACAGGCAGCGGCTTCATCGGCGACAGCGACAGCCAAACCCGCAGCTTAAGCGCCATGCAGTGGCAATGCGTGCAAGGGCGGGGCCTATCAAGCGCGTTGATAGGTTGGTTCGGGGGCGGTGGATATTCTCACATTGACGTGATCACACCGCACGGGTTTTTGCGTGGAGCACGTTCCGATGTCCGAAAAGGAATACCGGCAGGGTATCAAGATCGACCGCAGTTTTATGACGATTGGAACAAGCGAACTGTTTTTACTTTATCCGTTACACCTGAACAAGAAGCCCGTTATTGGGAGTTTTCAAACGCGCAATTGGGCAAGCCGTACGACAAACGCGGTATTTTGCAATATGCATCCGGGCAATTCCGCGATTGGCGTGCGGCGGATTCGTGGTTTTGTTCCGAGGAAGTTGCGTATAATTTAGAGTTTGCGGGGATTTGTCCGCCATTATACGAAGATGCAAATCGCGTCGATCCGGGTGATTGTGCTTTCATCTTTAGCGCATTGGGTGCGAAGTGGGAGACATTTTTAGATGGAAAATGAATTGAAACCAGGCGACATCATTTTCTTCAAAAATGGGAAAATGTTTGTGCGTCGCCCGACAGCGGGTGAGAAAATTTATTACAAATTTACCGCGTTCAATTCTTTTGTCTGGTACAGAATAATTTGTCCTATTCTTGCGTCTTTTATAAAGGAAAAATAAACATGACTGCGTCGGTGAACGGTTTCAAGTTAAAGGGTCTCAATCAGGATTGCACGCGAATCGCGGTGAAGTCTACCCATCAAAGTTCCTGGCAAATGCCCTACAAATTGCATCGGTTCGCGCGTCCGAAAGAGCATGATGTAGCGATACATCAAAACGAATTGGCCGTGCTCTCTTTTCAGGATGGATCGGGCGCAGCGGAAATTGAGATCACGCCGTTGGGTGACAAAGCGGGAACGCTCTTAATGCAATCCTCTCGCAATACGCGAATGACGTTGCGCGTAGGACAGAAGTATCACTTCCGTTTGCAACCGGGCGAATCGGTCACTTTCCGTTGTCATACAATGGTGCATCCAACGCATGACGGACCGTCGGGCCCTGCGAGGTTTTAATTATGCAACGGCGACGCAGAAAAAACGTGATTCCCTTTAACGTCAAAGTGGGTGGCGGACAATCGGTCGGTATTACGTGGGGTTCGCTTTTTTGGTTTTTTGTGGTCACGGCGGGCGCTACCGTGGTCGGCGAATTGGTGTATCAAAAGTGGGTTTCACCGTATTTGAATCGCTTCCCGAGTTTGCCCAATTCCGTCACGGGATTATTGCCGCCCGCCAACAACGGTTCGGTCGTTTCAGTGCAAACGCCTAATCAGATGCTCGTCAACTAAATGGCGAAGCGTACTTATCCGTTGGAATTGATTTTGCGCGCTCACGGGCCCGCAGAATTGGTCAACGCAGAACAAGAAACCTTGTGGGCATCGGACGCGGATGATGATTTTCGCGAAGAATTCAACAATGAATTTTTGGAAGAAGAAGATATCGAGGATATCTTGAATTATCTTGCGGACGAAACAATCATTTCCGAAAAAGAATTTGAGTTTTTTGCTAACAAAAAATGGGAGTTTTCAGTGGAAACACTTGATCAAGACGAACCGATTGACGGACCGGGCGACGAAGATGACGATTCGGACGATGGAGAAGATTAACATAACATTAATTGTCGTGTGAAATGTGACGCATTTCTAGTTTTTCTCTCAAAAACGCCCCATAATCGGGGCGTTGTCATTTCACACGGGAGTTTTTCAAAAATGTTCATTGTATTAGTAGGTACCGCGTTCCTCACAGCTTGCGGAGATTTGTCAACCGAATATTCTGAAGCCACAACTTACCGCACGGTTCAGGATGCGGAAAGTCATGCCATGCGTCATGTTGACTTGCGCGACAATTCAAATATCTGGTTTGAGGTATGGAATACTGACGATTACGCGGCTGGCGGAGAACCCAAATTAGTGTTGTTTAAAGAGGAAGCCTAAATGATCTCCGCCACACGTCCCGGCGAGTATTTTGCTATCCTTGCCGGGATCGCGTCGGCTCTCTTTTTGCTTATCGTCAATTTTCACTAACGGGAGTTTGTATGCACCACTTTCATAACGGTTTCGGAATCATCATCGTCATTCTTGTTTTCGTCGCGGTGTTGTACGCGGCGGGGAATCGGCAGTCGTGAAAAAGCAGCACACGCAACCATGTGCAAAGTGCCCGTTTCGGCGGGCATCTTTTCCCGGATTTTTAGGAGGCGCTAACGTGGAGGATTTCCAACGCATGGCACAATCCGAAGCGCGCATGCCTTGTCACGTTGCGGGTGGTCGCATCGGCGTCAATTACGCAAAGGCGCAAGAAGATGGCACACGTGATTTTAATCTACCGCAGTGTGCGGGTCGCGCGATTCACTGGGCAAACCAAATCAAGACGCAAAAGATTCCGGGCGCGTTGTTGGAATTACCGCGCAACACGGTTGCGGTGTTTGAGTGGCCACAGGAATTTACGGACCATCATAAGCCGTGGAATGATACCATGATGGCATTGCAGGATTTTCATTCGGGCGTGTTGAAATTTCCGCGCAACAAGGAAAAAATATGATTTCTTTTCGCGACGCCGACGGGTTAGTGTTGCTTGCCGCGCTCGAACACTATCGCGTCGAATCTCACAAGGAGCGCATGAAGTGCGGACCGGGCGCGGATGTGCTGCGCGGTAATTTCGTGCAGCAAGAAGACGACGCGGCGCGACTTATGGGTGAAGTACGGGAGCAATTATGAAAGAAATCACTAAGTTTGTGGCGTGGGACGGTAGCGAATTTAGCACGCGATACGATTGCTGCATATACGAACGTTTGTATATGGAAATTCGCACTGTCATGAGTCGTTTAAAACGGGCGCCCGAAAGTGGCACAGAAACTTTCGTGCAACAAGAAAAAGAAGTATTCTTAGGCGTACAACACGATTTGGTTGTCATTTTCGAACGATTGCATCCTCTTATGACCGATCAACATACCAAGTGGGCACGCGACGCCACACGACCGGCAGGATTCACGCTTGTCGGTCGTTACATGGACGATTGCGGGCCTGGAATTTTAAATTCCGCATGGCGCAGAATTATGTGCGTCGACCATATATTTAGAGAGTGGGGGCAACCGTACTATGCGCATCAGGCAGACAGCAAAGCGGGTGCGCCGTGAATCATGCTTGGGATATAGGTGCGTGGTTTTTGGGACTTGTTGTTACAATATTTATTGCTGTAGTTTTGACGAATTGGGCCGACAGCAATTCGAAAATTTCAAATCGTCAAAATTGTTTGCAATGGTCAGAAATAAAACAACAGATAGAGAAAATGCCACCGCCCACTACAGCGCACGACGCAGCACAACGTCAAGATTTTATCAACAGAGCAAATGATTATTGCGGGAGGCCGCAGTGAATTTGCATCTTCTACCTTCGCCTATTTGGTGGGCAATAGTCGCGGGCGAATCGCGCGCCCACGTTTCTAAGTGGATGGGCAATGCCCGGAACGCTAAGAGTCTCGAAGGTAAAAAAGAAGCGGTAAGAATTGCACGCAAGTACCATCGCGACTATTTGCTGTGCCTGCACACCGCTTTAATCGACTTGAATTCGCGCGACAGACGAATTACAATGCTTTCAGTGCCGTCAGATGTTCTTCCCGTGCATCGGGCGCACTCCCCCGCCCGGTGAGGTTATGAGCCTCACCGGGCACTTTAACGGGAGAAATAAGGAACCATATGAAGGTTCTACATGACTAGTGATAACGGTCGGCCCTGCACGCATGCAGTCTCCGTAAAATCCGACCACGTCGCGCCCTTGGCGGAGAGGGGCGCGGCAGCTAAAGCAAAGCCAGCAATTCCAAATAGATCAGACCAAATCGCAGCGGCTCACGGTACGCACGATGGCGACGTGATTACAACGGCGCCAGGTACTTATCGCACGCGACCCGCTAAGGGGTGCGAGTGAGATTGATCAATTGCTATCGTGTTGGTTTGTTCACAGAGTCAAATCATCCGCAATTGAAATACTACGCGGTAGCGTGTCACACTGCAGAAGATTGTGTTTTCTTAGTTGAACGATATTTAAAAAAATCACAGCCGCAGAAAACATTTCTTTACGATGTTGTTTGTATCACAGCCGAGCAATTTCAAGACTACGAGAAAATAGCTTTTATCGTTCTATAGTCAACGTGTTGCAGAGATGTCAGGTAAACAACTTCCACAAAAGAACGGCGATAAGTGTCCTTATTGCGGGGCTCGTGTAAGTCATCTATTCGTCGGGGAATATATTGTGACGTGGGTTTGTGGAAAAAAGAGATGGAAATGCTTTCAGAAGAACAAACCAGAATCCGTTTAGAGAAAATCGCGACCGCAGTTTATGCGGCGCAATTAGTTGGAACTATAAATTCTTTTGTTGATTACAAAGCAGTCTCGAAAGATTCTGTAGAAGCTGCGCAGTATTTAATTGCCGTGTTAGACGGCAAAGAATTTACCCCGTAGCAGCGCGGCGGGCGAAGCCCGAATAGGGCGCGCAGCGCCCGTAGGCCCCGCAGGGGCCGCGCAGGCGTAGGCTCTGAGCCTGAACTACCGCCCGTGTGATAGGCCCGCATAACGCGGCGCGTCCGGGCGGGCCCTCCCTCGATGAAATCTCAACTGCTATGCACATAGCGTGCCAACGTGCGCCTGCGCTCTCGAGCCAGGAGATCCCGTCGACGCCCGGTACATGGTACC
>Ga0210389_10001090_pt1 | contig 22523 bp, 19 predicted proteins | sample IncBWH28OmetaG_FD_160127 | JGI IMG/M metagenome (GOLD analysis project Ga0210389, IMG submission 160127) | Forest soil microbial communities from Barre Woods Harvard Forest LTER site, Petersham, Massachusetts, United States - Inc-BW-H-28-O ...
AAGGGAGACCATGAGCGAGACAGCGATCGAGACCGAAAGAACGACCGCGAATTCGCGGAAAAGCCGGCCGATGATCCCGGGCATCATCAGGATGGGGATAAACACGGCGACGAGCGAAATGCTCATCGAAACCACGGTGAAGCCGATCTCCTCGGCGCCTTTCAGCGCGGCGCGCATCGCCGACATGCCGCCTTCCATGTGCCGTGTGATGTTCTCGATGACTACGATCGCATCGTCGACAACAAATCCAGTGGCGATGGTAAGGCCCATCAGCGACAGATTGTCCAGGGTGTATCCGAGAAGGTACATCACCGAGAACGTCGCGATCAGCGAAACCGGTACCGAAACGCTCGGTATAAAAGTCGCCCATCCGTTTCGAAGGAAGATGAACACGACCACGATGACCAGACCGATCGAGATCACCATATTGCGCTGTGCATCGCGCACGGAGTCGCGGATGGTGGTGGTGCGGTCGTTTTCGACCTTGAAATTCACCGACGCCGGCAGCTGCGCCTTGAATTGCGGCAAAATATCTTTGATTCGCTTCACCACATCCACAACGTTGGCGTTTGGCTGGCGCCTCACCTGGATCAGTACCGCCGGAACGTTATCCGCCTCGCCAAGGTTCCGAATGTCTTCGACGGAATCGACGACGCGTCCCAGATCGGAAAGCCGCACTGGGTTGCCCTTGCGGTAGACCACAATCAGGTTCCTGTATTGCGCCGCTTTCAACAGCTGGTCGCTGACAAGGAGCGGCGTCGTGGTTCTGTCATTGTCGATTGAACCCTTGGGCTTGTTGGCGTTGGCGTTTTGCAGAAACGTGCCAATCTGATCGAGACCGACGTTGTATTGCGAAACGGGTTGCGGATTCACTTCGACGCGAACGGCGGGCAGAGAACTGCCGCTCACCTGCACCTGTCCGACGCCATTAATCTGCGCGAGTTTCTGGGCAAATACGGACGACGCAACATCGTACAACTGGGGCCGCGGAATTATGTTTGACGTCAGCGCAAGAATGATAATCGGCTGGTCGGCCGGATTCTGTTTGCGATAGCTGGGGTTGCTGGGAAGGTTCGACGGCAAATATCCGGCCGCCGCATTGATGGCGGCCTGGACGTCGCGTCCCGCCGCGTTGATATCGCGGCTGAGATCGAACTGGAGGGTAACCTGGGCAGACCCGACCGCGCTCCGCGAGGTCATCTCCGTCACGCCCGCGATGCGCGTGAACTGCTTCTCGAGTGGCGTGGCGACGGACGCTGCCATGACTTCAGGGCTGGCTCCGGGCAAGTTGGCCTGGACATTGATTGTCGGAAAGTCGACCTGCGGCAGTGCGGCCACTGGGAGTTGGAAGTATGCGATACCGCCCGCCAGCACCAGCGCGACAGTGAGAAGAGTTGTGGCGACGGGCCGTTGGATGAAGGGAGCGGAGATGCTCATGTGATCACCTCGTGGCGCAGGCACTCGTGCCTGCCGCGCCGGGACTCATCCCGGCGCATGGTGGTGCAGTGAGAAAGCGGCCGTAGCGTTTGCACTATCGGTTCATGAGTGTATCGCGACGCCGTTTGCCGCATCGGTACCCGGAAAGCAAGTGGCTCTTTGTGACATGGTGTTTGCACGGGGCTATTCCGAGTGCGAGATATCCGCCGCCGGGAAAGATGACTTCGGGTGAGGCTTTCGTTTGGATGGATCGATATCTGGATACTACCCGGAAGGGGCCGATGTATTTGAAGAACGAGAAGGTCGCCCAAATCGTGGTTGAGTGCCTGCATCGCGGCGCTGAACTCGGCCATTACGATTTGGGCGCCTGGGTTCTCATGGCCAACCATGTCCATGTTTTGCTTTGGCCTAAAATCTCTGTCCCCAGAATGTTGTGCTCTTTGAAAGGCGTGACCGCTCGTGAGGCGAACAAGTTTCTTAACAGAACCGGCAATCCCTTTTGGCAAGCTGAGTCCTACGATCACTGGGTCCGCAACGACGCGGAACTTGTTCGCGTCTGGCGATACATCGAGAACAATCCGGTCAAAGCCGGTATCGCGGTTAGGCCCGAGGCTTATCGTTGGTCCAGTGCAGGCGCCGGGATGAGTCCCGGCGCGGCAGGCACGAGTGCCTGCGCCACGGTGTGACATTCAGGTCAGCTCCGGCAGGCCCATGTCTTCGTCGGACCGGCGCTCAGAGCCTCGGAAGTGGGCAATCCATGCCGCCATTCGTCCGAACCACAGGTAGACAACAGGCGTGGTGAACAGGGTCAGCACCTGGCTGAACAGCAGGCCGCCGATGATCGTAATGCCGAGCGGCTTGCGCAGTTCGGAGCCGACGCCGCTGCCAAAGGCCAGCGGAACAGCGCCCAGCAACGCCGCCATCGTGGTCATCATGATGGGACGGAAGCGCAGCAGACAGGCCTGATAGATCGCTTCTTCGGGCGGTTTGCCTTCCTTGCGCTCGGCTTCGAGCGCAAAATCGATCATCATGATCGCGTTCTTCTTGACGATGCCGATCAGCAGGATGAGGCCGATCAGGGCAATGATGTCGAAGTCTTTGTGGAACAGAATCAGCGCCGCGATCGCGCCTACCCCGGCCGAAGGCAGAGTGGAAAGAATCGTGACCGGGTGAATGTAGCTCTCATAGAGCACACCGAGCACGATGTAGACGGTGACAATGGCCGCGAGGATGAGCCAGGACTCATTCGCGAGTGAATTCTCAAACGCGCGCGCGGTTCCCTGGAAGGTGGGCTCAATGCTGGCTGGCATGCCGACTTCTTTGGTAGCCTGCCGGATTTTTGCGACTGCATCGCCGAGCGATGCGCCGGCCGCAAGATTGAACGACAGAGTCACTACCGGGAACTGCGCCTGATGATTGATGGTAATCGGGGTGGGGACATTGCGGAAGTTGGCGAATGCTCCGAGCGGAGCCTGGCCCTGAGCGGCGGCTCCGGTGAGTGCCGTATTGGTTCCTGCCAGCGCGACCGTTGACGCCAGATTCGCCGACGCTGAACCGACCTGAACGTAGATGTTCTTCAGAGAGTCTGCGTTCTGCTGCCATTGCTTGGCTGCTTCAAGCACTACGTGATACTGATTCGACTGGGTGTATATGGTCGATACCTGCCGCTGCCCGAAAGCGTCGTAAAGGACGTCGTCCACGTTTTGCGGCGTGATCCCGAACCGTCCGGCTGTATCCCGATCGATCACGACCTCAAGACCAAGGCCGTTGTTCTGCTGATCGGTGGCGACGTCGCGCAATTCGGGAATCTGCTTGAGGCGGTCGACCAGCCGCGGAATCCAAAGATCGAGCGTGGCCTTATCCGGTGCATCCAGGGAATACTGATATTGCGTGCGGCTGATCCGGTCTTCGACCGTCAGGTCCTGCACGGGCTGCATGTACAGCGTGATCCCGGAAACCTGCTTGAGATTTTCCTGCAGCCTGCGAATGACGTCGCTCGCGGAAGCGTTCCGTTCGTCCAATGGCTTCAGCGTGATCTGAATGCGGCCGCTGTTCATCGTGGTGTTCTGGCCGTCAACGCCGATGAAGGAGCTGAGATTCAGCACCGCGGGATCCTGCAGAATGATGCGGGCCAACTCCTGCTGCTTTTTGCCCATGGCCTGGAAGGAAATGGTTTCCGGCGCCTGGGAGATGCCGAGGATCACGCCAGTATCCTGTACAGGGAAGAACCCCTTTGGCACCACGATGTACATATAGACAGTCAGCGCCAGGGTTCCAGCGGCGACCAACAGCGTCATCGGCTGGTGCCGCAACACAACCCGGACCAGTCTCCCGTACATCTCGATGGTCTTGACGAAGCACCACTCTGACCATCGGTAGAAACGCCCCTGTTCGTGCTCCGGCGTATGTTTCAGGATTCGCGCTGCCATCATCGGCGTCAGCGTCAAAGAAACGAAAGCCGAGAAGATGATGGTCACCGCAAGCGTGACCGCGAATTCGCGGAACAGCCGGCCCACAATATCCGCCATGAACAACAACGGAATCAATACGGCGATGAGCGAAACAGTCAGCGAAACGATGGTGAATCCGATCTCAGCCGATCCCTTGAGCGCCGCCTCCATCGGGGACAAGCCCATTTCGAGATAACGCGCAATGTTCTCGATCATGACGATCGCGTCGTCAACCACGAAGCCGGTTGAAATTGTCAACGCCATCAGCGACAAGTTGTCGAGGCTGTAGCCGAGCAGGTACATGACGGCGAACGTCCCGACCAGTGAGAGAGGGACCGCAATACCGGGAATGACGGTGGCCGACAGGCTGCGCAGGAAAAGGAAAATGACCATGACGACCAGAGCGATCGTCAGCATCAGTTCGAACTCGACGTCTTCGACAGAGGCTCTGATGGTGGTCGTTCTGTCGGTGACCACCTGGAGGTTCACGCCCTCAGGCAATGAAGCCTTGATCTGCGGAAGCAGCGCCTGGATGGTATCGACAACACTGATGATGTTCGTACCGGGTTGCCGTTGAATGTTGAGGATGATCGCCGGCGTGTCGTTGACCCAGGCCTTCTTGTGCGTGTCCTCGGCGCCGTCGATAATCGTCGCCACATCCGAAATGCGCACCGGGGCGCCGTTGCGGTAGGCGATGATAATTGGCCCGTACCCGGCACCCGACTGCAACTGGTCGTTATCATTGATCGTCCACGCCTGATCGGGGCCGTCAAAATTGCCCTTGGCCTGATTGACGTTCGCGCTGCCGAGCGCCGTGCGCAGCGTGTCGAGGCTAAGCCCGTAAGACGCGAGTGCGACGGGATTCGCCTGCACTCGGACAGCCGGACGCTGGCCGCCGCTGATGCTGACAAACCCGACGCCCTTCAGCTGCGAAATGCGCTGCGCCATGCGGGTCTCGGCGAATTCCTCGATCTTCGGCAGCGGAATCGTATTCGAAGTAATGGCCAGCGTCAGAATGGGCGCATCGGCCGGGTTGATTTTGCTGTAGATCGGCGGCTGCGGCAGAAGTGTCGGCAAAAACGTGCCCGACGAATTAATTGCCGCCTGCACTTCCTGTTCCGCGATGTCAATGTTGAGATCGAGTGAGAATTGAAGTGTGATCAGCGAACTGCCGAAGGAGCTGATCGACGTCATCTGTGTCAGTCCGGGCACCTGCCCGAATTGCTTTTCGAGGGGCGCAGTCACGGCGGACGTCATGACTTCCGGACCGGCGCCCGGATAAAACGTTTGCACCATGATGGTGGGATAATCCACCTGCGGCAGCGCCGATACGGGCAGCTGCCGGAACGCCACAATACCGGTCAGGACCACGCCGCACATCATCAGCGAGGTCGCGACGGGCCTCAGAATAAATATTCGCGACGGACTCACTGCCTGGAACTGCCTCCGTCACCTTTTTTGAAATTGCCGCCACCCCGGCCGCCACGGCCCCGGCCGCGCCCGGTGGGCGCATTGAGTTTTTCCAGTTCGCCGGCCGCACGAATCCGAACCTCGGTTCCTTCATCAAGCCGATCGGCGCCATCGGTGACAACCTGATCACCGTCGGAAATGCCCGAAAGGACCTCCCAGACGTCCTGAGTTTGCTGCCCGATCTTGACAGTTTTCAAGTGAACCTTGTTCGTCTCCGGATCGACCACATAAACGAAGGTCCCCTGCTGCCCGTTCTGCACGGCGACCGGCGGAACAGTCAAAACATGACTCAATGTGTCTACTTTGAGCTGGATATTTACGAATTGTTGCGGGTAAAGACTATTGTCCTTGTTGTCGAAAACCGCCTTCAGTTTGGCTCTGCCTGTCGTGGCATCGATTTGATTGTCGACAGTCATGAACTGGCCGGTTGCCAGCTTCAAGGAATTGTCCCGATTCCAGGCTTCCACCGGAAGACGAATCCCGGCACGAGCCTTCTTCAGTACCGCCGGCAGATTGTCTTCCGGGATCGTGAACTGAACCTGAATTGGTTGCAACTGGGTGATAACGATCATTCCCTGGGTGGAGTTCGCCTGAACAATGTTGCCAGGATCGACCAGACGCAGCCCAACAACTCCGGTGATGGGGGCGGTGATGTTGCAGTAAACCAGATTCAACTTGGCGTTGTCGACGTTGGCCTGGTCCTGCTTGATTGTGCCGCTGTACTGATCGACGAGATACTTCTGGGTGTCGAGCTGCTGGCTGGGTATCGCATCCTGCTCAAGCAGTTTCTTGTAACGATCAAGATCCAGCTTTGAGTCTGCCAGCAGCGCCTGATCGTGCGCCAGCTGACCTTCAGCCTGCTCCAGCGCTACCTGATAGGGGCGCGGGTCGATCTGAAGGAGCGTCTGTCCTTCTTTTACAAGGTCGCCTTCGTTGAAGAAAATCTTCATCAGCTGCCCGGTGACCCGGGAATTCACCGACACCGTATAGAACGCGACAACATTCCCCAGCCCGTTTTGGTATACGGGCACGTCGCTGCGCTTCACCTTCGCCGTCACCACGGGAATCGGACCCAAGCCACCACCGCCGCCGCCACGATTGCCGCGGCCTTTGCGCCCGTTATTCTGATTCGGCTGGACGAAGGTGCCCTTCTGTCCTGCTCTCCAGACGGCATAGCCCGTGACTCCCGCGATGATCAGGAGGAAGAGAACCCAGATGATCCCGCGTTTCTTCGGTTTTTCAGATGGCGGCTTCGATGCCGGGTGCTCCGGCAATCCGATGCGATGAACTTCAGGGAAGTCCTTCAAGTCGGTCGGTGTAGTATTGGTCGTCATTCAAACCGGTTCTTGGTACTAGAAATTGACTGATTTCAATGCTCTCAGGTAACGCAGACGGGTGTTCGTTGCAATAATTTACAAGCGCAAAGCCCAAGCTGTACGTGGCTGCCCAATAAAATCAACGGTGCAGCTCCTTACCGGGTACTTCGTACACATTGTACTGCCCTGAGATTCGCTTCAAAAGATAAATTAGAAATAAAGATTTCGCCGGAACTTCGCCAACGCGGCAAGTCCAAAGCCCAAAAGGAAGCACAAAAGAAAGAAACCCGCTTCCGGTGCTGCAAAGCCTGCTGGCGCCAGGCAGAAGTACACGATTGTCGTGGATCTGGCACCGATGCCACCAGCGGGATCGTGGGTCCTCTGGTTCGGTTCCACGAAATAACTGGAACACCACGGTCCAAAAGTGCACGCGGCGTAATCCGCGTTTTTCCAGCGAACAACGAACGCGACTTCGCGTCGCGTGTACCATCTTATTCTGTCCATTTAATTCCCGGACAGTACACCAGACACGGCAGTGTCGGCCGTTTTCTATTTCCGCCGTTGAAGAATGCCGTGGCCCGTGCCCTTAGGAAAACAAACAGTTTGCGTGGCACGCCGAACAAAAAAATTAAGGGATTTAGTGCTCAGAGAGCCATCTGGTGGTCCGCGACTCGAATTCGCGCGGCGCCGTACGCCACGCGGCGGTGTGTCCCGCGTTCGGAACGAGCCACAACTGAATTTTCGGATTTAAAGCGGCGAGTCGCCGGGAGTTATCGGGTGAGGTCCGGTCATCCGCCAATCCATGGATCAGCAGAATCGGCACGTGCGTCCGGCTCACGGCGTCCGTTGGCGACGGCTCGCGAAGATCAATTCCATACCGCCATCGCGTCCAGGAAAGGCCGGAAACCACAACTGGCTCCGCAAGCCATTTGAAGCCTGTCGGCATCATACGAACAATTCGCTCGCGAGCTATCGACGGGAAATCGGAATATGCGGACTCGGCGATTACGGCGCGGAAACGCGGCTCGCAATCAAGCGAGCGCAACAGAACCGAACCGCCCAGGGACTCTCCGATCCCGTAGAGACGTGAAACGCGCCCTGTCCGGAAAAGCCAATCCGCCCAGCGATGAATGTCTTCCGCTTCCAGGACTCCGTAGGAGACCACGCCCTCGCTTTCCCCGTGGCCGCGCAGATCGGGCGTCAGCACCGAATATCCGAGGGGGACGAAAAGATGCGCCATGGCGGCGTTTTGCGCGCGCGATGCGCCGATTCCGTGCAGGACAATGACGGCACCTCCGTTTCTCATTGGAGGCTGAAAATACCAGGCTCGCAGCCGAGCGCCATCTTTTGCGGCGATCTCGACGGGGATGCACGCCAATCCTTCGATCGACGGGCACTCCGCGGGCACGGTCATCCGCGGGGGATGCAGCGCGGCTTCTCCCGCGAGTGATCCTCCCGCGAAAATCACCGCGGCAAGTCCCGCAATACTGCTCGCCAGAATCGTGATTCCGTGTTTGAACCGCAGCACTGCGCCCTGATTCGTTTTACGAACTGTCGGCGAATTTGTTCGTTTTGGCTGCGAGTCAGGACAAGAGATGAATTGAGGAAACTGAACTTTCAGAGCGCTCAGGCAACTGTACCGCTGCGATCGCCCGCAGATCGGCGTGCTCGTCGGTCAGGTGATTCTCCACAAAATCGACGCCCTCGGCAGTGATCTGGTACTGCGTCTGGCTGCCGACGGAGGCCATGCCTTTCTCGCACAGGTACCACATGGCGAAGCCGAGTTCTTCCCGGGTGAAACCGCTCAGGCATTCCAGGTCGAGGAGAGTGAGGCCCGGGTAATCGTAATCGCTGGCGCGTTTGCGGTAGAGGAGACACAGTGCTGCGAGCCGCCGGTTCCGCTCGCCCTTCAGACCGGCGAAGAATTCCCGGGACCGGAAATCAAAGCGCGCCGCCGGTTTTGAGTTGCCGCGTTCGGCATCGTACTGTTCACGCTCGTGCGGATTGCTCAGGATGCGGTGGGCTTCCACGACCCTCAGGAAGATCTCGGCATCGCCGGTCTCTGTGTTGTCCGGGTGGAAGCGTTTGGTCAGAGTGCGGTAGACGCGCTCGACCATTTCACCGTCGGCTTGCGGGCTCAGCCGCAGAATTTCGTAATGATCCGGCGCCGTGGGATCGTTTGCGACGGTCGAGGTTTTGGCAACGAACTGCAATCCCAGCAGATAGCTGGTTCTCTTCCACGAGCAATGCTTCACCTGCGCCAGCGCGGCGACCTTGAACGCGGGCGCCCGGAGGATCACGTGGGCGAGGAGCGGAATCGTCTCGGGGCACTCGACGGCCACACCCGAATCCGAGATGTTAACCGCATGGCAGGATTCGAACTTCTTTTCGCCGTCCTCGGTTTTCCACGTGAGGTCGACGGCGCAATCGGTTTCAAGCCGGACCACACTTCTCATCTCGCCAGGCATGGATCCCCGAAACCCCAACGTAACAAGCGCGGCGAAGCAGATGCCAGATCCACGTTGGTTAACGTACACGTGTGTAAAATGAAGCTTGAAACGTCTGTTGGCCGCACCGCTGGTGTTCCTCGCGGCTTGCGGCAGTTCCACTCAGCCAAAAACTGAAACGGAATCCAGTTTACCTGTGGCGCATGTGGATCCGGCCACGGCTGGAATGATCATCGGCAGCATCAAATTCGAAGGCAAGCCGCCCGTCATGGCGGCCATTGATATGTCGTCCAATCCGCAATGCGAGCGCCAGCACCACTCGCAGCAGAAGGCCGAAACGGTTGTGGTGAACGGCAATGGCACGCTTCGCAACGTGTTTGTATGGATCAAGGACGGATTGCCGCGCGAGCGCTGGGAGCCTCCTGCGCAATCGGCGAAGCTGGATCAGATCGGTTGCGTGTATTCGCCGCATGTCCTCGGAATCATGCAGGGCCAGAAGCTCGAGATTCTGAACAGCGACCCGGTTAACCACAACGTTCACGCGGAGAGTCAGATCAATCCTCCGTGGAATGAATCGGAGCCGCCGCGAGCGGAACATAAGGTCAAGGAATTCGATTCCGCGGAAGTTCTGTTTCCCATGACATGCAGCGTTCATCCGTGGATGCGCAGCTATGTCGCGGTGTCGCCGCATCCCTTTTTTGCGGTGACTGGCGATGATGGGACGTTCGCGTTGAAGGGCGTTCCTCCGGGAACTTATACGATTGAGGCGGTCCACGAGCAATATGGCCGCAGGGAAGGGAAGGTGACGCTCACCCCAAATGGCAGCGCCACTTTGGATTTCACCTATGGCGGCTGAATGGGTACTAATCGCAACCGGCGTGATACTTTGGGTTTCGTTGCGGATTCGGCTCGACTACGCTCAAAAACCTGTTGTATCTTGATGCGCGACTATATTGCCCTTACCAAACCGCGCATTACGTGGCTCATCCTGATGAGCACCGGGGTCGGCTACTTCTTCGGACTGAAGCGCTCGTTCTTCAATCCAGTGACCGGCGCCGCGGACTGGGCTTTGCTGATTCACACGCTGATCGGGACAGGGCTGATTGCCTCGGGCACAGCTGCCTTGAATCAGTGGTACGAACGTGATGCCGATTTGTTGATGCGCCGCACTTCGGCGCGTCCGCTGCCATCGGGCAAGGTGACCGCTTCTCGCGCTCTCTGGTTTGGCATCGGGCTCGCGGTGCTCGGCTTCGTGGAACTGGCGAAGTACGTCAATCTGCTTTCGGCGTTGCTGGGCGCCTTCACTCTGGGCAGTTACCTGTTCATTTATACCCCGCTCAAGCAACGATCGCATTTGTCGACGGTCATTGGGGCCTTGCCGGGCGCCATGCCGCCGCTCATGGGATACGCGGCGTCGTCGGGTTCATTGACGCCCGAAGCCTGGACGCTCTTCGCCATTTTATTTCTTTGGCAGTTCCCGCATTTCCTCGCGATCGCGTGGATGTATCGGGAAGACTACGCGCGCGCCGGCATACGCATGTTGCCGGTAGTCGAGCCGGATGGCGGCTCGACCAGCCGTCAGATTATTCTGTATGCGTCAACGCTCATTCCGGTCAGCCTGTTCCCGGTATTTCTCGGAATGTCGGGGCGGATCTATCTGGTTGGCGCGTTGTTTCTGGGATGTTGGTTTCTCTACACCGGAATCCGCGTGGCTTTCGATCTGACCAACGTGCGTGCCCGGCGCGTATTGCTGGCTTCGATCATTTATTTGCCGGCCATCTATGGGTTGATGATTTTCGATCGCCCGCCACTTTGAAATGACTCGCACCTTATTACCGGTGGCTCTCCTCTCGATCCTGGGGCTCGGAGGATGCAGCCACAAACCGCTTCCCATTCTCGGCGAAATTCCCCAGTTTCAACTGCTCGATCAGCAGGGGCAGAAGTTCCAGCGTTCTGCTCTCGACGGCCACGTCTGGATTGCGGATTTCATTTACACCAATTGCGAAGGACCGTGCCCGCGGATGAGTTCGCGGATGCACGCGATTCAAAAAGCGACAAAGGCCGGCGTGAAGCTGGTTTCGTTTTCGGTCGATCCGGCGCGCGACACGCCGCAGGCACTGTCTGAATACGGCAAGAAGTTCGGTGCCGACAGCACACGGTGGACCTTCCTGACCGGCGACGCGGCGATGCTCGACATTCTCGACCACGACGCTTTCAAGCTCGGCAACGTCGGCGCCGGACTGGATCACAGCACCCGGTTCGTTCTCGTGGATAAGAAGGGCCGTATTCGCGGCTATTACAGCCTGGCGGAGAGTGACACGGTTTCACGCGTGGCGAAAGACGCGGACCGGCTCGAAGCTGAAACCAACGGATAAAGTCGCGGCGTGAACTACGTCCACTATCTTCCGACGCTCAACGCGATTCTGAACGGAACCGCGGCGGTGCTGCTGACGTGGGGATTCGTCCTGATAAAGAATCGCCGTATTCGCGAACACCGCCGCGTCATGCAGACAGCCTTCGGCGTCTCAGTGGCGTTTTTAATCAGCTATCTGGTCTATCATGCGCAGGTGGGCTCGGTATCGTTCAAGCATCCGGGCCCGCTGCGCACGGTCTACCTCACGATCCTGCTGACACACACCGTTTTGGCCGCGAGCGTTCCAGTGCTCGCAATCATCACGCTGAACCGGGCATTGAAGGCTCGCTTCGACCGCCATGTCGCCATTGCGCATTGGACGCTGCCCATCTGGCTTTATGTCAGTGTGACTGGAGTGGTCGTCTATCTGATGCTCTATCACCTTTGAAGTGAAGAGCCCTTCCGTTGTTCCCGTAGTTCTTGCGGGTTATTGCGCGTTTCTCTCCCTCTACGCACCACAACCGATTCTGCCGATGCTTGCGGGCATTTTTCACGTGAGCAGCACGGTCATCAGCCTGATGATCACGGCGTCGACCGTAGGCGTAGCGCTCGCAGCACCAATCATGGGCCGGGTTGCCGACCGGATCGGGCGCAAACGCGTCATCGTTCTTTCGGCTCTGGTCCTTGGCGCTGCCACGGCACTGCTGGCAACCTCGACGAGCCTCGCCATGCTGCTCTCCTGGCGATTCATCCAGGGCATTGCAACTCCTGGAGTTTTTTCGGTCACCACGGCTTACGTTCACGACGAGTGGCCTCCCCATCGCGCTGCTTCGGCGATTGCAGCCTACGTCAGCGGGACAATCATCGGCGGATTCAGCGGACGCGTCATCGTCGGATTCGTGGCGGAACATTGGGGCTGGCACTGGGCATTTGCGCTGCTGGGGTGCATCAGCCTCGTGATCTCCGGTTATCTGGCGCTTCGCCTCCCGAAAGAATCAGGATTCACCCGGCCGGAAACACATGTGAATGCCTTCGACGCGATCGCCGGCCATCTGCGCAATCCGCGGCTGATGGCGGCATACACGATCGGTTTCTGCGTGCTGTTCACTCAGATCGCGATTTTCACGTACATCACTTTCCATCTGGCCGCACCGCCTTTTTTGCTGAGTCCGGCGTTTCTGGGATCGATTTTTGTGGTCTACCTGGCAGGCGCCGCCATCACACCGCTGGCCGGACGCCGGATCGACAAAAGTGGACATGTGCAAATGCTCATCGTCGCCGCCGTCCTTGGCTCGGCCGGAGCGCTGATTACACTGATTCCAAATCTGTGGGTCGTCATCGCCGGGCTCGCTCTTTGCAGCTGCGGAGTGTTCATCTCGCAGACTTCCGCGACGAGCTTCGTCGGCACCGCGGCGAAACAGAACCGCGCGCTGGCACTCGGCCTCTACGTCACGTTCTATTACGCGGGCGGCAGTTTTGGCGGCGTTGCGCCGGGCTGGCTCTGGACAAGTTTTGGCTGGGCCGGGTGCGTCGCCCTCGTGGTTATCGTTCAGATCGCGATCGGCAGTGTGGCCCGGGGCATCTCGCCTGCGCAATAGCCGCACGCTCTATTTTTTGGATTCGTTCTCCATCATCATCGAATGCATCATTCGCATTTGATGGGAATGGGTTTGGATTTTCGTCTGTAATTCCTTGAGCATCGTACCGTGCTCGGCGATTTCCTGCTTCAGCGTCGCCGGATCGGTTTCCGCCTCCATCGCCGCCTGGCTTGCCACGAGCCTGTCCATCAGACTCGAAATTTCTTTCTGCTCCGCCATCATTTTAGGCATCCCCGGCACACTCTCGGCCGACGGCGCGGCCAGACTTGGATGATGGTCTTCATGCTGCGCGGCTGCTCCGGTTACGAACAGGCCGAACATAACCACGCCCGTAACAAACAAACCGCTGGTGTCAATTTGCATAAGTGTCTCCTCATTCGAAAAACGCCCGGCGCGTTTTGCGGTGAGCGCCGGGCAAGTTGCCCCTCACACCAACAGGGGAGATCAACGATACACGAACTCAATTCCGCCGAAGTTTCCGGGGAAGTACCACTCGTGCAATGCCGAGGGCATGCCCGCCCCACGCTCCTCAAACCCCATATAGGATTTCTCAACCGGCGTGATGCGCCTCTGGGGGATAGCGAAGATGGTGGCAAAGAGGTGATCCTGTTCGGCGTTGTACACCAGAACCACGTCGCGCCTTGCCGATACGTCGCCAAGTTTGAACACATAGGTGCCGGCTGGCAGCACAGTGTCACCAGGAAGCTCTACCGCTTGAGTGAAAGTGACAGTTGTTTTCATGTCCCAACTGTCGGCTTTCGCTCCTACCGCCACGAACAGCATTGCGAGGCACGCAGCGATCAGGGAAGTTCTTTTCAGCATGGGCCGAACTCCATTCCTGCGAGCCTCGGCGCATCCGGCAATCCAAAATGTAATCTGTTCACCTGAAAGGAGATCGGCCAGACGGCTCCGTTGCCTCTGCGCCGCTTCACCCAATTCGACGCAATTCGCGGGCGCTACTCAACGCAGCGCAGGATTCGCCGCGAGGTCGAAGAACTGCGGAACCTGGTTTGAGAGCCCGTTCGTGAATCCGGCCACCAACGATCCTGCAGCAGCCATTTGTGCAGGTCGCCTTATCGATCATTACCGCGCTGATGCACGCGGTGTGGTTGCAGAACAAACCATTCGATATGAAGCGGTGAATTGAGGAATTCCGGGAGGGTGCTTACCCGGCTGGATCGTACCGGAGCCAAACTGGAGAATCACCACGAACGAATAACGCGCTTTGACGAACGGACTTCTTTGGTTCGTGATCTGGCGCTGCCTGGCGAACTTTCCAGTTGAGCGGGAGCGCGTGGGACGCGCTCCCGCCGACAAGCTTTTACCTGTGGAAACGGCCGACGAGCACACCCTTGCCCAGGATGTGTCCCTGCATCGCCGCCACCACCTGATCGCGCATCGCATCCGGACCGAGGTCCAGCTTGGTATCGAGCGCGAACAGTTCCCAGGTGTAGTGATGATATGGTCCCGGAGGCGCGCCAGATCCCATAAAGCCGACTTTGCGGCCGGTGTTCACGATCTGGATGGTGCCATCCGCCAGTTTCGCGTCAGCGGGCTGTCCCTGGGCGAGTTCGGTCGCGGTACCGGGGATATTGAAGGCCATCCAATGGGTGACGTCGTCGGTTTTCTTCCCCATGGAAACATCAGGATCGTGCATCAGCAGCACGAAGCTCTGCGTGCCGGCCGGGACGTTTTTCCATTCCAGTTTGGGTGAAACCGGATTCGGATCTGCCTGGGTGTATTTGTTGGGGATCACTGCGCCGTCTTCGAAATCGGGGCTGGACAGCGCCAGGCCCGGCTGGCCTGGTCCTCTGCCTCTGCCGCCGGCGGGTCCCTGCGCCAATGCCGAGCCGAGTCCGGCCGTGAGCACGATCGTTCCAATCGCGAGTGTTCGCGTTATTTTCATCGTTGTCGGTTCTCCTTGCGTGTAACAGCGTAACAAACCCGACGGATTAGTGGTGGCCGGCGGCGCGGATAATGGTGCGCTCCCTCGGCGTTTCGAGTGCCGGTTTTCGCGCCATGGCTTTTTCGGATATCCGTGCGTTCACCTCGGCTTTTTTCCGCGCGCCCGCGATTTCGCGCTCCTTGAACTCCGGCAAAACCTCGCGAGAAAACAGCTCAATCGATGAACAGAGCATTTCATGCGGAATTTTCCCCGCCTGCGAAATGCAGATCACCTGATCGATCCCGACTGCTTCGAAGTCCCGCAGGGTCTTCCTCAAGGTCTCCGGCGTGCCGACGCAATCCTGGATACGGCCTTCGGGCAGCGAGAATTCCTTCGGATGGTTCTTGTATTCGTCCCAGATGTCAGATCTCCCCGGCGCGTGCTCGCCGAAGAAGCTGTAGTGGCCGAGGCCGTAGACAAAGAACCCGTAACTCTCCATGCCCATCTGCAGGACACGCGGTTCGTTCTTGTCGCACAGGAACGGGCATGCGATGGCGAATTGCGGGTTGACCGCGTAGCCGATCGGTTCGCATTCGTTTTCGATGGCGTGGTAATAATCCTTCACCCATTGCCGCGCTTCCTCGGGGCTCACGAACGAGAACGTCAAGGCTCCCACGCCGAGTCTGGCCGCCTGCAGAATCGATTCACGCCGCGAGCAAGCCATCCAGAGCGGCGGATGCGGCTTCTGTAGTGGTTTCGGCACAACGTTCCGCTGCGGCATTTTGACGAATTTGCCGTCGTGTCCGGCGAATGGCTCTTCCACCATCATGCGAATGGCCAGGCGCATGCCTTCGAGGAACATCTCCTTCTTTTCATCCTGCGGCACGAGAAAACCGCCGAGTTCAGTCTCGGTTGCGCCAGCGCCGCAGCCGAAATCGACGCGGCCGCCACTGATCAGATCCAGTGTGGCTACGCGTTCCGCCACTCGCGCCGGGTGATTGATGTGAGGCGGCATCTGTACGATGCCATGACCGATGCGAACGTTCTTCGTCCGCTGCGTACAGGCGGCGAGGAACACTTCCGGCGCGGATGAGTGCGCATATTCCTCGAGGAAATGGTGCTCGGTCGCCCAGACGTAATCAAAGCCGCTGCGATCGGAAAGTTCGACCTGCTCCAGGGCATTATTGAGCAGCGTATGTTCACTGCCGCCGGTCCAGGGACGGGGGTGCTGCAGTTCATAGAATCCACCGAATTTCATGATTCGATTATGGCTCCCGACTCAACCCAGGCTGATAAAATTGCCACGCATGGTGCGTCCTGCAAGACGCGTTCTTCTAGCAAGTGAAAGACTTGTCCGGGTAAGCGCCGGAGCGCCCGGTAGCAGACTCCAGCCGAGCGGAGTAATCCGACCGTGCCGAGCGGAGTGTCAAAAGCCCTTGAAAGAGAGGGGAGCAAGGCAGCGGGCCGCAATATCAAGTGAACGTTGCAGCCTCGTCACATTTTCAGCCGAAAGGTGTTTGAGGGGGCCGAGCCGCTCATGTCACGGCGAAGGCAACAGACAGCATTCTGCAAGACCGGATGGGATGCTGGACCTCTCCGGGGTATGGGACGGCGGCACGTTGTCAGAGAAGAAGGCGGAACAGGAGAGACCCTACCCGGCGGCCGAGTCGGGCAAAGACCGGGCGTATAAGGCCGGACGGCTGAAAGCGCGCGGAGCCGGGAGGGAGTCCGAGGGGTTCATAGTACCGATGAAGGCGTGCAACACAACGCGCCGGAGGGAAGGAACCCTGCTTTGATCGGGCTTGTGAGGAGGTAAGCGCGAGGGCATGCCGGAAACGGAGAACAACCCGGTAGTAGATAAAGTGCGAGAACTCCAGCGCAAGCTATGGGTGTGTGCCAAGGCTAATAAGACACGGCGGTTTCATGCGTTGTACGACCGGATTCACAGAAGTGACGTTTTGTGGGAAGCATGGAAGCGAGTGCGCAGCAACGGCGGGGCGGCAGGAGTGGATGCCGAGACGATTCGCGCTATTGAGGAGTACGGAGCGGAGAAGTTTGTGGCGGAGATTCAGGCTGTGCTCGTGGCAGGCGAATATCGCCCCTCACCGGTGAGGCGGCAATATATACCGAAAGCTGACGGGAAGCAGCGGCCACTGGGGATACCGACGGTCAGGGACCGGGTGGTGCAGATGGCAACGAAGATGGTGATCGAGCCGATTTTCGAGGCGGACTTCGAACAGAGCAGTTACGGATTTCGACCGAAGAGAAGTGCGACACAGGCACTGGAAGCGATCCGCGTAGCGGGCAACCAGGGCAACAACTTTGTTGTGGATGCGGACATCAAGGGCTACTTCGACAGCATCGATCAGGAGAAGCGGATGGTGCTGGTGGGGGAGCGAATCTCGGATCGAAGGGTAATGAAGTTAATTCGAAAGTGGCTGAAAGCCGGGGTGATGGAAGACGGCGCGGTGAGAGAGACGCTGGCGGGCACACCGCAGGGCGGAGTGATCTCGCCGCTTCTGGCGAACATTTACCTGCACCTTCTGGATCGGCTGTGGGCGGCCAAGTGTGGCTCGCTCGGAGTACTGATCCGGTATGCCGACGATTTCGTGGTGATGACGCCGACGGAATCGAAGGCGAAGGAGGCGCTTCGACGGATCGGGTTTGTGATGAGCAAACTGGGTCTGACGCTGCATCCGGGGAAGACGCGGCTGGTAAATCTGAGACGCGGCAAGGAAGGCTTTGTGTTTCTGGGCTGCACGATTCGAAAGAAGCGGAGCATCCAGCGGACGCCGTGGCTGCATTTTATGCAGCGGTGGCCGTCGCCCAAAGCGACAAAGAAACTTCGGGACCGGGTGCGAGAACTGACTGGTCGACGGCACAGCGGGTGGAAAGTGGAGCAGATCATCGCCAAACTGACGCCCGTACTTCGCGGCTGGGGGAACTATTTCCGGACGGGTAACGCCGACCGGGAGTTCAACAAGATGGACTCGTTTGTGGTGAAAAGTCTGCGCCGCTGGCAGTACCGGCGGGGTGGGCAGAGGACCGCAAAGCGAGCGCCATTCAGCGGCGATCAGCTCTACGGAATGGGCCTGTATCGGTTGATGGGTACCGTGAAATATCCGGCGCAAGCCACACCAGTAAGATCATCGTTAAGCCGTGTGCGGGAAAACCGCACGCACGGTTTGAAAGGGGTCGTTAGAAACGGGCTGGCGTAAGCCAGCACCGCGCTAACATCTACCAATGACCGAAGAACAGCTGGCAATCCGCGAAGTCGTCGAGAACTGGGTAATCTGGCGGGACGCGGGGGATTGGGAACGCTTCCGGACCGTCTGGACCGAAGAAGGCTACATGATGGCCACCTGGTTTCAGGGCCCGGCAGCCGACTTCATTCGGGTCAGCATCGAGGGTTGGAACAAAGGCGTCAGCATCCTGCACTTCCTCGGCGGGAATTCCGTCGAGGTTGGCGGGAATCGCGCCATTTCGCAAACCAAGATGACCATCTCGCAGCGCGCGAACGTGGAAGGTCACATGGTCGATGTGGTCTGCACCGGGCGGTTCTTCGATTTCTTTGAAAAGCGCAATGGGAAATGGGCGATCGTGCTGCGCCAGCCGATCTATGAGAAGGACCGCATGGATGTGATCGATCCCGACCCGGCGAATCCCCTGCTGCTGGACCAGAAAATCCTGCAGCAGTTCCCGGAAGGTTACCGTCATCTTGCTTATCTTCAGACGAAGATCGGCTACAACGTCAAAAAGGACATGCCCGGTCTGAAGGGACCCGAAGTGGAAGCTCTTTACGCGCGCGGAAAACGGTGGCTGGAAGGCGGTCCCGCGCGTTAGCTTAGTGACGTAGACGCACCGCAAGGTGCGTTGCTCCCAAAAAGCGCCTGACTCCGCGTGTGCGTTACCGCCCGTTGACTCCCGGCTTCGATAGATCCGAGAGCTTCGTGGAATTCTCCATATTTCCGAAATCCCTGGGGTGCTGTTTGTTGCGCGTGAGTTTCGGCACGTCAGCCGTGACGAAATCGATGAGTTCTCCGGCGGACACGAAGCCGTCGTGGTCCTGGTCGGCCGCTCCGTCCAGTCCTCTCAGCACGGAATAAGTGAACGCGCCATGACCGCCGCCGAACTCGGGTCCTTCAAGGGAGAGTTCGGTGGGCCGGGCAGCCATCAGCCCCAGCATTTCTCCGGAAGATTCACCAATTTTCTCGACCACACTGCCCAGCGAGGTGGTTTTCTGGCCAGCGATGGTCGCGGCCCGGCAGACATCGGCCAGAAAGACCACGTGACCAGCCCTGCTCACTTCATCCTCGACTACGGAGTGCAGTTCCGCCATCGGAAGGGCAGTGCCGGCCAGATTCCCAGGGTCGCTGTCATAAGTCAGAATGTACGCGCCACTGTTGTCCACAGTGCCATGGCCGGCTATCAGGATAAAAACAGAGTCGTCCTTGCCGGGGCCGGCCTGCAGGAACGTTCGAAATGCCTGACGGATTCCCGCGAGCGTCGCCTCTTTATTCGTCAGCATGAGCAGCCTCTCGACTGGCACACTCCCGCCGCGAGGGCTGGCGAGGTAGTCGCTGAAGCTTTTTGCATCGGCTTCGGGGTATTGCAGCCACAGATCGCGTGGCAGTTTCGCATAGCTGGAGATCCCGACCACAAGCGCGTAAGTCTTTCCATCGGGCGCGCCTTCCAAAATGCTGCCGGAAAACACCGCTAGCATGGCAAAACAGATGAGCCGTTTCATGAAGGACCCCACCATCCGCGACGCCTTTCCATACTACCGAATTGATGCAGTGCAGCTACCGTCCCAACTTTAGTTTGGTTTTATCCCCGACCCTATAGCTTTTGCCGAATTCTGCCGAATTCATCTGTGGGTAGCATGCGCACCCAACGCGTTCTGCGGCTGATTCATGTGGATTGACCTCACCATCGTTGTACTCCTGCTGGCGACCGGCATCTTTACCGCCGCCTGGCTTCGCACAAGAAACAGGCTGGAGCAGTCCCATCTTGAGCGGCACGATCTGGCAAATTCCTCGCTTGTGATCGAGGAAGAGCGTTGCATGCTGGACCTGATGGCTCAAGGTGCGTCGCTTCACACCGTACTGGATTCGCTGACTGGCGCAATCGAGCGCATTTCACCGGGGGCCATCGCGACCGTCCTGCTCCTTGACGAGGAACATCGGCGATATCTTCTGAAGGGCTCCGGACCGAGTGTACCGGAGGACTATCTGAACGCGGTGAACGGCCTTGAGATCGGTCCCGAAGTCGGCGCCTGCGGGTCTGCGGCATATCGGAACGAGACAATTGTGGTCGAGGACATCGCCACCGATCACCGGTTCGCAACAGCCCGGGATTTCGTCATGAGCTATGGCCTCCGGTCGTGCTGGAGCGTCCCGATTCGCGATTCGAAGGGTGTGGTTCTCGGAACCTTTGCGATCTATCATCGCTACCCCTCGACTCCAAGGGCCGAGGAGTTGCGCATGACGCGGGCTGCGGCCCAACTGGCGGGAAATGCGATCGAACGGGTGCGCGCCGAGGAGACTTTGCGAGAGACTACCCAGCGCCTGCATCTGGCGGAGGGAGTGGCGCAGTTCGGTATCTGGGAGGCGGATCTTTCGAAGGATTCCATCGTCGTGTCTGAAGTGCTGGCGGCTATGATCGGGCGGGACGGACACTCAGTGCGTCTCACAGCCGAAGAGTGTTTCTCGATGGTCCACTCCGAAGACGTTGGAAATGTACGGGCAGTCGTGGCTGCCGCCGTACATGGTGAAACCGTTCAGCACGAATTTCGACTGATACTTCCCGACGCCTCCGTCAAATGGATGCGAAGTCTGTGGCGATTAGACCAGCCTCCCGATCCGGCCGGGACGCGAGCCGGCCGTGCGTTCGGCGCGCTGGTGGACATCACGAGAGAGAAGAACATTCTGGCGCGGCTGGAGAACGCCTGCCAGGCTGCCGAGGCTTCCGCCGCAGCGGCGCGCGAGGCAGGGCGGCTCGAGCAGGATCGCAAGACCGTTCTTGAACTTGTCGCCAAAGACCAGCCGCTCGATCATATTCTGCTGGTGATGGCGAGCGCCGTTGCGCGGCACCTGCCCGGTTCTTATTGCTCCATCCAGTTGGAGTTGCCGGACGCTTCGAGAATTGCCGTATCGCCTCGATTGCCCGAACGGGTTGCCGCGATATTGGCCTGTTTGCCCATCGCCGGGTGCCAGGAGACGCTGTTGCCCCGGACGGTGAACAAGCTATCGAGCGAACCCTCGTGGCAGGCGCTCCTTGAAGATCGTAAAACCAACCTGCTTCCCAAATACCGGGCGGTCCGGATTCTCAGAAATTCCCGTAGCACGGGGATGATTATCTCGTTCTTTGAGGATTCGTGCATCGAATGTCCCGAGAGTTTCCTCGACAAAGACAATGTCCTCGAATCCTGGGGCCAGTTTGCCAGCCTGGCCGTCGAACGCCGGGGACTATATGAACAACTGTCGTACCGGGCTCAGTACGATTCGCTCACGTCGTTGCTGAATCGTTCCTCGCTCTACGAGCGCCTGGGAGCCGAAATCAGGAAGAGCTCGCGCGAAGGCGGCTCGATGGCAGTCCTCTATCTGGATCTCGACCGGTTCAAGGAGATCAACGATCGCGAAGGGCATAGTGCGGGGGATGCGGTCTTGCAGAACGTCGCTCGCCAGATTCTGCGTTGCGTGCGCCGCACAGACATGGCGGCGCGGATCGGCGGCGACGAATTTGTAGTTATTCTGCCTGGTGTTGGCGATCGCACTGAGGCCAGCCTCATCGGCGATCTGATCGTGAATTCGATCATCGAGAGCAGCTTGTTCCACCAGCGCATTTCCAGTACGGGCGCGAGCTACGGCATCAGCATCTTTCCTGGCGACGGCAAAGAAACCGATACCCTGCTCACGCGAGCGGACGAGGACATGTACAGAGCAAAGCTGAGGCGGCGCGAGGCGAGGTGCGCGAACCCCGTGCCAAAAGACAACGTCTCTCCGACGTTCGCTTCTGCCTGAGCCGAGAATCCGCCACAAGGGTCCGCGACCGCAGGTCAGTGCGTCATCGCGTAAATCAGGTAATTGATGCCGTATCGATAGGCCAAGGCTGTCATGTGCTCGGGATACTCGGGGGCATCCGCATACTCCCACGCGTCCCCGATGTCGGTGTTGTAATTCACAGCGACAATCATGCGGCCCTTGTCGTCATACATTCCCCGCCACGCCGGAGTCGTGCCAAAAGGTTGTTGCACGACCACCGTGCCTCCAGAGCCCCGGCGAAGGTGACGTGTACCGGGGATGAAGGATTTATCCTTCTCCTCAATGTCGTAAAGAACGTGCATGACCGCTTCCCCGTTCGCGATGTCCGAAATCGGCTTGTTTGGCAGGACTCGCCCCATCGTCTCCTTGAAGATCTCCCACTGGTCGAGTTCGGGCCCCCAGAAATCGTCAACCATGAGAAACCCGCCCCGAAGCAGATACTCGTGCAGTCGAGCGATTTCCGCATTGTCCAATCCCCACCACCCCGTCTGCGTCGCGTAAATCCAGGGATTGTCGAACAGCCG
>Ga0210389_10001091_pt1 | contig 22520 bp, 23 predicted proteins | sample IncBWH28OmetaG_FD_160127 | JGI IMG/M metagenome (GOLD analysis project Ga0210389, IMG submission 160127) | Forest soil microbial communities from Barre Woods Harvard Forest LTER site, Petersham, Massachusetts, United States - Inc-BW-H-28-O ...
CATCGGGATTGCGCAAACCCGTGATTTCCTGCCCGAGGAGATCGGACGAGCCACGCAGGTCAGCGAAACCAAAAAAGCCGTGCGCACCGCCATGGCGGACGCCGGCATCGACGATCCCAACGACGTGCATTTTGTGCAGATAAAATGTCCGTTGCTGACGAGCGATCGCATGGAAGATGCCCGTGGCCGTGGGCAAAAAACCGTAACCTCCAGCGCCTACGGATCGATGGGCTATTCGCGCGGAGCCTCGGCGCTTGGCGTGGCGGCGGCGCTCGGGGAAGTCAAAGGCGACATCGACGACGAACACATCCTGAAAAATTACGATTTGTTCTCATCTGTCGCATCGACGTCCTCCGGCATCGAACTCATGCACAACGTCGTGATCGTCATGGGCAATTCGAGCCAAGCCACAAGCTCTCTCGTCATCGGCCACGCGGTGATGCGTGATGCGATCGATCATGCCGCGGTTGCCGAGGCGCTGAAAAGCGTTAGCCTTGAGTCCAACCACGCCTCGAGCGCGCCCGATCGTCTGGTGAACATCTTTGCCAAAGCGGAAGCATCTCCGGACGGCACCGTGCGCGGCTGGCGTCATACCATGCTTGAGGACACGGATATCAGCGCCACGCGCCACGCACGCGCAGCGGTTGGCGGATTGATCGGCGGATTGGCGGGAACCGGCGCCGTGTACGTCTCTGGCGGTGCCGAGCACCAAGGGCCGCCCGGTGGAGGGCCGGTGGCGGCCATCGCGCGCACCTGACGTTTTTTTTTGACCTGGTGCGGTCATCGGCTCGCTATTCGCCCATCTCGATCTGGGCTATCAAAAACAGGTCCGGCAGAGCCCGCGCAAAGATGGGCGTGACGGACTGTACGCCTGATAAAACCGGGAGGTCAGCCATGCCCATCGCCGCCACAGCTTCGGACGGAAGCGTCCGCGCCACGCTCAACGCCCTCTTGGCCAAACAACGAGCGGCACAATTGCGCGATGGCGCGCCTCCGGCGGCCATCCGAATTGACCGGCTTAATCGTTGCATTGCGCTCCTTGTGGACCATCGCCGCGAAATCGAAGCGGCGCTGAGTGCTGATTTTGGCGCGCGCTCCAGCCATGTCACGGCCTTTGCGGATGTTGCCAGTTCGATTGGCCCGCTCAAGCATGCACGCAGCCATGTGAAACGCTGGATGAAGACGGAACGGCGAAGCACCACCCCGCGCATCCTGGGCTTTCTCGGCGCCAAGGCCGAAATCCGTCACCAGCCCAAAGGCGTCGTCGGCGTTATCAGCCCGTGGAATTTCCCGGTCAACCTGACGTTCGGTCCATTGTCCGGCGTGCTGGCTGCGGGTAATCGGGCGATGATCAAGCCTTCGGAAATGACGCCGGCCACCTCAGAACTCATGAAAAAGATGTTTGCGAGCGCATTCGACGAAGAGGAAATCGCCGTCGTGACCGGCGGTCCGGAAGTCGGGCAAGCCTTCGCCAGCCTCACTTTCGATCACATCATCTTCACCGGCGCCACATCCATCGGACGTCACGTCATGAAGGCCGCTGCCGAGAACCTGGTGCCGGTCACACTCGAACTGGGCGGCAAGAGCCCTGTGATCCTTGGCCGTTCCGCCGATCTGGCCACGTCGGCCGCGCGCATCATGAACGGCAAGACCTTGAATGCCGGCCAGATCTGTCTGGCGCCGGACTATGTGCTGGCGCCGGCGGAAAAAATCGGCGGCTTTGTCGAGGCGGCGAAATCCGCAGTCCACCACATGTTCCCGACGATCCGTGACAATCCCGACTACACCGCCGTGGTGGCCGACCGGCACTATGAGCGGCTCACGGGTTATGTGGACGATGCGCGCGCCAAGGGGGCGGAAATTGTGGAGATCAATCCGGCCGGCGAAGATCTGCGTCAGCAACCCCACCGCCGCATGGCGCCAACCTTGATCCTCAATCCGACCGACGACATGAAGGTGATGCGGGAAGAGATTTTTGGGCCGCTGCTTCCGGTCAAATCCTATCAAAAGGTCGATGAGGCCATCGACTACATCAACGCGCATGACCGCCCGCTTGGGCTTTATTATTTCGGTTCGGACAGCGACGAGCGGGATCAGGTATTGGATCGAACCACGTCAGGCGGCGTGTCGGTCAACGACGTGGTGATGCATGTCGTCCAGGAAGAACTGCCCTTCGGTGGCATCGGACCCGCGGGCATGGGCGCCTATCACGGCTATGACGGATTCCGCGAGTTCAGTCACCGCAAGTCAGTCTTCCATCAGATGAAGAACGACGTCGGCCTGCGGATGCTGCGCCCGCCCTACGGCGCGGGGATCACGCGATATCTGGCGTCCCAAATCAAACGCTAGCCTGAAGGGCCGAGACCGTGGCGGGTGGGAACATGTCTGCCGCTGGCACAAATCCGGCATAGCGATGCGCGCGCCCTGCGAACACTCGGCGCGGTCAAGGGTTAAAGCTTAAGGAGACACCATGGAGCATCGCCTTTCTTCAACACCGGGCAATGTGCACTGGGGCCTGTGGGACGCCACGCTGCCGCCGGTGCTTAAGGTTGCCTCCGGCGACCGCGTGACCATCGAGACGCTGTCCGGCGAGCCCGAGGATATGCCGGACCCCTCTTCAGGCTTCCGCGTCCTGCCAGAGCACAGGGAAGTATTCGCGACCACTTTTCGCGGTCCGGGGCCGCATCTGCTCACCGGACCGATCCATGTTGAGGGCGCTGAGCCCGGCGACGTGCTGGAGGTGCGTTTGCTCGATCTCAAGCTGCGCACCGATTGGGGCTGGAATCTCCAGCTGCCGTTCATGGGCACCCTGCAGGAGGATTTCCCCGAGTTGCGGCGGATCCATATCCCGCTCGATCGCGATCGCAACATCGCCAGGCTGCCATGGGGGCAGGAACTGCCGCTGGCGCCCTTTTTCGGCAATTTTGGTGTCGCGCCGGCGCGCGGCTGGGGGCGGCTGTCGTCGACCCAGCCACGGGTCTTCGGCGGCAACATGGACAACAAGGAACTCGGCGTCGGCTCGACGACCTATTTCCCGATCTTCGTTCCCGGCGCCTTGTTCTCGGCCGGCGATGGTCACGGCGTGCAGGGAGACGGCGAGGTTTGCCTGACGGCGATCGAGACGCCGCTCACCGGTACCTTTGAATTCCACGTCCGCAAGGACATCAAGCTCACGACACCGCGCGCCGAGAAGCCGGACGCCTGGATCACCATGGGCTTCGACGAGGACCTCGACGATGCGGTCAAACAGGCGCTGCGCGACATGATCGCGCTGATCTGCGAGCATTCCGGTCTTTCACGGCAGGATGCCTATACGCTTTGCTCGCTGGCCGCCGATTTACGCGTCACGCAGACCGTCGACCTCAACAAGGGAATCCATTGCGTGCTGCCGAAAGCGCACCTGCCGCGCCGCTGACTTCGAAATTGATCGCGGCCTGTCTGGAAACGCAAACACAAGAAAGCCCCGGACGATGCCGGGGCTTTCCGATGGCTGATATCAGCACGTTCCAGCCAAACGTCATGGGTTATTGAACGATGAAGATGCTGCTCACCCACACACCCCATATGCGCGATAACTACTACGGCGCCCGCGCGCTCGCCGGTCTCTCCTCGCTCGGCGAGGTGGTGCTGCATCAAGGCAGCGCGACGTTGGAGGGGCCGGCGCTGATTGCCGCCGCACGGGGTTGCGACCTCATCGTGGCCGATCGCGCCACCGCATTGCCGGCACCGATCTTCAGCGCGCTGCCCTCGCTGCGGGCGGCGCTGCGTTGCGCGGTCGATATCCGCAACATCGACGTTGCTGCCGCATCCATGCATGGCATCCTCGTCACCCGCGCCAAACCCGGCTTCGTCGAGTCCGTCACCGAGTTGGTATTCGGCTTCCTGGTTGATCTCAACCGGGGCATATCGCGCGCCACCGCCGCCTATCAGGCTGGACAGGTGCCGACCGCACGGATGGGCCGGCAGTTGGCCGGCACCACGATCGGCATTATCGGCTTTGGGGCGATCGGCCGCGCCGTGGCCCCGCTCGCTTCGGCCATGGGCATGCACGTGCTGATCTCCGACCCCCATGTGACCGTTAAGGAACCGGGCTTCCAGCAGGTCGACTTGGCGACGTTGTTGGCGAACTCCGACCACGTGGTGTGCCTCGCAGTGGCGAACGAAGCGACCGAAAATCTGATCAATGCCGACGCCTTCGCGCAGATGCGCCGCGATGCGGTGTTCATCAACGTCTCGCGCGGCAATCTGGTCGACGAGGCGGCGCTGGCCACAACGATCGCCGCGGGGAAAATCGCGGGCGCCGCGATCGATGTCGGACGTGCGCCGGACCAGATGCCGACACCCGCGATCGCAGCCCTGCCCAACGTGATCGCTACGCCGCATATAGGCGGCCTTACCCCGCCTGCCATCGAGGCGCAGGCGCTGCACACCGTGGAACAGGTGCGCGCACTTGTTTCAGGCGCGGTGCCGGAAGGCGCCGTCAATGCCGAAACCTGGACCCGCCGGATCTGATCGTGTGGGTGAATTCTTTCGACGCTGCTTTAGCCGTTGCCTGGCCAAGCAGCCATGGCCGATGCGGCAACGCCTTTCAGCTCCGCCGAGGTGGCGCCATCGCGTGCCTGGATGGCCATCCCCTGGAAGACGCTCAGATAGAATCGGCTTAGGCGATCGATGTCCGTCGCGACGGGCAGTTCGCCCTCCGTCACCGCAGTTTGCAGCCGCGAGCGCAAATTGCCCAACATCTCGAGGCGGACCTCTCTGACGACGTCGGCGATCGCGGCCGGCCATTCGTCGCCGACGGCCCCCAGCACCGCCATGCAGCCGCCCGGTATCTCGCCGGATTCGGGCAGGGTCTCGGTCGCCGTCAGCAGCAGCTTCTCGATGCTGGCGCGCGCGGTCGGCCCTGCCGAAAGTTTGTCCCAAACCGTGGGGCCGATGGTCTGCACGTAACGATCGATGGCTTCGAGATAGAGCGCCTCCTTGCTGCCGAATGCCGCATAGAGGCTCGGCGATCGGATACCCATGGCGTCGCACAGGTCGTTCATCGACGTCGCCGCAAACCCCTTGCGCCAAAACAGCAGCATCGCGGCATGAAGCGCCGCGTCGCGATCAAATTCCCGGGGCCGTCCGATAACCGCCATCGCCGTCCATTCTGTAGTAAGTAACACATAAGTCATTTGACCCTGCCAATCAACTGCTTAAGTAGTTATGTGTTGATCATTACATAAATGGAGCAAGATTATGATTTTAAAAGGAAAACGTGCGCTGGTGACGGGGGCAAGCCGGGGAATCGGCGCAGCAATCGCAAAAACACTGGCGGCCGAGGGCGCCGATGTCGCGATCACCTATGAGAAGTCAGCCGATCGCGCCGCCGAGGTTGTCAGCGCCATCAAGGCGCAGGGACGCAAAGGCGTCGCGATCCAGGCCGACAGCGCGGATGTTGCCGCGGTTCAGGCTTCGGTCGAGAAGACAGTCAAAGAGCTCGGCGGGCTCGATATCCTCGTCAACAATGCAGGGATTCTTCGGGCCGGCGAACTGAAGGACAATTCGCTTGAAGACATCGACGCGATCCTGGAGGTCAACGTTCGCTCGCCGATCGTCGCAAGCAAGGCGGCGCTGGCCCACCTGACCAAGGGCGGTCGCATCATCACCATCGGAAGCTACTTCGCCGACCGCGTCCCTGCCCCCGTCCTCACGGTGTATTCGGCATCGAAGTCGGCGATGGTCGCGTTCACCAAGGGATTGGCGCGCGAGCTCGGTCCGAAGGAGATCACGGTCAACCTCGTGCAGCCGGGCTCGATCGACACCGACATGAATCCGTCACACGGCCCGTTCGGGGACGTGCTTCGGCAGTTCATCGCATTGGGTCATTATGGCGCGGGCGAAGACATCGCCAACGCGGTCGCGTTCCTGGCGAGCGAGAAGGCGCAGTACATCACCGGCTCGACGCTGACCGTTGACGGCGGCGCGAACGCTTAAGACCGCAAGCCAGCATTGCCGATCAATAGGTCGACGGATCCGGCGAATCCGTCGGCTTCTCGAAGGCGCGCTTCATCGCCGGACTCATCGGAATATTCAAATTGGCACCCTTCGGTGGGATCGGCTGGGTGAACCATTTGTCGTAGAGCGCCGCGCCCTCGGGGCTTTTGTAGAGCGCCGATGTCGCGGCGTCGGCAACCGCCTTGAACGCCACATCATCCTTCCGCAGCATGACTCCATATGGTTCAGGCCTGGAGAACGCGTCCTCCGAGATCATGTAAGCCTTTGGATCCTTCGCATTGGCAATCAGGCCTGCCAGCACGATATCGTCCTGGACAAAGGCCACGGCCCTGCCGGTCTCGACCATCAGGAACGCTTCGCCTTGATCCTGAGCCGGGACGACCGTCATCCCCAGGTTCAATCTGCTATTGAATTCCAGCGCCTGCTTGATGTTGGTCGAGCCGGCCGGAGCGACGACCGTCTTGCCCTTGAGGTCGCTGATCGAACCGATCTTCGATTCCACCTTCGAGACGAAACGGCTCGCCGTCAGAAAATGCGTGTTGGTGTACCAGACCTGCTGTTGCCGCTCGACGTTGTTGGTGGTGTTGCCGCATTCCAGGTCGATGGTGCCGTTGGCCATCAGCGGAATGCGCATCGAAGCCGTCACCAGCTGATACCGCACTTCGAGTTTGTCCAGCTTCAATTCGCGTTTCACCGCGTCGACGATCTTGGCGCAGATGTCGATGGCGAAGCCGACCGGCTGCCGCTTGTCGTCGAGGTAGGAGAACGGCACCGACGCCTCGCGATGCCCGATGGTGATATATCCGAGCTCCTTCACCTTCGCGAGCGTGCCGGTGAGTTCGTCGGCATCGGCGGCGGCGCGCCCCGAAACAAGCATTGCGAAGGTTAGCGCTACGAACAGGTCTTTCCGCACCGGGGTTCTCCGTTGTCTATTTGCCGTTGTGCCGCAATGCTTGGCCATATCGGATCATTTTGCAAGCCGTCGACGCGAAGACTGGTACTTTATAAGAAACTGTATCTGTAATACTCCGGATCAATGCGGATGATTGCATTCTTCAAACGTGCCGCCGCCTGGGTTGCGTCCCGAAAAGTCGAATTTGGCTTGGGCATCCGGGTCACCGTTGCCGCCATGGGCGCGTTGGTCATCGCGCTGGCATTCGGCCTCAAGCTGCCGTTATGGGCCGTGCTGACGTCGCTTATCGTCACGCAGATGAGCGTCGGGCGCTCGCTTAAAGCGACCCGCGATTATTTGATCGGGACGTTGGGCGGCGCGATCTATGGGGGAGCTATCGCCGTACTGATCCCGCACTCCGGAGAGGGTGCCCTCCTCGCGGTTCTGGTACTGGCGGTAGCGCCGTTGGCGTTCATCGCCGCCATCAATCCGAGCCTGAACGTGGCTACCGTCACGGCGATTATCGTGCTGCTGCTTCCCACAATGAACCACGGCGACCCGCTGGATTCGGCGATCGACCGGGTTTTGGAAGTCGCAGTCGGAGCGTTCACCGGCCTGCTCGTATCCTTTCTGGTGCTGCCATCGCGCGCGCATAGCCAGGTCCGCAACCAAGCAGCGGATTTGCTTGAATTGATGGCGCCCGCCCTCAATGAATTGCTCTGCAGCCTGACGCGGGGCCGGGACAATGAAACCTTGCACGGTCTACACGACGGAATTGGCACAGCCGTGGCGGCCTTGAGCGCTACCGGCGCCGAGGCGGAGCGTGAGCGAGCGGCGCGCCTGTCCAGCGGCTCAGATACCGGCCCGTTGCTGCGCACCGTACTGCGGCTGCGCCATGATCTGGTGATGATCGGGCGCGCGAGTCTGGTGCCTCTACCAATCGATCTGCAACGGCGCCTTGCCGCGCCGCTGGCGCGCGTCAGCGACACGATTGCGGAATATCTTCGGACGACTGCCGCTGCCCTTCGGGCCGGCAACCTTCCCCCGGCAATCGGGCCCGTGCAGGCGGCGTTGGAAGCCTATGCCGCCGAGGTCGCGGCCGTGCGTAGCGACGGCCTAACCCGAGGAATGCCAGGCGACGTTATGGAGCGCTTTTTTGCGTTGGGATTTTCGCTGGAGCAAATGCACCAGAACTTGAGGGACCTGGAACGTTGCGTGACGAGCTGGGCCGGCGGAGCCAGCGGCAATTCCGACGACAAAGCCTACCGCTGAGGCAGCTTAAGTAAGCGTCATTGTGGTTGCGTCGTCATGTCCTCCAAGATGTCCAAGGCTTTGCGACCAATGCTACGTTTCGTCGCGCGCGGTTTGATCGCGCGGCAAATTGACTTGCCGGTATTGAGACCGCGCGCAAATGCAAAAATGATCGCTGAGCTGGCCCAGCAGGCAAGATGTCCTGCAATCTTCCAGCGCCGCGAGGCGAAAGATGCCTTCCCTCGATGCCGCTTCGATTGTTCTTGCCGGGATCGCTTTGTTTGCGGCCTTTGTAAATGGTGCTCTGGGCTATGGGTTTTCGTCGCTCACCGTGCCGCTCGCACTGCTGTTTTATGCAAATCGCATCCTGAATCCCGCCGTCGTCTTGATCGAAGTCTTCCTTAATCTGTACGTTCTATTCATCAATCGGAACGGCGTTCCGGCCGTATGGAAAAAGGTGTTTCCCATTCTCATCGGGCTGCTGCCCGGTATCGCCGTCGGAGCCTTTGTTCTTGCTTTGCTTCAACCTGGTTGGATCAAACTGGGGACTTATGCGGCAATTCTGCCCCTCATCCTGCTCCAGGCCGCCGGTTGGCGGAGGCCCGTGCGGTTCAGCTGGTTGATGGGTCTGCCATTTGGAACGGGGCTCGGCGTCCTGTATTCGGTAACGACCATCTCAGGACCTCCTTTAGCGATTTTGTTCAACAATCAAGGCCTGGTCAAAGACGAATTTCGAGCCGGTCTCGCCTTGGTTCGCGTGGCAGAGTCGAGCGTGACCGCAGTCGTGTATTTCCAGCTCGGCCTGTTTATGGCCGAAAGCCAGAACATCTTTTTGGTGCTTGTTCCCAGCGTTGTGGTTGGAGTACCGCTTGGCGCCTATCTGATCCGACGGCTGGATGCCGAGACGTTTCGTCGGATATGCATGAGCTTTGATGCATGGGTCGTCGGATTCGGCCTCTCACGGGTGCTGATCGAACTGGACTTGATCGAAAGCCCGTGGGCCTACAGCGTCATGGCAGTCACCATTTTGATAGACGCGTACTTGTTGTACATCTTTTTCACAGTCCGGAAATCGGCCTCAAACGGATCTCGTGCACTGTGGGCTCCGCTGACACTTGGCCACCGGGGTAGCCCGCACGATCGCGTTCCTTCTGATATCACAGAACTTCCCCACGACCAGTTCGCTCGCCTCAACCACTTGCTTGGTTACGTCTTTGCGATCGTCGCTCTCGCGATGCTGGTACACGCAATTCGCCCGCAACCATAGAGCGGAGCACACCGATACCTTTGAATCCCTCCGCGCCATTGCGCGCGACGTGCTAGGTATTTGGAGCGCCGGGTCGAAGTCAGCCTGCAGGCAGACAGAAGGCGGCTACGAAACCGTGAGTTAAGAAAACGCTATCAGGTATCGGGAAGCTTCGACGGTTCAGGTAGCGGGTCATTGATGATGGCAACTTTTCGGACTGGAACACATTCCCGGCGCGTAGCATCATCGCGGCCATGGCAGGCAGTATCTGGATGACCGAATATTTTAGCTGTCCCAATTGCGGGCTACCTTACACCGCGACGAAGGAGCAGCATGCAACCAAGCATTCCGGCAGTTTCCACTGCGAGGTTTGCGGGGTCAAAGTCCACGCGTGGTCCGGCAATTACGATTTCTTCGATTGGAAGGTCGATCAGCCGGAGACCCGCGAGTTCGGTAAAAGGTGGGCGTGATCGTTCCGCAATTCTAACGATCCAGCCACACTATATTCGCCGTCTGCCCCAGCGACGTCCGTAACCGCCGCCGACCAACCGGAGCAACAGCAGAAGCACAACAGCTCCGACAAATGCGTTGATGATGAGGGCAACCATCCCGACCCCAAGGTGAATACCAAGTCGCGGCAAGAGCCAATCGCCGATGAAGGCGCCAATCAAACCGACGATCAAATCACCCACCAATCCAAAGCCGCCCCCCTCCATCACCCTGCCGGCCAACCATCCGGCGACAATTCCGACAACAATGATGACGAGAAGACTTTGATTGGACAGGTGCATAACCGTATCTCCCATGAGGGCATGCGGTTAATGCCGGTCGACGATGCTGGTTCCATCAAGACATCATCTTCGCGGAAGAACGCCTTGCCAACCGGCGATCTTTCGCCGCGGCCGGCGATCTCTTGGATTCAATTCGCACAGCGGTTTAGAGTAGGCGCGGACGCGCCTATCGTGTCCGATTTGGGGGCCCGCGATGGATCGACGAGCATTCCTGAAGTCTTTCGCCGGTGCGGGTACTGTGGCGGCGGCCGGTGGACTGGCCACTCCAGCCATATCGCAACGCACCGCGGCGCAGACGGTGCGTTTCGTGCCGCATGCCGACCTCGCCAACTTCGATCCGATCTGGACCACCGCCTATATCGCCCGCAACGCTGGCTTATTGGTGTGGGACACGCTCTACGGCGTGGACGCGGGTCTCAGGGTGCAACGCCAGATGGTCGAAGCCGAGGAGGTCTCGGGCGACGGCCTCACCTGGACGTTCCGCCTGCGCCCTCACCTCAAATTCCATGACGGCGAGCAGGTCACGGCCAGGGACGCGGTCGCCAGCATCAATCGCTGGTCTGCGCGCGATACGCTCGGGCAGATGATCAAGCTGATCGAGCAAGAGATTGTCGCCATTGACGATCGCACGTTCCGCTGGGTGCTCAAGCAGCCCTATCCAAAGATGCTGCTGGCGCTCGGCAAGGTCACCCCGCCCTGCTGCTTCGTCATGCCGGCCAGGATCGCGGCGACCGATCCGTTCAAGCAGATCAGCGAATATGTCGGCAGCGGCCCGATGCGCTTCGTGCGCAGTGACTGGGTTCCCGGGGCCCGCTCCGCGTTCGAAAGGTTCGCCGATTATGTGCCGCGCCCGGAAGAAGCCTCCTGGATGGCGGGCGGAAAGCGCATCGCTGCGGACCGCATCGAGTGGATCACCATGCCCGACCTGGCAACGGTTGCCGCCGCGCTGCAGGCCCGAGAAATCGACTGGTGGGAGATTCCGCTCCCCGATCTCGTCCCGATGCTGCGCAAGAACCGCAACGTCGTGGTCGATATCCAGGATCGGTTCGGCAACATCGGCATCCTGTCGATCAACCATCTCTTTCCGCCTTTCAACGATGCGCGGGCGCGGCGGGCGATCCTCACCGCCTTGAGCCAGGAGGAGTACATGCGCGCCTTCGTCGGCGACGATGCCAATCTGTGGAAGCCGCAGCCCGGCTATTTCACGCCCGGTTCACCGCTCTATACCGAACAAGGTGGCGACGTGCTCACCGGCCCGCGCAAACTCGACGCCGCCAAGCGGCTGCTCGGTGAAAGCGGCTATGCCGGCGAGCCGATCGTCTGCATGGCGGCGCAGGACCTGCCGCACCACAAGGCGTGGGGCGACGTCACCGCGGACCTGTTAAAGCGGCTCGGCATGAACGTGGATTTTACCGCCGTCGATTGGGGCACCGTGGTGGCGCGCCGCAGCCAGAAGAACGCGCCCGCCAAGGGCGGCTGGCACATCTATCACACCAGCATCTACGGCGTTGACTGGGTGTTTCCGACCAGTCCATTTATCCAGGCGAATGGCAACTCGGTGGCCGATGGCTGGGCGAAGAGTCCGAAAGTCGAAGCTGAGACGGCTGCCTGGTTCAACGCAAACACGCTTGAGGACGAAAGGTCGGCCGCGCGGCGGCTGAACGAGGCGGCTCTCAACGACGTGGTGGTTGCACCGCTCGGCTGGTATCTCCGCCACTTTGCCTGGACAAAAGAGCTCGCCGGCGTGACCCAGGGACCGTTGCCCTTCTTCTGGGGGGTGAGCAAGACGGTTTGAGCCGAGCCGCCCCACCCCTCTCCCGCAACGGAGAGGGCAAGAGAGTTCACCAAATCAAGCCGGCCGGCGCGGCACGATCGCAATCGGATTGAAGGTGTAGACGGCCTCGCCGTCCTGATTGTACGCGGTCCATTTGACGCGGGCGACGCCTTGCGGCTTGCTCTTCGACGGGATCAGCTCGACCAGTTCCCCCTCGAGATGAAGCGTGTCGCCGGGACGGACCGGCTTCAGCCAACGCAACTCGTCGACGCCGGCGCCAAACAGCGGATGCGGCCCGAACGGCTTTGCCGTGATCGCAAGCCGCATCGCAATGGCTGCCGTGTGCCAGCCGGACGCCGCGAGCCCGCCGAGGACCGTACCCTTGGCCGCTTCCTCGTCGAGATGAAACGGCTGCGGGTCGAATTCTTCGGCAAAGCGCAGGATATCCTCCTTGGATACCGTCGCCTTGCCGCTCGAAAAACGCATGCCGAGCTTCAGGTCGTCGAACCATTCAATCATGATCAAACTCTCCAATCGGATGCGATTTGCCCGCTCCAGGACCGAAAATAAAGAAAAACTTATTTTGCCGCAGGGGAATATTTTTTTCGCGCACGGTGTCCCACATGTAACCATCCGTATGTCTTGCTCGGGAGAGTCGTATGACGAAATCGGCGATCCGGCTTTTGACACTGACCATCTGCGCGACGGCGCTCGTGGCACTTCCGGCGGTCACGCCGGCCAACTCCAAGACAAATCACAGCAAACAAATCAAAAAGCACAATGTGGTTATGCATAGCAGCCGCGGCTTCAACGGTTACCAAACTGTCGATCGGGGCTGGACTGTTGCCAGACCTCCGAGCGCGACCGGCGGAGCGTGCCCAGGCATGGGCCGAAGCTTCGATTGTGCAATATGGCCTCCTCCATTCGATGAGGATCCCGATCGGAAAAATTCAGGCTCGGATGGCGGCTAAACGCGGCTGACGCGTCGCCAGCCCCCGAAATCGCGGCCCTGCTCAGGAATGTCGCATGACGAGATCGGCGATCCGGCTTTTGACACTGGCCGTCGGTGCGGCGGCGCTCGTGGCGCTTCCGGCGGTCACACCGGCCAGTTCCATGACGAGCCACAACAACCACATCAAAAGGCACAAGATGGCTGTTCGTGGCAGCCGTGACTTCAGCGGTCGCCAACTTGACGGTCGGGCGTGGACTGTCGCCAGGCCCCCAGCCCGGCGGGCGCGGTCTGTCCAGGCATGGGCCGAAGCTTCGATTGTGCAGTATGGCCTCCTCCATTCGATGAGGATCCCGATCGGAAGGCTTCGAGCTCTGACGGCAGCTAAGCGTGGCTGATGCACGCGACTTTCAGCCGCGCACTGCTCCCGTGTCCCGGACGAAGGTGCACCGCGCGCTTGGCGATGCACCGGAGCCCCCTCACCCCAGGTTCAACTCCTTGAAGAAGTCATTGCCCTTGTCGTCGATGATGATGAAGGCCGGGAAATCCACGACCTCGATGCGCCAGATCGCTTCCATGCCGAGCTCGGGATATTCCACGACCTCGACCTTCTTGATGCAATGTTCGGCGAGATTGGCTGCAGCACCCCCGATCGAGCCGAGATAAAAGCCCCCGTGCTTCTTGCAGGCCTCGCGCACGGCGACCGCACGATTGCCCTTGGCGACCATCACCATCGATCCGCCGGCCGCCTGGAACTGGTCGACAAAGGAATCCATCCGCCCCGCCGTGGTCGGACCGAACGCGCCCGAAGCATAACCGTCCGGCGTCTTGGCGGGACCGGCATAGTAGACGGGATGGTTCTTGAAATAATCCGGCAACGGCTCGCCCTTCTCCAGCCGCTCGCGCAGCTTCGCATGCGCGGAGTCCCGCGCCACGATCATGGTGCCGGTCAAGGACAACCGCGCCTTGATCGGATTCTTTGCGAGCGTGGACAGAATATCCTTCATGGGCTGATTGAGGTCGATCTTGATCACCTCGCCGCCCAGCGCCTGCTCAACCTGCGGCAGATATTGCGCCGGGTTGTGCTCGAGTTCTTCCAGATACACGCCGTCCTTGGTGATCTTGCCGAGCACCTGACGATCGGCCGAGCAGGAAACGCCAAGGCCGATGGGGAGCGAGGCGCCGTGGCGCGGCATCCGGATCACGCGGACGTCGTGGCAGAAATACTTGCCGCCGAATTGCGCGCCGACGCCGAGCGACTGCGTCATCTTGAGGATTTCCTGCTCCATCTCCAGATCGCGGAAGGCATTGCCGTCCGCCGAGCCGTGGGTCGGCAGCGCGTCGAGATAACGCGCGGAAGCAAGCTTCACCGTCTTCATGCAGAGTTCGGCCGAGGTACCGCCGATCACGATCGCCAGATGATAGGGCGGGCACGCCGCGGTACCGAGCGTCAGCACCTTCTCCTTCAGGAACGCCAGCAGGCGATCCTTGGTGAGCACCGAAGGCGTGGCCTGAAACAGGAAACTCTTGTTGGCGCTGCCGCCGCCCTTGGCCATGAACATGAACTTGTAGGCGTCGTCGCCCTCGGCATAGATCTCGCACTGCGCCGGCATGTTGTTGGCGGTGTTCTTCTCCTCGTACATCGACAGCGGCGCCACCTGCGAATAGCGCAGATTGCGCCGCAAGTACGCATCGCGCGCGCCTTCCGACAATGCGGCCTCATCCTCGCCATCGGTGATGACGTTGCAGCCCTTCTTGCCCATGATGATCGCAGTGCCGGTGTCCTGGCACATCGGCAGCACCCCGCCGGCGGCGATATTGGCGTTCTTCAGGAAATCGAAGGCGACGAACTTGTCGTTGTCGCTCGCCTCCTTGTCTTCGAGGATGGAGCGCAATTGCTTCAGATGACCCGGCCGCAAATAGTGATTGATCTCGCCAAAGGCGGCTTCCGACAGCGCCCGCAACGCCTCGCGCGAGACCACCAGCATGTCCTTGCCCAAGACCTTTTCGACGCGCACGCCTTCAGCCGTGATCTTCTTGTAAGGCGTGGTGTCGCTGCCTAACGGAAACAGCGGCGTGTGCTTGTAGGGCGGGACGGGTTTTTGCTGGTCGGGAAATGCTGACGGGGCGTTCATGGGAGTCTCGCGTGGTTTCAGGCCGGCAGCAGCCCTGAGCGGCGCCCCGGCAATCCCAACGTTCTAAGCTCTTTTTCGCCAAAGGGAAGGTTGGATGTCTCTCATGCATCGACCGTGGCGTCGTGCCCGATTGGGCTCCGCATGGACACCGCAGCCTGCAATCTTCCGTCAGGACTGAATCTTGGCCTGGATGGTTTCCTTCGAGACTTCGAAATGCATGCTGTCCACAGACGAGCCGGAGAACCCGGCACCCCAGTACAGTCCCTGGCTATTGAAGAATGGCGCAAGCAGAAGACAACCTCGATGGGTCTTGTGAACGCCCTGGGGCACCACATCAGTGCCAAAAAATATATCGATCGCAGTGCCCCAGCTATGGTTGGAGAAGGAATTCGGGTTATTGCGCTTGTGACGAACGCACAGCATCCCCGCCGTCTTCACCGCGGCAACGACATCCGGTATTTGCTGCTCTGCCTCGGCGAAAGCTGCTTTTACCAGGTCGACGGCAATATCAAGTCCGGTGACGCGAAACGGCCCGACGCTGTCCGTCTTGATCCTGGCCTTGAACGCGCCAGTCGCCGGGGTGCAATTTTCAGATTTCACACCCGGCACGCCGAGCAGTCGAAGCATCGTGGCTTCATCGGCCGAACTCAGACCGATATTGAATGACAAGGTAGGCGGAATAGGTACCTCGGCATCCAACGGCGGCGAAGCGCCGGCAAAGATCCGCGCTGAAAGAGACGTCCGTGCCTTAGACCGTCGTGTCGACGTTGCCGACCTGGCGCGTTTTACCATCGCAATCCCCCCGTGTGATGCGACACCGAAGCGAGAAAAACGCGGGACAACTTAAGGATTACAGATTTATTCTGGTCGCCTCGTCAGGCGTTGCCAACGTGACGACCTCAAGCTGCACCCGCGTGGCGACGAAATTGCGGCCATTATCCGGGCGAAGCTCGGCGCAATGCCTTACAAGACCTGAAACCCAGTGGACTGATTCTTGAAATCGTCGCCGTCGCGGCAGCGCCCCTGCGTATCCACTCTTGCAGGACGGCTTAGAGGACGCTTCAATGGAACAAACGGGGGCGTTGATAATGGTATTGAAGACGGACATTCGTAGATCGACAACAATTGCTGCTGCGCTTGCGATGTTCGCCGCGTTTGTCGCCTCGCCCGCGCGCGCCGACCGCTGCGAGGACACGGCCAACCAGCTCAAGGAGCAGATCGACGGCCTGAAGGTCGGCATCACCGCCGCCAATGTCATCTATCTATCGCACCCGCAGTCGAGGGACATGTCGCTTGGCTGCGCCAACCGCAAATACAGCAACGAACTCTTCGCCAAAAGCGACAGCCGCAAGCCGAAAGCGGAATTCATGGCGCTTGTCGCCAACGCCGCGGCCATCGTCTTCACCTTGCCCAAGGACGATATGCTCAAGGGCGTGTCGCGCTGCCTGGCGCGAATGGGCTTTTTCCGCGGCGACGATGTCTCGATCCGTTACCGCCGCCTCGACATGAACTGCACGCGGACCAAGACTGACGCTTCGATCGCGATTTCGCGCAGCCGCGACCAGTAGCCCACAAGACCCCCTACAATTTGAACGAATTTGCCGCGTCTCCCCTCACCATCCGGTCTGGGAAGCGGCGATGCATCGCCTTTTATCGATTGGATTCATGCCGCATTCGCTTGCGCCGCTGCAAGGTTGCGGTCTGCTCCACCGTACCAGGATGCCAGACCCATGAGCGTTTCCAGTATTCCGTCGTCCCCGCCGCTGAAGCTCGTCAACTATCTCGACATCGGCACGCAGCAGCAGCAGCAGCAACAGCCCCCGGCAACGGCGGACAATGACGCCACCGACGCGGGCGCGGCGCAGCCGACGACCCCGGCCCCCTTGCCGCCTGGACAGGGAACGCGGGTCAACCAGCTCGTCTGAGCGAGGTTCGCGCGGGAAGTCCCGCCGCCAAACCTTTGCCGAACCCACAAGCGATCATTAAGCGTCCACCGACAGTAGGATGCCAAATGATCGCGAAATGGCTGTTCCAGAGCCTGGCCTGGATCGTGATATTGGGGGCGCTGTTGTTCGTCCCTGCCGGTACGCTGCATTGGCCGGCGGCTTGGGTTTTCCTGGGCCTTATGACCGCGACTGGCATCGCCTGCGGTCTGTGGCTGGCGAAGAACAACCCGGCGCTGCTGGCCGAGCGCATGCGCTCGCCGATGCAGGCCGAACAGCCCGCAGCCGACAAGAAAATCGTCCTCGCATTCGGCTTTGCGATCCTGATCTTGTTCATCACGATCGGGCTCGACGAACGCTTTCATTCGTCGCAAATGCCCCTCGCCTTGCAGGCACTTGGACTGGCGCTACTGGTTTTCTCCACCGTCTTTATCATGTGGGTGTTTCACGAAAACTCGTTTGCGGCGGCCGTGGTGAAGGTGCAGGCCGAGCGCGGCCATCACGTCGTCGCAACCGGGCCTTACGCATTTGTCCGGCATCCGATGTATAGCGCTACGGTGCTGTTCCTGGTCGGGATACCGCTGCTTCTGGGATCGTGGTGGGGCATCGCGATGTCGCCGATATTCGCTGTTCTCCTTGGCATTCGCACCCGCATCGAGGAAGACACATTGATGACCGGACTGCCCGACTATGCTGACTATGCGGCGCGGGTGCGCTATCGTCTCGTGCCCGGAGTGTGGTGAGAACGATGGCTGACGACAAAACCTTTACCGGCGGCTGCCATTGCGGCCTGGTGCGCTTCGAATGCACCACCGATCTTGCCATGGTGACCGCGTGCAACTGCTCGATCTGCACCAAGCGGGGTCTGCATTTCGTCTTTGTTGCGCCGGCGAGTTTTCAGTTGTGCGCCGGCGAAGACAACCTGGAGGAATATCTGTTCAACAAGCACGCGATCCATCATCAATCCTGCCGGGATTGCGGCGTCGAAGTATTCGCGCGCGGCAACAAGCCCGACGGGACCGCGGTGGTCGCGCTCAATGTCAGCTGCATCGACGGCATCGATCTTGCCAAGCTCAAGATGACGCCAATCGACGGCAGGAGCCGGTGAAAATTCATTGTCATTCCGGGGCGCCTCGCAAGAGGCGAACCCGGTATCTGGAGATTACGTCGCGAGATTCCGGGTTCGCGCCAACGCGCGCCCCGGAATGACGATCGAAAATCAAGCGTCCAGCACCTTGTAGTGGCGGAATATGCCGTCCTCATTAAACGGAATGCGGCGCTCGCTTGAGAGATATGCCTTGATATTCGGCCGGCTGGCGATGCGGTCGTGCAGCTCGCAAAGTCCTGGAATTTTCCGCTCGAATGCCTTCATGCGCTTCGGAAAAGCGTAACGCAGTCCTTCGACAAGCTGGAACAGGGACAGATCGGCATAGGTGAGCTTGCGCCCGGTGACGTAGTGTCCGGCGCTGTCGTCAAGTTGCTGCTCGAAATAGCCGAGATATTTCGGCACCCTCTCCTTCCAGAACTCGTTCGTGCGCTTCTTGGCCTCGCCGACCTGATCTTCGTAATAGAGCGAAGGGCCGAGCGGATGATGGGTGTCGTGCGCTTCCACCACGAAATCCGTGACCGTCAATTGAAGCTGATGGACCCAGAGCCGGCCGGCCTCCGCCTTTGGCGCGAGACCATGACGTGAGCCGAGATAAAGCAGGATATTGGCGGATTGTCCGATCACGAGTTTGCCGGCTTTGAGGAAGGGCGGCGCGAAAGGCGGCGTGCCGCCGCCATTTTCTATCATTCGCATCATCGAAGCTGTGCCGCGTTGGCGTGCGACATCGAGATAATCGGCGCCGGCTTCTTCGAGCGCGAGGCGGACATATTCGCCGCGGCCCTGGATCGAAGGCCAGTAGTAAAGTTCATACCGCATCCCACGGAATCCTTCAGCCTTAATGGGCCCTTAAAGCGACCTGCGATCGGTTTTGGTGGTTGGCAACGACACCGATCTTCCGCTGCTGTTTCTTACAAAATTTCAACGCTATTTCGCAAAGTGCGCAGGCTTCGGCGGATTTCGGCCGTCAAACCGTTCGCCGTTAACTCGCGGGCTCTAAGGGTGGTTGCAAGGAAAGACACCATGCTCCCCACCCACGCCTTTGCCTATCAACAGATTCTGGTCGTGATTGCAGGCGCGGTCGAGGCTGAAATTGCCTCGGTGGCGGCCTTCTTCGAGAGCCATGGCGTGTTCGTGCATGAATTCCGGCGCGGCGACCCTTTGTGGCTCGTGCGCAAGATCCTGGTCCGGATGATGGATATGCTGCGATCGGGAGCCATTCGCCCTTCGATCGGGCCGCTTGCACCGTTGCGCGATTGAACGCGGGCAAGGGCGCCGCGGATCAAGGAAACCGAGTTGATAGCCTGAGATTGTCGGCTTGGATTTGCAGGGTCACGCTACCCGCCAAGCAACCTCACCACGATTCAAGGCGGCAGATAGACAGCTCCTTGCCAGGACTGATGGAAATCTTACCTCTCCCAAGATGGGGAGAGGTAAGAGAAACCCATTAGCGCAGCTCAGTTCGCAGCGAAGCAATACAAGAGGCCGTCGCCGCCAGTGCTCTTGAGGTCGGCCTGCGAACAGCCGCCGTCCGGCCCGCGCGAGGGGTGCGAGCTGTTCCACGACTTCGAGGCATCATCGTCGCGCAGTCCGATGCGATCGGAATGCCCGACCATCGCCGCACCTTGCGTAGAGCTCGTCCAGTTCTTGCAGGTGCGATCCTCTCCGGCCGCGAACGCCGTGCCATCCGGCTGCGAACCCGTCAGCACATCGTGACGGTTGGGCGTGTCGCCGCGGCCGTTGATCACGTCGCCCTTTTCGCTGAGCGCGGTCTGCTTGGTCAGATTGTTGGAAGCGCTGTGCAGATCGGCCACGTCCTTGGCGATCACGACGCCTTTCGAATTCTGCCATGGGCCCTTGCCGATGCGGTCGCGCGCATTCATGGCCGGCTTGCCGTCGGCGGCCTGTGTCGAGAGATAGGCGTGCCAGGTCTTGGCACCGGCGCCTGCCGCCTGCGCCATCGTCTGGCAATGTTTATCGGCGCCCTCGATACCGCCGAGGTCAGCGCCCTTGCCGGGGCCGGCCGAGGTCACGAAGAACGTGGTATTGGCCGATTGCGCCTGCGCCGGCTGGGCGGCAATGGCTGCGGCGAAAGCGGCGATCGAGACGAGACACACACGCGAAATGCTTTGGGCGAGAGCGGGCATCGAATCCTCCGATATTTTTTATAACGCGTCAATATTTTTGAGCAGGATGCTCCTGGAGCATGATCCTGTTTGGGCATGATCGCGTCGGATCACGCCCATAGAGTGCAACCCATCCTACCCGCACTTATTCCATTGGCACGGCGCCAAAATGAAAAGACGCCGCGGTTTCAAGCCGCGGCGTCCTGTCACGTTTTTGCAATCTTTGCGCAATCAGGTCTGCTGGATGGCCGATAGTTCCCAGTTGCCGCCGCGCTCGCGCAGGAAGGTCCACACCTCCGTGACTTCCTGCGGCTGCTCGCTGCCCTCGACCAGCCGGCCGGTGGCGCGATCGACCGTCTTGTCGATCAGCGAATACCGCATCGCGACGCTCGCGAAATCGGTATTGCCCTCGCGCCAGGCTTCGGCCAGATCGCCCTGCAACAACCGGGTGCCCGTGACCGTGTTGACGACGTTGCGCGCCTTGTGCTGCTGGATATCGCCGGCGATATACGACACCATTTCCGGCGTCGCGATCTTTTGAAGCCGCCCGATATCCTCGTGCGACCACGCATCCTGGGTTTCGCCGAGCAACCGCTCGAAGGTCTCGTAGTCGGCAGGCAGAATCTCAAGCGGCGCGCTGCCCGATCCAAGTCCGAAACCCACCGGGGCTTGCATCGTTGCCTGCGCGCCGAGCGGGGAAGGCCCGCCCGCATAGGCAGCTTGGGCCTCGTGGCGGCGTTGCCACCACGACATCGCAAACCGCACCAGCAAGACGATCAGGCCGATCTGCAGAATGAGGCCAATGATCGACGAAAATCCGCCGATCCCGCCGAACATCCCGCCGCCGAACAGCATGCCGAGAAGGCCGGCGCCCAAGAATCCCGCGGCCAGACCGCCGAACATGCCCATACCCGGCCGGTTGAAGAAACCGCCGCCGGCCGGCGCACCAACGCCGGGGTTAGTCGGACTGGTGATGGTGCGGTTGAACGGCTGCGCGGCATTCGGCGCGGTCGAGGTCGAGGGCGGTGGCGAGAAGGTCCGCGATCCCCGCGAGCCCGAGCTGATACCGCCGCCGACCCGCGCGTCGGCTGACGACGCCGCGGCGATCAGCGGCAAGGCCAACGATAGAACGACGGCAACCGTCTTTACGAGACCGAAAGCGCGTTGCGTGAATTTCATGGCAATTTCCTCAAATTCGCTTCGCATATTCTCGACATATTCTTGATATGAGAAGCGCCCCTAACGTGGGCAGAGTCGCCCAAAAGGGAAGGCGCAGCGAGGGGGAGAGGCTGCGGCCCTCCGTCGCGGGCATCGGTCATGGCGGTGAGCGGGCATCGGTCATGGTAACGAGAAAGCACGCTTCCTAGCTCGGCGCCATGGTCTCTTTCACCGCAGCGACAAGTTGGCTCAGCGTAAAGGGTTTTGGCAGGAAGGCGAATTGCTGGTTCTCAGGCAGGCTCTTCTCGAAGGCGTCTTCCGCATAGCCGGAAACGAAGATGATCTTGAGGTCCGGGTTCTTGCCGCGCATCGTCTTGAGAAGGGTCGGGCCGTCCATCTCCGGCATCACCACGTCCGAGACCACCAGATCGACCGCACCGTTCTTTTCCTCCAGCGCCTCCAGCGCCTCGACCCCGTTCGAGGCCTCGATCACGCTGTAGCCGCGCGAGCGCAGACCCCGCGCATTGAGCGAACGCAGGCCTTCCTCGTCCTCGACGAGGAGGATCGTGCCCTGCCCGGTCAGATCACGAGGCTTCGCCTCCGCGGCCGCATCCCTGGCCGCGCCATTGGCCGCTGCCGCTTCGGAGGCAACTTCTTCCTGCTCGGGATGATGCCGCGGCAGGAAGATGCGGAATGAGGTCCCCGCGCCGGGCTCGGAATCCACATAGACGAAGCCGCCGGTCTGTTTGACGATGCCATACACCGTTGACAGGCCAAGGCCGGTGCCCTTGCCGACTTCCTTGGTCGAGAAAAACGGCTCGAATATCTTGTCGACGATTTCGGGCGGGATGCCGGTGCCGGTGTCGGTGACGTCGATCCTGACATATTCGGCCGCCGGCATGCCTTTATAGGCCAGCCGGGCGGACTCTTCGGCGGTGACGTTGGCGGTACGCACCGAGAGTCTGCCGCCATCGGGCATCGCGTCGCGTGCATTGACCGCGAGGTTGACGATCACCTGTTCAAACTGCGAGACGTCGACCTTCACCGGCCACAGATCGCGGCCATGCACAAGGTCGAACTTGACCTTTTCGCCGATCAGGCGGCGCAGCAACATGGTGAGATCCGACAACGCGTCGCCGAGATCGAGCAC
>Ga0210389_10001092_pt1 | contig 22518 bp, 22 predicted proteins | sample IncBWH28OmetaG_FD_160127 | JGI IMG/M metagenome (GOLD analysis project Ga0210389, IMG submission 160127) | Forest soil microbial communities from Barre Woods Harvard Forest LTER site, Petersham, Massachusetts, United States - Inc-BW-H-28-O ...
ATCGCCTTGCAGGTGGTCGAGCGGCCGACGCCGTTGCGGCCTAACAGGCTCACGATCTCGCCGTCGCCGACATTGAGGTCGACGCCATGCAGGATGTGGCTCTGGCCGTAATAAGCGTGGAGGTTTTCGACTTCGAGGATCATGCGGCCAGGCTACCGAGATAAGCTTCCTGCACCGCCGGATTGGCGCGCACGGCTGCCGGCGGACCGGAGGCGATCACCTGGCCATAGACCAGGACCGTGATGATATCGGCGAGATCGAACACGACCTTCATGTCATGCTCGACCATGACCAGCGTCTTGTCTTTGGACACGCGGCGGATCAGTTCGACCGCATTGTCGGTCTCGGTGTTGCTCATGCCTGCGGTCGGTTCGTCCAGCATGATCACCGAGGCGCCGCCGGCAATCGTCATGCCGATCTCGAGCGCACGCTGGTCGGCATAGGAGAGCAGGCCCGCCGGCGTGTCGCCGCGCGAGGTGAGGTTCAGCTCCTCCAGCATCCGCGCCGTCTTCTCATTCAGCTCGCGCTGACGCCACAGCGGGGTCCAGAACGAATAGCGGTAGCCCATGCTCCAGAGCAGCGCGCAGCGCAGGTTCTCGAACACCGAGAGGCGATGGAAGATCGAGGTGATCTGGAAACTGCGCGACAGGCCCTTGCGATTGATCTGATGCGGCGGCAGGCCGTCGACGCGCTCGCCGTTGAGCAGGATCTCGCCCGACGAAAGGCGAAAGCGTCCGCTCATCAGATTGAACAGCGTGGTCTTGCCGGCGCCGTTCGGGCCGATGATGGCGTGGCGCTCACCCTTCTTGATGTCGAGATTGACGCCGCGGATGATCTGCATGTTGCCGAAGGACTTGTTGACGCCGCAAAGGCTGAGCGCAAGTTCGGTCATGCCGCGCTCCGCTCCGGCTTCAGTTCGCTCATCAGGCCATCCCAGACCCGCCGAAACGACCGCGCCTCCAGCGCAAACCAGGACGTGCCGACGGCAAGGCAGATCAGCGCGGCGAGCCAGGGCAGCACATCGTGCTCGTCGATCTTGTGGCCGAACAGCACCAGGACCTTGCCTTGCGCGGCGCCGATGGTGAGGAAGGAGGCAAGCTCGACGACACCGACAAAGCCGAGCACCATGACGAGGCAGGGAACGATGACCCTGACATAAGGCAGCAGCAATTTGCCGAAGCGCCCGCCGCGCACGATCGGGCCATGCGCGGCAATCAGGCCCATGATGCCCTGCGGTGCGAACATCACCATGGTGATGAAGAGCACGCCGACATAAACCAGCCAGGAGTTGGACATCAGGCTGACGCCGCTCTGGAGCAGCGTGATCAAGACCGCGCCGAGGATCGGCCCGCCAAAGGCCGCCGAGCCGCCGATATAGGCCATCAGCAGCGCATTCGCCGATAGCGGCGCGGCGAGCGCATCGAAGGTGACGATCTCATAGGTGATGGCATAGAGCCCGCCGCCGATGCCGGCGAAGAAGCCCGACAGCAGGAATTGCGTGAAGCGCACCATGCGCGGGTCGTAGCCGACGAACTGCACCCGCTCGAAATTGTCGCGCGAGGCGTTCGCCATCCGCCCGAGCGGCGTGCGCGTCAGATACAGCATCAGCAGCGCGGAGATCACAGTCCAGGCCAGGATCAGGTAATAGACCTGGATCGACGGGCCATATTTGAAGCCGAACAGGCTGTGGCCGATCATGCGGTTGGAATTGACGCCGCCCTCGCCGCCGAAGAAATGATGGAACATCAGCGCGGCCGTGGTCATCAATTCCCCGATGCCGAGCGTGATCATGGCGAACGCCGTGGCGCGCTGCTTGGTCGCCATGTAGCCGAACACGACCGCGAGCGCGCCGCCGGACAGGCCCGCCAGCACCGGCACCAGCTCGAGCGGGATCGGCAGCGTGCCGTCGCGGGCGAGATTGAGGAAGTGGATGGTGGCGTAGCCGCCGATGCCGAAGAACACGGCGTGGCAGAACGAGAAGAGGCCGGACTGGCCGAGCAGCATATTGTAGGACAGCGCCAGGATGCTCATCATCCCCATCTGGCTCAGCATGGAGATGACGAAGCCGGAGTGGCGGCCGGTGTGGTAGTTGTAAAACGCCCAGGGCATCGCGATCGCCGCGAGCAGCACGATGAACCAGAGCCAGCCTTGCGTCGAAGATCCCTTCTTCATGTGTCACGCGTTCCCATCAGGCCGCGCGGCCGCACCATCAGAATGAAGATCATCAAGAGGAACGGCAGCAGCGCGCCAATGCGCGCGACCGGCACGGTCATGAACTCCGTGAACAGATTGTCGCCGGAGAGCGTGATGCCGAGCGGCTTGAGCAGGTCCAGCAGCGAGACATTGATCACGACCGCAAAGGTCATGATCATGCCCATCAGGATCGAGGCGACGAAACACCCCATCAGCGAGCCGAGGCCGCCGAACACCACGACCACGAACACGATCGGTCCCATGGAATCGGCCATGCCGGGCTCGGTGGTCTGGTAATTGCCGCCGATGACGCCGGCGAGGCCCGCAAGCACGCAGCCGCCGGCGAAGACCAGCGTGAACACGGCCGGCACGTTGTGGCCGAGCGCGCTCGCCATTTGCGGATGAGTGAGCGAAGCCTGAATGATCAGGCCGACGCGGGTCTTTTTCAGGAGCAGCCAGGTCGCAAGCAGCATGCCGGCCGAGACCAGCAGCATGAAGCCGCGATAGGCCGGGAAATACTGGCCGTAGAAGGTGAACAGCGGGAAATCGAGCACGGCCGGAACGCGGTAGGGCATCGGCAGCATGCCCCAGGTCATCTGCACCACGCGCTCGATGATGAAGACGAGGCCAAAAGTGAAGAGCAACTCGGCGATGTGGCCATTGCTGTGCACGCGCCGCAGCCCGAACACCTCGATTGCCGCCCCAAGCAGGCCGCAGAGCAGCGGCGCGATGATCAGCGCCGGGAAGAAGCCCAAGAACTGGCTGACGGTGAAGGCGAGATAGGCACCGATCATATAGATCGAGGCGTGCGCGAAATTGAGCACGCCCATCATGGAGAAGATCAGCGTGAGCCCGCTCGCCAGCATGAACAACAGCATGCCGTAGACGAGCCCGTTGAGCAGGGAAACGAGGACGATTTCCATGTGATGACTGTCCCGCTTCCCTTATCGTTTCCCTTGCCTCACCTCTCCCCTGTTATTCCGGCCGCTTCATCTTGCAGATCGTCGGCAGCGTCAGGTCCGCCGTCGTCGCCGTCATGTAATTCTTCCAACCGAACCCGGTGTGCTCGGCGTCGTATTTGACGCCCTTGGAGAAGACGCCGGCGTAATAGGGCATCAGTAGCTGGTGGTCGTCCTTGCGCATGATGACGTCCTGGCCTAGCAGGTCCTTGGAATGCGCATCCTCGAGGGCCAGCGCGACCTTCATGGGATCGGTCGACCCGGCCTTATTGATCGCGTCGGCCAGCATGTCGATCATGGTCACGAAATTGAGCGCCGAGAAATCGGTGTCGTGGCCGCTAGTGCGCCAGTCATTGGCGAATTTTTCGGCTTCCGGCACCTTGAGATCGACGGCAACGTTGCTGTTGAACTCCATGATCGAGGTCAGGCGATTCTCGCCGGCCGCGCCGATCGCGGTCGGGCCGCCGATCAGATGCGACAGGAAGGTGTCGAACCGCACGTCGAGGCCGGCTTCGTTGGCTGACTTGATCAACAGATTGAGGTCGCGGTTGTAGTTGCCGGTGACCACGCTCTGCGCGCCGGAAGCCTTGATCTTGGCGACATAGGGCGAGAAATCCTGCACCTTGCCGAACGGCATCAACTCGTCGCCGACGATCTCGATGTCGGGGCGCAGCTTCGCCAGCCACTTCTTGGTGTCATGCTGGATCGACTGGCCGAACAGGTAATCCTGGTTGAGCAGATAGACCTTCTTCAGATCCTGCGGCAGCGCCTTGATGCGGGCGGCGGCGCGCATGTCGACCGAACCTGCAAAGCGGAAATGCCAGAAGTCGCATTGCTCGTTGGTGAGCTCGGTCGCAAGCGCTCCGCAGTTCAGATAGAGAATACGGTTGTCGGGATTGCGCGCGTTATGCTTCGACACCGCATCGATCAGCGCCGAGCCGACATTGGAGCCGGTGCAATGCATCACGAAGGGAATGTTCTGGTCTATCATGCTTTTCAGCGCGATCAGCGCTTCGGCCGGCTGCAGCTTGTCATCGAAAGGGACCAGCTCGAACTTGCGCCCGAGCGCGCCGCCCATGGCGTTTTTCCGTGCGATGATAAATTGGAAGTTTTTCAGGAACTCGTCACCACCCGAGGCGAAGGGGCCCGAGAACGGATCGGTATAGGCAACCTTGATGGTTTCTTCAGCCAAAACCGGCCGGCCGGAAGACAAGGCACTCAAGAAAACAAGCAGGACAGCAAACGAATAGCCGAGCAGCCGCAGACCGCGCATCACGTCCTCCCCTATGCCCTATCCTTGTTCGGATAGATGTTCTTGTAGGGATCAGAGTACATGGCGACATGGCCTAGTCAATCGCCTGACTGTGATCGACCTGATCAGCAAAAAGGCGATGCGGTTCCGGTCAGTTCACAATTGCTTAGTCCAATAAGTGCTATTCGCGGTTGAATAGCGGATTGCCCGTTCATTTAAGGAGGTAGAGATGAAAATCGTGAAACTGGCAGCATTGGCGGGCACGCTCCCATTCTGCTTCGCCTCGGCTGCACAGGCCGCCCCTGCCACCATCTCGGGCTCGCCGGCGCTGGCCTTCGCCGCCGTGGTGGCGGCGCATTCGCCGCTGCTGTCGCCGGCCGAGAAAAAGGCGGTCGCCGCGATTTTCGACGGCAAGGGCGCCGGCCCCTACAAGGACAAGATCGTCGTGACCGCCGACCAGATCGTCTGCCGCGCCGGCAATGTCGACATCACCGCGCGTTCCTGCGAACTGACCTTCGGCAAGAAGACGGAGACCTTTCCGGGACGCGAGGCGAACGAGCTTTATGCGACCGAGGTCTATGCCGGCGTTCCCTCTGATGGCGCGGCGGGAAAGATCTTCGAGAGCGTCTCCAAGCTGAAATGCACGCTCGATCCCAAGGCGATCGCGCAGAACGACGGCAGCGGCGCCGATTGCTCGTATGAGGCGGGAAATTAGCTTGCTTGCTTCAGCTTCGACAATTCCCGTGCGGTCTCGATGATCATGTCGATGCGCCGCTGCAGCTTGTCCTGCAGCTCCGGGATATTGACCTTGTCGGTGACGCGATAGGCGTTGCCGACCCGTTCGACATAGCCATGCTTGACCATGTCCTGGAGCCGGCGGATCACCGTCGTGCGCGGCAATTTCAGCGTCTGCGCGATGGTGCTGGCGCGGACCGGCGAGCACATCACGGTGCGCAGGAATACATAGATGCCGATGGTACGCACCGTGCAGCTGTCGCTATCGGCCGCAAACTCTGCGCCATAGTCATCATTGATGCCGCGGATCAGGCCGAGATAGAGCCGGCTCATCAGCATGCGCTCGCGCGCCAGCTTGATCCGGGGTGACGGCTTGATGTCGTCGACGAGGACAAAGGACAGATCGTCCCATTCCTTCTCGGCGATTGCGGTATTGGTGTTGAACCGGTGAGCCATGGGACGTTCGTCCTCGCGGATGGTCAGCCTGCGTTTTCCACCATGATCCTCCTGCCGTCCCGCGCAAGCTGTCCATTCACAAGAAAGCGAGCGCCGATTTGCCGCAAAGGTTCAAGTTTGCGGCGGATTTTGCTCAAGATGCGTCAAGGCGACTGTCGTTAGTCCGTGCCGCGGCTTATTCGCCAATTGGCCTGATGTCAGCGGGCGGCGAAGTCAGCATGACTTTCGGAAACGCCCGATCGAGCCGCGCTTCGCTGGCGCGCAGCATGTCGGGATCGAGCCTGTTCTGCGCGGCGGCATCCGCGGCGCAGGCGAAGATGCGGTAGAACTGCGTGCTGTCGAAGGCGACCAGGAGCAGATCGACACCGGCATTGAGCGCCTCGACCACGGCCGTGCAGATGTTCCGGCCATAGACCGCGCCCATCACGAGATCATCGGTGATGATCACGCCCTGGTAGTTCCATTGCTTGCGGACGATGCCGTCGATTACGGCCTTGGAATGCGAGGCGGGCCGGCCCGGATCGACCGCGGTGAGTCCGACATGGCCGATCATCAATTCGGCCTTCGAGTTCGCCAGCACATCCTTGAAAGGTCGCCAGTCGGAGGCTTCGAGCTCATCGACGGGCGTATCCAGATCGGCGCTGACGAGATGGGTGTCGCCGCGCACGCGCCCAAGCCCCGGAAAATGTTTCACGGTCGCACCAACGCCTGCCGCTTCGAGGCCGCGCACATAGGCCGACGCGATCTCGGTTACCAGCGCGGGGTTATCGGAGATCGCGCGCTCGCTGATCATGGTGTTGAGATCGATGCCGGCCCGTTTTGCCTTCGGCTTGAGATCGAGCACAGGCGCAAAATCCATGGTGACGCCGAGCGAGGACAGCTCGCGGCCATGGGTCCTGCCGAACTCCTCCGCTTTCTTCACTCGCGCTTCTGGCGAGAGGCTGGCGAGGCTCGCGAGCGGCGGCAGCCGAGTCAAGGGCGGCGACAGGTGCGAGACCACTCCGCCCTCCTGGTCGGCGGCGACCATCAGCGGCGGCAGGCCAACTTTCCGCCGGCGCGCCTGCAGCGCGGCGATCTCCGCTTTGATCACGGCGGGCTTGCGCTGCCCAACATTGCCCTTGCCGACATAGATGCCGGCAATCAGCCCTTTCTCGGCAAGCTGTGCCACCTCATCGAAGTCGGAATAGCCGACCACGAAATGCCGGCCCAGATTTTGCGCGACGGATGGCTCGGTCCGCAGCACGCTCCGCTTGGTGTCTTCGAACGACGCCTGCGCCGACAGCATCGCGAGAGGCGGCAAGAACCACAATGCCAGCAGCCATCGGCCGGCAAGGCCGCCGCGCTTCCAGCGTCCGTATCTCGCGAGCCACGCGATCACGGCAAGGCTTGTTGCGACCATCACGATGGTTCCCGACCCACGCAAATGTATCAGAACCGGGTGGTTCTTGTAGATGCCGATCAGCGTGAAGGCGAGGCCGGTGAGCCAGACTAAAGACAGTCCGAACCATTTCATAAATCTCATGAAGCACCGCAAACGATGAAGCTGCGGTTCTGCCAACTATCAACGGGACCAGCGCGATTCCAGCGGGAAACGGTGCCTGCACAAATTCTGCATACAAATCCTGAAACCCTGCAGAGCAGGGATCGAGGAACTGCACGATCGCTTGTCACTCTCCGTCCCGCCAACGTTCACGCAGGACATTTTTGACATGACAGACATCGCATCACCTCTTACCGACGTCCGCTCTGAAGCCCGCCATCTCCTGCCGCTCAAGTTCGCGATCACGATTGCTCTTGCCGCCCTCGCCGACTGGCTGTTCTACGCTCAGCGCGTCGGCCTATCGATGGCGCTATTTGCTGTGGTGCTGCTCGCGGCATCCTGGCTCGGCAATAGGATCAGCTTCGACCGCCGCCGGCTGCTCATCGCGATCGCCGTGCTCATCGCCGGATTGATCCCCGCGATCGAAGACCTCAACGCGCTTTCGCTGCTGTTCGTCGTCGCCGGCCTCGGCTTTGCCGTGTCGATCCTGACCAATCCGGATCCAAAGCGGCTGTTCCTCGATCGCCTCAGTGCATTCCGGGACCTCTTCCTGATCGGTCCGTTTCGCCTGACCGGCGATGTCCTGCGCATGCTGACGGCTTGGGACTTCACGGGCGGCCTTGTGATGTGGTTCGTTCCGGTCGCCTTCGGCGCGACCTTCATATTCCTGTTCGCCTCAGCGAACCCGCTGATCGAAAAATGGATCGGGCTGTTCGATCCGAAGGAGGCCACGTCGCATGTCGATCTCGCGCGGACGCTGTTCTGGGCCTTCGTGCTGTCGATGGTCTGGCCCTTCATCCACGTCCGCCGGCGCCGCCGGAAGGAGCGCGCGCTCGCAGCACCGCAGCCCGTCGCCGACAACACTGAAGTGTCTTCCAGCTTCCCGGGCCTCTTCAACGCGGGTGCGATCCTGCGATCTCTGATCCTGTTCAATCTCCTGTTCGCGGTCCAGACCGTGCTCGACGTGGTCTATCTCTGGGGTGACGCCAAACTCCCCGACGGGATCAGCTACGCCGACTATGCCCATCGTGGCGCCTATCCGCTGATCGTCACCGCGCTGCTCGCGGCAGGTTTCGTGCTTCTGGCGATGCGCCCGGACCGAGCCGCCGCGAAGTCGGCGATCATCCGGCCGCTGGTCTATTTCTGGGTCGGGCAGAACGTCTTGCTCGTCATCTCCTCGATGCTCCGGCTCTATCGCTATGTGGAAATCTACATGCTGACGGGCTGGCGTATCGCAGCGCTGGTCTGGATGCTGCTGGTGGTGATCGGGCTTGTTTTGATCGTCACGCGTATCGTACTGGGACAGACCAACGGCTGGCTGATCCGGATGAACCTGATCAGCCTGACCGCGACACTATATTTGTGCTCCCTGGTCAATTTCGCCGCGGTAATTGCAGACTATAATGTTAGCCACAGCAAGGAAGCCTTGGGAAAGGGTGTAAATCTCGACACCAATTACCTCTACGAACTCGGACCGCAGGCGCTGCCGGCGCTGGACCGAGCGCGCCTATTACCCATGGTCACGATCCGCGACTGTGGCCGCAACCGGTTGTTGGTCACGCAAACCGCCGACATGGCATCATGGCGGAGCTGGGGCTTTAGGAGCTGGCGGCTACAGCGCTATCTCGACGGCCGCCAGGACAAGCCCGCAGCCGCCGGCTGACCGGAGACGAATGTGACCCACCGCATCCTTGCCGTCGACGACGACTTGCACATCCGCGAAGTCATTCGCGTAGCGCTGCGAAAGGCCGGCATGACCGTGACCGAGGCGCGCGACGGCAAGGAGGGCCTCGCCCGCTTTGCCGCCGACCGGCCGGACCTCATCATCCTCGACATCGGCATGCCCGAGCTCGATGGGCTCGAAGTGTGCCGACAGATCCGGAAATCCTCCGACGTGCCGATCCTGTTTCTGACCGCGCGCGACGACGAGATCGATCGCGTGCTGGGGCTCGAGATGGGCGGCGACGATTACGTCACCAAGCCGTTCAGCCCGCGCGAGCTGATCGCGCGGGTCAACGTGATCCTGCGCCGCGTCGGCGCGCGCGAGATGAATCATGCATCGGAAACGACCGCGCTCGCGCAGGGCGCGTTGTCGATCGACCCGACCCAGCATGTCGCAGCCTTTGCCGGCACGCCGGTTCGTCTCACCGCGATCGAGTTCGGGATTTTGAAGGCGTTCCTCGGGCGACCGACCGCGGTGTTCAGCCGCGAGCAAATCATGAGCGCGGCCTATCAGCTCAACATCCAGGTCTCCGACCGCACCATCGACAGCCACATCCGCAACATCCGCGCCAAGCTCGCCGCGGTCGATTGCGATGATGTCATTGAGACCATCCATGGCGTCGGCTTCAGGCTCGGCCGCTGCGAGAAGCCGGCATGATCAGCACGGATTTAAGGGAAAAATGGCGGCCCTCGCTCGGGCTGATCGTGTTCGCGGTGCTCGCCTTTGTGATGGTGCTGCCGCTGATCGGCCTGTTCTTCTTCCGCCTCTATGACAACCAGCTGATCCGCCAGACCCAGGCCGAGCTGATCGCGCAAAGCCAGGTGTTGTCGGCGGTCTTTGCACGCGAGGTCGAGGCGCGACGCGCGAGCGGGATCACGCTGGGCGCCGAAATTCCGCCGGAAGCGCGGCCAGACCCGCAGGACAAATTTACGCCGATACACGCCGCGCTTGATCTCACCGGCCACGAGTTGTTTCGCCGGAGGCCCGACGCGCAGCCAGCCAAGGCGCCGGCCGATCCCGCCTATGTCGAGATCGGCGCCGCGCTGATGCCGCTGATCACAGAGACGCAGAAGGTGACGCTTGCGGGCTTCCGCATTCTCGACCCGCACGGCGTCGTGATCGCAGGCCGCGAAGAGGTCGGGCAATCGCTCGCACATATCGCGGAGGTCGCCTCTGCACTGCGCGGGCAATATCGCGCGGTGCTGCGCACCCGCGTGCCGGACAAGCCGCCGCCGCCGATCTATTCCTTCAGCCGCGGGATCGGCGTGCATGTATTCTCGGCCATGCCCGTGATCGTCGACAACCACGTCGCCGGCGTGATCTACACCTCGCGGACGCCGAACAACATCTTTCAGCAGTTCTACCTGGAGCGCATCAAGTTCATCCTGGCGGCGCTGGCGGTGATCCTGGCGACGCTGGTGATCGGCTTCGTGTTCTCGCGCACCGTCACGCGGCCGATGTATGAGTTGATCGGCCGCGCCGCGCGGATCGCCCGCGGCGACCGCGAGGCGTTCCAGCCGCTCGCCCATTACGGCACGCGCGAGTTTGCGCAGCTTTCACGCAGCTTCCTCGACATGGCCGAGCAGCTCTCGCGGCGGTCGGACTATATCGCGACGTTCTCGGCGCATCTGACCCATGAGCTGAAATCGCCGCTGACCTCGATCAAGGGTGCGGCCGAATTGCTGCTGGAATCCGCGCAGAGCGACAAGGACACGCTGACACGGATGGAGCAGAAGAACTTTCTGTCCAACATCCTTGGCGACGCCGAGCGGCTCGAGATCATGACGCAGCGGCTGCGCGAGCTGGCGCGCGCCGAAGCCGTGCCGCAAAACGAGCGGGCCGAGCTGGGCTTTGTCGTCGGCGGCCTGAAGAGCCGGTTCCCGACCCGAAGCATTTCGGCGAGCGGCTGCCTCGACCGCACGATCGGCATGTCGGCGGAGAAGGCGCTGATTGTGCTGTCGCATCTGACCGACAACGCCATGCGACACAACGCGAAGAATGTGCGGCTGGAAGCATCAGGCGAAGCCGAGACGATCCGCCTCACCATCACCAATGACGGCGATCCGATCTCCGAGCCGAATCGCGAAAAGATCTTCGACGCCTTCTTTACCACGCGCCGCGACACCGGCGGCACCGGCATGGGGCTTGCGATCGTCAAAGCCGTGATGACGAGCCATGGCGGCACAATTAAACTGCTGCCGGCCGACCGGGGAGCGGCGTTCGAGCTGGAATTTCCGGCGGCGTGAAGCGGGAAGGATGACAAGAATGATGTCGATGAAACGGCTGGTATCCCTCGCCGCGCTTGCCGCCTGCTGCATCATAGCGGTGGTTGCCGCGGCCAACGCCCAAGGCGCGTTCTACAAGGCCACCGAGGCCGAAATCGCGGGCGGGCCGCCTGGCTCGATCATCCGCGAGGAATCGATGGGCAATTCGCCGCCGGGCGGCATTGCCCATCGCGTGCTCTATCGTTCAAACTCGCCGGAGGGCAAACCGATCGCGGTCTCCGGCGTCATCATCATTCCGCCCGGCGCCCCACCTGAAGGCGGCTGGCCGGTCGTGGCCTGGGCGCATCCGACCACTGGCATCGTGCCGCACTGCGCGCCGTCGCTCGCGCTCCTGATCTTCCAGCAGATCGCCGGCAGCCGGCCGCTGACCGAACTGGGATATGCGATCGCCGCCACCGATTATCCCGGGCTCGGCACGCCGGGGCCGCATCCTTATCTCGTCGGCGTCAGCGAAGCGCGGGCGGTGATCGATTCCGTGCGTGCGGCGCGGACATTTTCGGGCGGCAACCGCTTTGCGGTATGGGGACATTCGCAAGGAGGCCAGGCTGCGCTCTTCACCGGCATCATCTCGGAGAGCTACGCGCCGGAGCTGAAACTGCTCGGCGTCGCAGCCGCGGCGCCCGCGACCGATCTCGCAACGCTGATGACCGACGACCTCAATTCGACCGGCGGCCGCAACCTCACCGCCATGACGGTGTGGTCGTGGTCGCGCATCTATGATGCGCCTGCCGACAGCGTGGTGGCGCCGGCTGTCATGCCGGTGGTCGACCGCCTTGCAGAGGAATGCATCGAATCGCCGTTCGATATTCTCGAGCGCACCCGCACCGCCGGGCCGCTGGCGCAGGAATTCCTGATCGTGAAAAATCCGGCCAAGATCGAGCCCTGGCATTCGCTGATGGTGCGCAACACGCCCGGCCTGTTGCCCCAAACGCTGCCCATATTTCTCGCGCAGGGAACGGCGGACGGTCTGGTACGGCCGCAAGTGACGATGGACTACATGAAGCGGCTCTGCGCCGCGGGAAGCGCCGTGCGCATGCTGGAGCTCCAAGGCGTCAGCCACGGCTTTGCCGGCGCCAAGAGCGCCGACGCGGCGGTCGCCTGGATTGCCGACCGCTTCGCAGGAAAGCCCGCACCGAGCGATTGTGGCGGCTGAAAACCACTCGCATTTCAGGCACTTTTCACCATTTCCACATATGTGGAATTTTTCCGCGCGCCTTGGCGCGCACTCCGCTCCCGCCGTAACCTCGCCTGCAACGGCTCCCGATCACGGGACGGCAGAGGATACCAGGGAAGAACGCGATGAAGGTTTTTATCTTTGACCTGCTCGCCTATGGCGAACAGCTCGAACATCTCAAGGTCGGCAGCGAGCTCCCCTATCCGCTCCCCAACCGCTACTTCAAGCCCGACGTCGCGGTGCGCACCTATGCCGAGCATCTCGAAGCCTGGGAGGAGATGGACAAGCTCGGCTATGACGGCGTCGGCTTCAACGAGCATCATTGCTCGCCCTACGGCCTGATGAATTCGCCGAACCTGATGGCGGCGGCCGCCGCGCAGCGGACCAAGAAGCTGAAACTCCTGATCTACGGCAACCTGTTGCCGCTGCACGAGCCGCTGCGGCTTGCCGAGGAGCTCGCCATGATCGACTGCCTGTCGAACGGCCGGCTGATCTCCGGCTTTGCCCGCGGCATCCCGCGCGAATATCAGGTGCACAATGTGCCGCTCAAGGATTCGCGGGCGCGGTTCGAGGAGGCCTACGAGATCGTCACCCGCGCCTGGACCGAGGAGATATTCTCCTTTGAGGGCAAATTCTGGTCCTACAAGGATGTCGCGCTCTGGCCGCGGCCGGTGCAGAAGCCGGGCCCGGAAATCTGGATCCCCGTCGTCGGCAGCAAGGAATCGATCGAGTTCGCGGCAAAGAAGAACGCGGTCATCACGCCCGGCCTCGCCCGCGGCGGCTTGCAGGAAGACATCATCCGCTATTTTGCGAAATGCCTTGCGAGCAACGGCCACCAGATCACCCCGCATCATCTGTCGATCGCGATGTCGGCCTATGTCGCCGACAGCAAGGCCGAGGCGGTGAAGGAGTTCGCGCCCTACCACCTCTATTTCAACCGCACCCTGTTCAGCCACGGCAACTTCACCGAGACCGCGAAGCAGCGCGACGCAGGCTACGTCTCGCTGTCCTCGACCGACTATGTGCGCCCTGAAAACCAGAAGGCGGCGCAGGGCCTGCGCGAAGACTACCGCAACATGACCATGGCCGATTTCGAGCGGCAGGCCGAGCACATGCCGCTCGGCACCGCCAAGGAGGTCACCGAGCGCATCATCTCGGCTGCGGAGGCCGCCGGCGCGAACCAAGTGCAGATCAGCCTCAACCGCGGCGCTCTGCCGCATGAGATGTTCATGGAGCAGATCCGCCGCTTCGCGCGCGAGGTGCTGCCGGCGCTGCAAGCGCATGAAGTGCGCCGGGTGCCGCTTGGCGAGGAAGTGGCGGCCTAGCATTGGGTTCGAAAGTTGACGTAACATAACAACAAGAGTGCCGGCCCAAGGCACCCTCTTCTAATTCGCATGGGGAGGCAATGATGAGCGGGGAATTGAAGTCGCCGGTCGAAGAGGCGCTGGAGAATCAGCCCTTCGGCGCGTTGCAATTGCGGGTCGTGCTGCTCTGCGCGCTGGTGCAGGCTTTTGACGGCTTCGATCTCGGCACCATCGGCATGGCGGCGCCTTCGCTGTCCAAAGCCTGGGGCGTGGCGCCGCCGCAATTCACCATTGCCTTCGTGATGTCGAGCGTCGGCATCCTGGTCGGCGCGCTGGCATCCGGCCCGCTCGGCGACCGCCTCGGGCGCAAGCCGCTCTTGGTCTGGAGCACCGCCTTCATCGGCGTGTTCTCGGTGCTGTCGGCCTTCGCCTGGTCGGTACCCACGATCACCGCGATGCGCTTTTTGACCGGCATCGGCATCGGCGGCGCCATGCCCGCCACCGTAGCCCTCACCGCCGACTACTCCCCGATCAGCCGCCGCGGCACGCTGCTGATGCTGATGTTCTGCGGCAACACAATCGGCGGCTTCCTCGGCGGTCAGCTGGTCGCGCAGATCCTCCCCATTTTCGGCTGGCAAAGCATCTTCCTGTCCGGCGGCCTGCCGCCGCTGATCCTGCTCCCGTTCCTGCTGCTGTTCCTGCCGGAATCGCCGCGCTTCCTGATCGCGCATCGCGCCGATGCGCCGGCAACGCAGGCGATCCTGCGCCAGCTCAATGTCAGCGCACAGGCGGCCGCAACCAAGCTCGTCGACGTCGCCAAGGGCAATCCCGTGCAACAACTCTTCACCGGCGGCCTGGCTGCAACCACTGTGCTGGTCTGGATCGTGTTCTTTGCGAACCTGCTCAACATGTATCTGTTCAGCTACTGGATGCCGACGGTGCTCAACCTGTCGGGCCTCAAGCCGGAAGTCGCCGTGTTCTACGCCAGCATGTTCCAGCTCGGCGGTATTCTCTCCTGCCTGCTGCTCGGGCCGATGATCGACCGTTTCGGCGCGCCAAAGGTGCTGGCGTGCAGCTTCGCCTCGGGCGTGATCTTTGTGCTCACGGTCGGGCTCGGCAATTTGCCGGCACCATTCATCGCGATCCCGATCCTCGGCGCGGGTGCGGCGATGATCGGCAGCCAGCTCGGCGCCAATGCTATGGTTGCGGCGCTCTATCCGGCGCGCATCCGTTCGACCGGCGTCGGCTGGGCGCTCGGCATCGGCCGGCTCGGCGGCATCGCCGGTCCCGCGATCGGCGGCTCGCTACTCGCCTTCGGCTTGCCGCCAAAGCAGATCTTCCTATGCGCCTGCGGGCCGGCGCTTATCGCCGCGACCTGCACGCTCATGCTGACCATGAAGGCCGCGCGCAACCGCGAGGTCGTCGCGGCCACGCCACAGGCACGTACGGCGTGAACGGACAAGGCCGGTGAGACCATGAAAGATTTCGCCGGCAAGGCCGCGTTCATCACGGGAGGTGCGGGCGGCATCGGGCTTGCCATGGCGCGCGCCTTCGGCCAGCGCGGCATGAAGGTTGCGATCGCCGATGTCGAGGCGGAAACCTGCGCCAGGGCGGTCGAAGCCTTGCGGCGCGAGAATATCGAGGCGATCGGCACCGCCTGCGACGTGTCCAACCGCGAGACGCTGGCGGAGGCTGCCAAGCGCACCTTCGGAGAGTTCGGCAAGGTGCACGTGCTCTGCAACAATGCCGGCGTTTCCCGCGCAGGCACGATCGAGACCATCGCTGCCTCCGACTGGGACTGGGTGATCGGCGTCAATCTGAAAGGCCTCATTCACGGCTTGCAGCTCTTCCTGCCGCACATGAAGGCGCATGGCGAGGCAGGCCATATCGTCAACACCGCCTCGATCAATGGCGTCGCCGGCGCGCCGCTCGCCGGTCCCTATAGCGCGACCAAGTTCGCCGTGGTCGGCCTGTCCGAAGTGCTCGCCGCCGAGCTGGCGGAGACTCCGATCGGTGTCAGCGTGCTCTGCCCGAGCTGGGTCAAGACCCGCATGCTCGACAACGGCCGCAATCGCCCCACGCGCTTCGGCGGGCCGATCAAGCTCGATGCTGACAACGCCAATACCGAGCGCAATGCGCGTTACGCCAAGGCGCTGAAGAGCGGGCTTGATCCGGCACACGTCGCGCAGCTCGTGATCGGCGCGATCGAGGCGCGGCGGTTGTTCGTCTTCACCCACGCCGAGACCCGCGCCGCGGTTGAGCGCTGCTACGCGCAGATGCTCGAAGGTTTCGACGCGCTCGACGGGTTTGAGCGCAAGGCGGGATGAACGAAAATCCTCATGGTGAGGAGGCGCAGCGCCGTCTCCGGACGATGCTTCGCATCGCCGGGAGAACCATGAGGCCCCCACCGCGGCTTTCATCCTTCGAGACGCCGCTTCGCGGCTCCTCAGGATGAGGAGATAGAGTTGAAGGAGCAACGAATGGAATTCTCCGGCAAGACGGCGTTCGTCACCGGCGCCGCCAACGGGATCGGGCTCGGCATCTGCCGGGCGCTGGCGCGGAACGGCGTGAACCTGGTGCTCGCCGATATCGAGCAATCGGCGCTGGAAAAAGCGCGCAGCGAGCTTTCGACCTTCAACGTCCGCACCCGTGCCATCGAGGTCGATGTATCCGATGCGGCCGCGTTCGAACGCGCCGCCGACGAGGCCGAGCGCGAGTTCGGCAACATCCATTTCCTGTTCAACAATGCAGGGATCACGATGGCGCCCAAGCCGCTGTGGGAGATCACATCAGAGCAATGGGAGTGGATTTTCGGCGTCAATATCTTTGGCGTCATCAATGGCATCCGCGCGCTGGTGCCGCGGATGAAGGCGCATGGCGAAGCCGGGCATGTTGTCAACACCGCCTCCATCGGCGGACTGCAGGTCAACCCGAAGCTACGCAACGGCTCCTATGCCATGACCAAATACGCCGTGGTCGCGGCTTCCGAAGCGCTGGCGCTCGATCTCGAGGGCAGCCATCTCGGCATCTCCGTGCTGTGCCCGGCGATTGTCGCGACCACACTCTACGCCTCGGCCCAACGTCGCCCCGAGCGGCTCGGCGGCCCGTTCGGCCGGCCGAACACGGAGCACGCCAAGGCGTTTCATGCTGCCGGGATTCCGCCTGATGACGTCGGACGGCGTGTGCTCGATGCGGTGGCCAAGCGCGAGTTCTTCATCTTCACCCATGAAGAGCCGCGCGAATGGATCGAGGCGCGGCACCAGCGGCTGATGGCAGGGTTTGACTCGATCGAACGGTACAATGCGCGGGAGGGCGGGAAGTAGGCAGCTGTGCGCTCGATTCCCTTCTCCCCTTGTGGGAGAAGGTGGAGCGGACGAAGTCCGCGACGGATGAGGGGTCTCCATCCGCGGACTCAGCGCGCAAAAGAGCTATTCGCCCGCTGAGACAGACCCCTCATCCGGCGCTTCGCGCCACCTTCTCCCACAAGGGGAGAAGGGAAGAGCAACACACTCAATCCCCCTCCCCCGCGAACTTCTTCAATCGCGCATTCTCCGCACGAAACGCCGCCAGGATCTTCGTCAGATTCTTCTCGATCCGCTCTTGCGGGCCGGCGATGCCGATCGCGAGGGGACGGTGGCCTGCGGGCGTCGGCACCATCATGCCGACGACGCCGACGCCGCGTGTCACCATGCCGTGCGACAGACAGTAGCCGTCGCGGCGCACCTGCTCGACGCCGTTTTTCAGGCGATTGAGCGAGGCGGTGCCGCGGTCGATCTTGTTCTGCCGCACCGTGCGCCGGTAGATCCGCGCGACTTCTTCGTCACGCATTTCGCTGAGCAGCGGCCAGCCGAGGCCGGAATGCACCAGCAGCACGCGTGAGCCGACATGGGTGACATATTGCAGCGGCTCGCGCGCGCGCAGGATGTCGACGATCTCGACATAGATGTCGGTCAATGTCCCAAGCAGGATGGTTTCGCCGAGCTTGCGGCCGATCCGCCGGAACGCTTCCTGGATCGGCCCGCCCTCATAGCTCGCGGGCGTCACCCAGTCGCCGAGCTGCGACAGCCGCGGCGTCGGCAGATAGGCGCGCGAGGCGCTCTCGAACGAGAGATAATTCATCTGCGCCATGGTCTTCAAAAGCGCCGCGGCGCTCGAGGTCGGCATATCAAGCGCGTCGACGACGTCCTTCAGCCGCAGCGGACATTGCCGCTGGCGAAACAGTTCGAGGATATCGAAGACCCGACGCGCCGACTTGGTCAGTCCGTCCGGCATGTCGGTTAGGACGAGTGCTCGATGTGCGCGCGGATCGAATGGCTCTCGTTGTCGATCCAGCCGAATTTCTGCACGGCCGCGATCATGCCGGTGAGCCCATCCTGCCACCAGGCGTCGGCTTTCAGCGACGGCCAATCGCGCAAGGCCTGCTCGGAAATCCAGGCATGCTCACCGTCATGCTTCACTGCGATGCGACCGAGCAGCTCGGCCTGCACGGCTGGTTCAAGCGCACCTTCGATGCGCACGGAAAACGCGCGAAAGTTTTTGGGATCGTCGATCTCGATCGAACGGCTTTTGGCAATGAGGCGGATGATCATGGTTATTTCCGGAGTGCTACGCCTTAAGGTGCCTGCATCGCCGAGGGGACGCAAGAACCGTTCATTCGGCTCTGGCGATGCGTCCACGGGCGGATATGCACGCTTGCTCGCCGTGTCGCCGCCATGGCAAATGCCGTCAAATCGCCCTACCTTGGAGCGATAGACGGCGGCATAAGCGCGGTTCAAGAAAATGATAAAATGCCTTGCACTTATATTCCTGATGGCGATGACGGCCGCCTCCCACCTGCCCGGTGTGCGCCAGCGGTTCGATGGTGCCCTGATCCGGGTCGGGCTGGACAGAAATGCTCCGACGCCGTCCGCATCACCGACGCCTTCGACGGATAACGCCGCGCCTGATGATGCCGCGCCCTGCGACGGCGTCACCTTCACACGGAACCTGAAATACGGCGATCACCAGCTCAACGTCCTCGATGTCGCGACCGCGCAGACGGCCGGCGCCAGACGTCCGGTCATCGTGTTTGTGGCCGGCGACAGTTTTTCGAGCGATGGCAAGACATCCGTCGCGAGCCCGCTGGTCGAGCAGGCCATGTGCTTTGCCGGGCATAACGGACTTGTCGCCTTCAGCATGTCTTACCGGCTCGCGCCGGCCGCGCCTTGGCCGGCTGGCGCAAAGGACGTCGCCGCGGCGATTTCCTGGGTGCACGAGAATGCCGACCTGTTCGGCGGCAACAAGGACGAAATCATCCCGGTCGGCTACGCCGCCGGCGCGTTCCACCTGGCGAGCTTCCTCGCGCACAGCGAATTCCAGGAAAGCGACTCCCGTATCGCCGGCGCCGTGCTGGTATCGGGGATCTATCGGCCCGACAGCGACCCGAGTGAGGGCGAAAAATCCTATTTCGGCAGCGACGCGAGCAAATATGACGGCGAGTCCGCGCTGTCCGGCCTCACCAAGATCGACGTGCCGCTGGTGGTTGCGTGGTCGTCGGCGGATGCGAAGCGCTTCATCGTCCAGGGCGAGAAGCTGAAGGACATCCTCTGCAGCGCCGGCCACTGCCCGCGTTCCGCGCTGCTCAGCAAGGCGTCGAGCCCCGCATCCGTCTTCGATCTCGACGGGGCGAGCGCCGACCTGCACGACCGCCTGCGGCAACTGATCGGACAGATCGATGCGCGCGGACTGCCGTAGCGACCGGCGCGCTCTACGCACGCCGGTCAGTTCGGATCACGCCGCCTTGTCAGCGCGCAGGCGATCCAGCACCGGCAGCAGCTCGGAGGGATCAGGCCGCCTTGTGTAGTCGGGGTTCACCTCGGCATAGGCGATGATGCCGTCGGTGCCGATGACATAACGGGCCGGCATCGGCAGCACCCAGGCCGGATCGTCGTTGGCGACGGCCAGATTGTTGCCGAAAGCCTGGTAGGTCTCGGCGAGATAATCCGGCAGCGCGAAGCGGATGCCGAAGGCGTTGGCGACCTCGCTTTTGACATCGCTCAGGATCGGGAAGTCGAGCTTGTTGTCGCGCTGCGACTTGCGGCTGTTGGCCATGGTCTGCGGCGAGATTGCAATAAGGTTCGCACCGCGGGCGGTGATGTCCGAGAGCGAAGCCTGCAAGGCCTGCAGTTCGAGGTTACAATAGGGGCACCAGACGCCGCGATAGAACGAAAGCACCAGCGGTCCCTTGGCGAGCAGCTCGCGCGAAGAGACGAGATTGCCCGCGGGGTCTTGCAGCGAAAACTCCGGCGCGCGATCGCCGGCCTTCCTGGCGCGCTGGGCCTGACCGGATTCGATCAGCTCCTGCGTGGCGCGCTCCATCAGCGCGAGCCGCTCCTTGGTCGGCTTGAAGGCGAGCTTGCCGCCGACAAAGTCGGCTTTGAAGGCATCGAGACGGTCTTGCAGGGCCATAAGAATCTCCTTGGGATCAGGTTGGCCCGCGAAATCTGGTCCATTTGCCGGAAAAGGGGTATACGGCGAGTATGGACAACATATATCCGAGATACAAATGAGTGACCGATTGCAGGAATTGCAGGTTTTCGTCCGCGCGGCCGAAAGCGGCAACTTCTCGCAAGCTGCCCGCGAGCTGTCGCTGTCGCAGCCCTCGGTGTCGCGCATCATCGGTGAGCTCGAAGCGCGGCTCGGCGTGACGCTGCTCTTGCGTACCACGCGCCGCATCACCGTGACCGATGCCGGCGCGCTGTTTCTCGATCGCGCCCGCGAAATCCTCGCCGAGATCGAGGATGCCGAGGATGCCGCGCGCGGGCTCGACTCGCTTCGCGGCACCATCCGCCTTGCGCTGCCTATCGTCTACGGCACGCGCGAGGTCATCCCGCGGCTGCCGAAGTTCCTGGCGATGCATCCGCTGTTGCGCGTGGAGATGCAGATCGTCGATGCCCGTCAGGACCTGGTCGCGGAAGGCAGCGACCTTGCGATTCGCTTCGGCGATCTCGACGATTCCTCCTTCGGCGCGCGCAAGCTCGCGACACTGCCGACCATGCTGGTCGCAACCCCCGGCTATATCGCCGCGCGCGGCACGCCGAAGACGCCGGCCGATCTCGCACTCCACGATTGCATCGCCGGTCCCGGCAATTTCGGCAGAAGCAGCTGGTCGTTCCGCCGGGGCGGCAGCGAAGTGTCGGTCGATGTTTCGGGCCGCATCACAACCAATTCCGGCCCCGGCCTGTTCGCGAGCGTGATGGCCGGCCTTGGCATTGCGATGGCATCGAGCGTGATGGTGGGGCCGGAAGTGAAAGCCGGCAGGCTGGTGCAACTGTTGCGCGGCTATCAGCTTCCTTCGGTCGACGTGCACGCGCTGTTTCCAAGCGGGCGGCGGCCGTCCGCCAAGGTGCGCGCGCTGGTGGACTATCTCGCCGGCGAATTGAAGGCCCTACCGAAAGAGGCGCGCGACACTACATGAGGTGATCCCCCCATCCTCTTTTGTACGACGTGTGATCCGTGAGCCAGCTTGCTTTATTCGATGACCAGGCCGTGGGCCCGGCGGGGCTACGCTATGCGCCGGAGTTCATCTCGGCGGCGGACGAGCAGGAGCTGATCGCGGGCATTGCGGCGCTGCCCTTGCAGCCGTTCCAGTTCGGCGCGTTCGAAGGCCACCGGCGCGTGAAATCGTTCGGCTTCCGCTACGACTACACGCTGCAGAAGCTGACGCCGAGCGAGCCGATCCCGGATTGGCTCGAGCGAACCGCGCGCGCCGTGGAGCGCTTTGGCGAACTGTCTGATGGCAGCGTGCGGCAGGTGCTGTGCACCGAATATGACGTCGGCGTCGGTATCGGCTGGCACCGCGACAAGCCGCATTTCGACAAGGTGTTCGGGATATCGCTCGGCAGTGCCTGCCGCTTCCGGTTTCGCCGGCGCCAGGGAAACAAGGAAAGCGGCAAATGGGAGCGCTTTGCGCTGCAGGCAGAGCCGCGCTCGATCTATCTGATGGACGGCGAAGCGCGACAGGATTGGGAGCACAGCATCCCGCCGGTCGAAGAGCGGCGCTATTCGATTACGTTCCGCACGATGCGGACCATAGAAAATCAGCCGCTCCCTGCGGGCTGAGCGATGGTGATCACCACAAACTCCGCGGGCTTGAGCGGCGCGAAGCCGATCACGATGTTGACTACGCCGCGGTGATGTCGGCCTGGGTCGTGGTCGTCGCGTCGCATATGACGATGTAGGCTTGCGCAGAGGCGGTCCCCTGGAAGGCGCCCTCCCTGTAGAGGCCACTCATGAAGGTGCCGACCGATCGGCGAAGCTTCTCCCATAGCACCTCGTTGTTCGGCTGGAACACGGCCCATTGCAAACCGGCAGTCAGGCTCTGCTCCAGGTAGATCGTGAGGCGTCGCACCGAAACATACTTCCCGTCCGAGCCGTCGGGACTGGAGGCGAGCGTGCGCGCGCCCCAGACGACCCGGGCCTGTGTTTGGAAAGCTGCGCAGGCAGTTGATCCCTAGCGGGTTCAACGCGCTGCTTTCCGCATCATTGATGCTGACGGAAAGACCGAGCGCACCGGTCAGAACAGCGCCGTCGCCCGCGGGCGCCTTCCACACCCCGCGCTGTCGATCGATCCGCGCATACAGGCCTGCGACAAAGCCGCAGGGCGGGTACGCCCGCGTGGTGCCGTCTGGCGAAAGATCTGGTGCCACGACCCAGGGAAAATACAGCGCCGAGTTTGGCGCGTCCGCGCCGGTCTTTCCCTGCAGCGAGGCAGCTATGGTCGTAACCGTAGCGCCCTCGTCGCAATCGACCAGGAACGCGCCACGGCGGCGCGCACAGGCCTGCAACATCGCGATCATACCAGGCTCGGTCAGGCCTGGCACACAGATCAGATTGAGCTCTTCGATCTGGTCGACCGG
>Ga0210389_10001093_pt1 | contig 22499 bp, 17 predicted proteins | sample IncBWH28OmetaG_FD_160127 | JGI IMG/M metagenome (GOLD analysis project Ga0210389, IMG submission 160127) | Forest soil microbial communities from Barre Woods Harvard Forest LTER site, Petersham, Massachusetts, United States - Inc-BW-H-28-O ...
GCTCGGCGTGCTTGCCGAGTTCGAGCACGCCACCATCGTCGACCGCGTCACCAGCGGCATCGAGCGCCGCGCACGCGAAGGCCGCTGGCCCAACGGACGCATCCCGTTCGGCTACGCACGCAACGAGCAAAAGCAACTCATCCCCGATGCGCGCACCGCACCCGTTATCCGACGCATCTTCACCCTCTACGCCGCCGGGCGGCTCGGCGCCGCTGCGATTGCCCGGCGGCTCGTGGACGAACATGCGCCTGCGCCGTCGCGTGGCTGGCAGCCCAACATCGTGCTCTGGATGCTGAGCAACGAGGCATACGTCGGGCGTGTCCACTGGCGCGACCAGACCTTCCCTGGTCTGCACGAGCCGCTGATCGAGCAAGACACCTTCGATCGCGCACAAGCACTACTGAAACAGCGAGGAGAGGACCTGGCGATGCGCGCGGCAAGCCGCGCTGAGTTCCTACTAACCGGCCTGGTGCGTTGCGGGCGCTGCCGCCGCGCATACGTCGGCATGTCCGCCAAAGGCAACGGCGGCACCTACCACTACTACGCCTGCTCCGGCCGACAGAAGCTCGGACGAAAAAGCTGTGACGGGGAGCGCATCCCCCGCGAGAAGCTAGAGGCCGCGATCCTCTCCCAGCTGACCAGCATCTACCGAGACGGCGGGCTCATCCGCGACGCCATCAAGCAGGCGGCCGCTAGTAATGACACCGACCGCACGGCGCTCACCGAACAACGCGCCTCGCTCGCCAAGGAGATCACCCGTTCCGAACGAGCGATCGACCGCTACCAAGACGCGTTTGAGGCCGGCGACCTCAACCCCGCGCACTTCAACGAGCGGCTGACCACCCTCAAGGCACGACTCGACGTTCTCCATGACCAAGACCAAGCACTCGCCCACGAACTAGCCGCAGACACGCCGACCACGCCTGATGCGGCGGCACTCCGCGCCGTCGCTGACCAGCTCAATCACGTCATCGAACACAGCGAGCCCGAGCAAGCCAAGGCACTGCTCGCCATCCTCATCGCCGAGCTACGCGTCAACAGCCGCAACGAGATCCTGCCGACCTACCGCGTCGGCGCACCCGTGGTTTGCGCGCCGAACAGTTCAGTGGGCCCGGCAGGACTCGAACCTGCGACCTATCGATTATGAGTCGACAGCTCTAACCAACTGAGCTACGGGCCCGCATGCGCGCTCCGCGCACGCCACAGGACGCTAGCAACGCGAGGGTGCGCCCGCGATCACCGAGCTGGAGCGCCGCCCCATGCCCGGCAAGACCGTACTGATCCCGTGAGCGAGACAGCGGCCGGACCGGCTGCGCTCAGGGTCATGTCACCGCTGGCGCCGTCGTGCCCCTGGGCGCTGGGCGCCTTGGCGGGCTCCGGCCACGCCAGCGTGCTGATGGCGGCGGCTGCCGCCTCGAGTGCCCCCACGGGTTTGCTGCTCATGGCGCTGCTCCTTCCTGGCTTACGGTCCTCTCTCTAATCGACCGGCGGGCACGGTGCTTGATGGGGCTCAACCCATTCCTACGTTGCCCTTACACAATGGCCGTCCGCGCCGGGGAGCAGCGCGGATGTGGCATGCTCCCGCCCGCCGTCCCGTGCAGGAGACGGTGCCTTTCCAAGGGGTCATCGAGCTGAGAGGACGGACATGTCAGTAGAGCGTGCAGCGATCGTCACGGGGGCGTCCAGCGGTATCGGGCTGGCCATCGCCAGGGTGCTCGGGCAGGAGGGCCATGCGCTGACCGTCGCCTCGCGGCGCCCGGAGAAGCTCGAGGAAGCCGCCAAGGGCCTCGCCGACGAAGGCTTCGACGTGCACGCGGTGCCCGCCAACGTCGCCGATGAGCAGGACATCAAGAAGGTCGTCGACGCCCACCGCGAGCGCTACGGGCGACTGGACGTGCTCGTCAACAACGCCGGCGTCGGCAGCGGTGCCCCGGTCGGGGAGATCCAAACCAAGCGTCTGGACATGCAGATAAATATTAATCTGAGATCGATCATCCTCTTCTACCGCGAATGCACAGACCTGCTCAAGGCGGCCGGAGCGGAGCACAAGCGCGCGATCGTGGTCAACACCGCGTCGATCGCGGGCAAGCGCGGCGAGGCGTGGCTATCGGTGTACTCGGCCACCAAGCACGCGGTCGTCGGCTGGACCGACTCGATGAACCGCGAGCTGGCAACCGCGGGCATCCGCTCGACGGCCCTGTGCCCGGCGTTCGTCGACACCCCGATGACCGACTTCGTCAAGGGCCAGGTGGCCGCCGAGGACATGATCACCACCGAGGACATCGCCGAGTCGGTGCGCTACCTGCTGAAGACCTCGCCCGCGTGCCTGGTGCCGGAGATCATGTTCATCCGCCCCGGCGACGCGGTGTAGGAGACGAATCGCAGGAACCCGCCCGTGTAGGCGCCGGGCGGGCGAACGGACAGCAGCGGGCAGGCCGAACGGACGGTGCGCGGCGACGGTCAGGCGGCCGAGCCGACCAGGCCGCGCGCGGTGGGGCGCGGCGCGGCCGGGCGCCTGCGCAGCCGCCGCGCGATGATCGTGCCGCGCGGGTCGGCGGCGTCGGGCAGCGTGGGCCGTGCCCGGCGAGCGCGCTTGCGCGAGCCGATCACCAGCGCACGGTGCTCGGCGATCGCCACGTCGAGCTCCAGGCCGCCGCTCTCCTGCAGGCTGGCTTCGAGCTGGGCGACCAGGATGCGCACCTCGCGCTCACTCGCCTGACGCGGCTTGCCGGCGGTGCGCGCGAAGCGGTCCCACGAGCGCGCGAACGACAGGAAGTCGGTACGCGCGCCCTGGCGGTGCGCTGCCAGCATCGGGCACACGCCGCCGTCGCGGTCGACGTACGCGCCGACGATGATGCGCCCGTTGGCGAGCACACCCGCGAGCATCGCCTCGCGCGTGGCCACCGGCAGGCAGTCGATCGCCGTACGCAGGCGCTCGACCGGGCTGGTGCTTTGGCGGCGACGGTTTCGCATAGGCTGTGCGCACCGTGCTGGCTGTGTAGCCAATGCCACGGCGGCGCGCGGCCAAGCGTAAGCGACGCGTTCCACGCGCGCAACGCATCCCCTTCCGCTGAAAGGAAACTTGCACATGAAGCTCGGCGTGCACATCGGCTACTGGGGCATGGGCCTCACCTCCGAGGACCAGCTCAACATCGTCCAGGAGGCTGAGCGGCTTGGCTATGACTCGGTGTGGGCGGCCGAGGCCTACGGCTCAGACACCGCCACCGTGCTCGGCTGGCTCGCCGGGCAGACCAGCAAGATCCGCCTGGGCGCTGGCATCTTCCAGATGCCGGGGCGCTCGCCGGCGATGACCGCGATGACGGCCGCCACCATCGACCAGCTCTCCGGCGGGCGCATGATCGTCGGCATCGGCTCCTCCGGACCCCAGGTGGCCGAGGGCTGGCACGGTCAGCGCTTCGCCAAGCAGCTGCAGCGCACGCGCGAGTACGTGGCGGTGGTGCGCATGGCGCTCGCGCGCGAGCGCGTGGAGTTCCACGGCGAGACGCTCGAGCTACCGCTGCCCGACGGTCCGGGCAAGGCGCTCAAGCTGACCATCTCCCCCGTGCAGGAGCACATCCCCATCTACCTCGCCGCCATCGGCCCCAAGAACACAGCCCTGGCGGGTGAGATCGCCGACGGCTGGATCCCGACGCTGTTCAGCCCCGAGCACGTCTCCGAGCTGCGCCCACTCTTGCAAGAAGGCGCCGATCGCTCCGGCAAATCACTCGACGACTTCGACATCGCCCCGACCGTCAGCCTGTGCATCAGCGACGACGTAGCGAGCGCACGCGACAGCATGCGTCCGTTCATCGCCCTGTACGTCGGCGGCATGGGCTCGCGCAAGCAGAACTTCTACAACCAGCTGGTGCAACGCTACGGCTACGAGTCCGACGCCCAGAAGATCCAAGACCTGTACCTGGAAGGCAAGCGCGAGGAGGCGATGGCCGCGATCCCCGACGCGCTGATCGACACCGTGTCGCTGTGCGGGCCGCCGGAGCTCATCCGCGAGCGTCTGGCCGTGTACCGCGACGCGGGCGTCGGCACGCTCGGGGTCACCCCCACGGCGTTCACCGCCCCCGAGCGCCTGCAGCAGCTGCGCCAGCTCGCCGAGCTCGCCGCCTGAGAGCAGCCCGGCCGTGAACAGCAGCGGTCCCCCGCGGCGCGTGCTGCTGGGCGCCTTCGGCGACCCCGGCCACGCCTTCCCGATGATCGCCCTCGGGCGCGCGCTGGCCGCCCGTGGGCATCACGTCACGCTGCAGACGTGGCGGCGCTGGCAGCCACACGTGGAGGCCGAGGGGCTCGACTTCGCCCCCGCCCCCGAGTACCAGGTGTTCCCGTCCGGGCCCGAGCCGCTGGACTTCTACGAGGCGGTCGTGCACGCCACCCGCGACACCGTGCCGCTGGTGCGCGAGCTGCGCCCGGAGGTGGTGGTCGCCGACATCCTCACGCTCGCCCCCGCGCTCGCCGGCGAGATCGCCGGCGCCCGGCGCGCCACCCTCATCCCCCACGTCCACCCTTATGGGCTGCCCGAGTTCCCGATCTACTCGCTCGGCGCGCGCCTGCCACGCACGTCTGTCGGGCGCGCCTTCTGGCGCCAGGCGCAGCGCGCGGTGCTGCGCGGGCTCGAGCGCGGGCGCGTCGAGCTCAACCACACACGCTCGCGCCTCGGGCTCGGCCCGCTCGATTATGTCCACGGCGGCATCAGCCGCGAACTGGCGCTCGTCGCGACCTTCCCCCAGCTCGAGTACCCGCGCGCCCACGTGCCGCACGAAGGCTGGGGCCCCAACACCCACGTCGTCGGCCCGCTCATGTGGGAGCCGCCCGCGCGCGACGTCGAGCTGCCCGGCGAGCCCGTCAGCGCGGCCATCGGTGCGCCCGTCGACGCGCCCCCTGGCACGCCCGGCCGGGGATCGCGCACGCCGCTCGTGCTGATCGCCCCGTCGACCGCGCAGGACGCCAAGCACAGGCTGCTGAACGCCGCCCTGCGTGGCCTCGCGGACAGCCCTGGGCGGGTGCTCGCCACGTATAACCGCCGGCTGCCCTCGAGCGCCCTGCGGGTGCCTGCCAACGCGCGCGTCGTCGACTGGGTGTCTTACGCACGCACCATGCCCCACTGCGACCTCGTCGTCTGCCACGCCGGCCACGGCACGCTCGTGCGCGCGCTCGCATCGGGCTGCGCCGTGGTCGCGTGCCCGGCGGTCGGCGACATGAACGAGAACGCCGCCCGCCTGGACTGGCTCGGCGCCGGCGTGCGCGTGCCGCGGCGCTTGCTCACCCCGCGCATGCTGCGACTGGCCGTCGAGCGCGCGCTCGAGCGGCCCGCCATCCGCGAGCGCGCACGCGAGCTGGCCGCCTGGACGGACACGCACGACCCCGGCGCGCACGCCGCGAGCCTGGTCGAGCAGCTCGCCGCCGGGCTGCTCTAGGATGGGCGGACCCTGCCCGGGGTATTGCCCGTGAAGACTGCAGGACGAGTTCCTCGCGCTGCAGCGCCAGGTGCGCAAGACGATCCGACGAGCGCGCCCCGTCTCACCACGGGTGGGGCGCCCGCGGCGCAATGCTCAGGGGCGTGTGCCCTTCTGGACGTACACGAGCTGGCCGTTGCTGAGTCGGTAGACGGTGCCGACAGGCTGGCCGTGACCACTCGCGGACGGAGCGCTCGCGGGTGAGGGCAGCGTCTTGAGCGGCTGCGTGCCCTGCGGGATGCTGGTGGCGCTGGGGGCGCGACTTTCGAGACGGTGCGCGGACTGGTTGAGGGTGAGCCCGAGGCCGGCGATCAGGAATGCGACGGCGAGCACGATCCCGATGTCGAACAGGTTGACCAGCCCGTCGAGCGGGTCGCCCGCGCTGTCGACGATCCGCCGGTGTCGCCCGAGCCCCGTGCGACGACCCGTCATCGGCTCTCCACGCAGCGCTCTAGCGCGGTCAGGTCTTCGCTGTAGAAGCGGGTACGCGTGAGCGTCAGCGCGAACGCGACGGTGCCGACCAGCAGTCCGATCGTGGTGGCGGCAAAAGCGGTGCGCAGATCGCCGGCCAGCGTGCTCACGTCGCCGCGTCCGAGCGCCGCGAGCCCTGGCGCAAGTGGTATGAGCGTGCCCATCAACCCGAGTGCCGGCCCTGCACGGACGAGGATGCGCGTGCGGTCGAGACGGCGCTCGACCGCCAGCTCGTAGTCGGCCAGCGCGTGCTCGATGCCGCCGGTCTCCCCTGCGATCAAGGCGCGCGAGACCGCCAGAAGCGCGTCGGCCGCGAACGCGCTCGGCGCGCGCCCGGCGATCAGCGCCGCCTGGCTCGGATCGGCGAGCACCTGGCGCGTGAGCGCTTGCAGCGAGCCCCGTCCGGCGCGCATGCGCGTGAACGCCTCCATGCAGAACCGGCCCGCTTCGAGCGCACACGCGAGTAGCGCGAGCAATGCCAGCACGAGCACAGGGGTACGCAGCGCCGAGGCGATCTGAGCGAGCGCTTCGCCGATCCCGTTGCTGCTCGAGCCGAGCACCATCACGACAGGAACCGCGGGCGTCTGCGCTCGAGGTGCGCGCCCAGCAGCGCGAGCGCGGCGGCCGCGAACGCGATCGCGAGCGCCGGCAACGGCGACTGGTAGCCGCCGGCGCCCGCGCCGCGCAGACCGGGGGCGCCCGCCAGGGGGCTGTCGAAGGCTGTCAGCGAGTCGCCGAGCACGACGCCCGTGACCTTGTCAGACCCGCCGGCGCCGGTGTCACCCTCTGTGGCGGCGGCTTGGCTGAGTCCCTCGGCTCCGCCGTTGCCGGCGCCAGAGCCCTTGCCGGCGGCGCCCGGACCCTTCTTGGCTGTGCCTTCGCCACCTTTGCCGCGGCTGTTGCGCTGCGCGAGCCTGGGCGCCGGAGATGATGGGCTGGTGGTGTGTTGAGTCACCGGACTGCGGCGCGTGGCGGTGTTTTCGTGGCCGTGGGTTTGGGTGAGCTGGCGCACGCCACCGGGGGTGTGGCCCATGCTTTGCGGCTGTGGCCGGCTGAACAGCTTTGCGCCAGCTCCGCCGCCGCCGACGAGCACGCCGCCTCCAGGCTGGGAGGAGCTTCCGCCCTGGCCGGCTTCGGGCGCGGGCGGCGTTTCCGTGGTCGTCGGGGGGTTGCTTGGCGGTGGCGGCGACGGCTGGTGGTCTGGTGGCGGCGGCTCGGGGATCGGGAGTGGCCGCCCTGCCAGCGCTGGCCCTGCGTAAGCGGTCATCCATACGGGGTTCTGGTCGCTGCTCGCCGTCCATTGCATGCCGCCGTCGGCGTCCTGCATCGATTCCAGGTAGCCGAGCGGCTCATGGCCTCCCGGCTGCTGCCACGTTTCCGGGTTCTGTTCGGCTGCCCACAGGCCCTGCACCACCCATGCGGTACTCGCCACATTCGATTCGTGTTGACCTGGAACGCTCGGAAAACCGCCATCTGGGTCCTGCACGCTGTGCAGGAACCCCAGCGCCTTGGCCTGCGCTTCGGTGTCGTGCAGGCCGGCGCCATTGAGCGCCTCGATCGCCGCCCCTGTCATTTCGACGTTGTCTTCCACTGCTTCTGCTGCTTCGCCGACGCTCCTCGGATGCACCGAAGGCCAGCTGCCATTGCTGTTTTGCTCAGCGATCAGCCATGCCGCGGCACTCTTCACGGCTTCGGCAACGCCCGCTTCTTGCATGCGCGGCTGCGGGCTGAGCGCGAGGACCGCAAACACCGTGTCGTTGACACCAGGGCCTGCGCTGGCTTCTTCGTGGAAGAACGCGCCAGCTTCGTGGCCGCTCTTGAATTGACGATCGAGGATACGTTCGAGGAGATCGATCCCACCGAAGTCCCCAGGCGTGGTGCCGGAAGCGTCCACCACCAGCAGTGCTCGCTCGTAGTCGGTCGTTGCCGTCAGTTCGTTGGTGTGGGCGCTCAGGTAGGCGTAGGCGCTGGTGTCGCCGGGTTTTGCCTGTTCCTGTGGGTTGATGCCCGCGGCGGCGAGCGCGAGCGCAGCCCACGCGGTGTAATCGGAGTTGGGTTCCGCATCGGGGGCACCGCCCCAGCCGCCGTCTGCTCCCTGCGCTTCCTGTAGGTAGCGCACGGCATCGTCGAGGCTGCCTTTGTGCGCTTCGCTCACCTGCGCCACCGAGACCGAGCTGGCGATGCAGCAGCCGAGCGCCAACCCCGCGACAGCGCTTGCCGCCCGCGCCCACACCGGAACTCGTCGGCCAGCATCTCGCCGGTCGGCCTTCGAGGGCCGGTCAGCCTTCGAGGGCCGCGCCATCCACATCCACTGTGCCTTTCAGCACCCGCAGGCCGACTGTGCCGGCGTGCGCGCGAGCGTTCGCGGTGATCTGCCGTAGCGCACCGGCGACGCCCCCGGCGACGGCGAAGCGCTCGCGCCGGGAGCCGGCGATCACCTCGACCTGTGCGTTGCTGGCCGTCGCACGCAGCATGAACACCGGGCGTCCGGCGGCCAGCCGCAGCGAGACCTCATCGCTACTCGTGCCGCGGCTGATCGTTCCCAGCCACGCGCCGGCCTGCATGAGCCGCCGCCAATGCCCGCTGTAGCGAAGCACGCCGGAGCGGTCGTCGTAGGGCACGACCACACGGCCGATCGGCAAGGTGATGGTGTGCCCGAGGGCGTCGGTGAACGTGATCTGCAGTTCGTAGACGGCGCCTGCGGGAAGCTTCAGCAACGTCGTGGTGAGGTTGCCCTCGCCACTGAGGCGGTTGACATAACCGCCGGCTGCCCCGAGTGCCTTGGCGGCGATCGTCCAAGAGCGCACGCCGGCGCCGGCTTCGAGGACGCGCCAGCTCACGCCCACCAGGCCGTGCGCATCGCCCAGACCGTCCAGGCTCAGCCCGCCGATGCGTACCGGGCTTGCGATCTGCACGCCGAGCACTCCCTGCAAGCCGGTGTTGTTGGAGCTCGTCTCGGGCCCCGGAGTGGATGTGGGGCCTTCGGGGCTGGTTTTGGGTTCACCGGTCGTTTTGGGATCTGTGATGGCTTCGCCGGTGCCGGTGAGCGGTATCTCGACCGTCTGGCTGGTGCCTTGCAGCGTGAGCGCGAGCAGCGCTTCGCGCAGGTCGCTGGCGGTGGGATCGAAGCTCGCGGACACTTCGCAGCTTTCGCCTGGGGCGAGGGTGTGTCCGCTGCAGTGGTTGGCTTCGATCTGGAAGTCGCTCGCCTCGGCGCCTTCTACGTGCGCGCCACTGATCGTGACAGGACGTACGTCGTCGTTGGTCAACGTGGCGGTCCGCGGCCGGCTGCGCACACCGACGGTGCTCGTTTCAAACAGCAGCGAGGACTCGTCGAAGGCGGCATCGAAGGGGCCGTACGGACCGGCGGCGAGGAGCGCCGCGAGGGCGTCGATGGTTGGTGGCTGAGCTTCGGCGAACACTCCGTGGCTGTTGCTCAGAACACCGAACGCGAGCGCATTGCGTAGCGCGCCTTCGCTCGGCAGGAACGCGCCGATCAGATCTTCGGCGGGCGTGTGTTCGCCCGCTTCCCTGTTGCCTTCGCCGGCGTATTCGGCTGTGACCTGGTAGCGCGAGACGAAACGTGCCGCGCGTTCGCTTGCGGCCTGGCGCCCGGTGAGCGCGAGCCCAACCGCGCCGAGCGCGGTGGATTCGACGCTCGGTTTGAAGCGTGGTTCGCTGCCTTCGCCCGCGCGTACGCCGCCGTCGGCTTCCTGGATGCCTTCCAGGTACGCACCGGCATTGGTGAGCGCCGTCTGGACCGCTTCGAGCGTGCTTTGCCCGAGCACGCTGACGCCCTGTTCGCGGGCGGCGACGAGCGCCTGCACCGCTTCGACGTCGGTGCTCGTGATGCCTTCAAACGTGCCGGTGGCGGTGTTCTGCTTGGCGAGCAGCAGCTGTAGCGTTTTCAGCGCCTTGGCCGAGAGCGTGCCGGTGCGGGCGAGCGCGCGCACGGTCGGGGCGGTGATTTCGACTTCTTCGCTTGATTCGCCTTCGCTCTTGACCTGGCCGGTCTTCTCGACCATGCCTTCGAGCGCGTCACGCAGATCAATGCTGGCGAAGTCGGAGGGGTTCTGGGCGAGCGCCTGCAGGCCGAGCACAGCGAGCGCAAAATGTGCCGCGTTCTGTTCTTCGTGGTGGCCCTGCGGGTTGGCAAGGCGTCGCAGTGGGCAGCCGTCCGCGGTGGTCGCGGTCGTTTCTTCGCAGCCGTGCGCGAGCCAGTCGACGACTTCTGTGAGTTCGCTGGCGGGTACGGCGGCCTGCTCGAGCGACACGGCACCGCGCAAGACGAGTTCTGGATCGGTCGGTTCGAGTGTTTTCTTGGCTTCTTCGGCTTCCGCCGCGTGGGCGGTCGCGTCGAGCGTCGGCGCGAGCCAACGGCTCGCGAGCCGGGCGGGGATCATCGAGGATTCCTGTTCGGGCGGCAGGCTGAAGGACGAGGGTCCGCTGCCGTTCATTGGCTGGATGCGTGGTCCGCCGTGACTGCCGAACGACCAGCCTTCGACCGCGTTGATCGGCGAGTGGCTTTCCGGGCTCGCGGCGCCGACACCGCTGTAGCCCCAGACACCACCCGGTTTGCCCCGCCAGTAGGACCAGTAGGCGCCCGTGCCAGGGGTGGTTTTGCAGCTCTGTTCTGCCGGCGTGGGCTCGCCGTCGATGCGGCAGATGAACGCCAGCCCGTAGTTTTCCGTGCCTTCCAGCGCAAACCCTGCGTGCTCCAGCGCTTCCACCCCGTTCGGCTGTGACCCGAGCGCGCAACCGACGTAGATCTTGCCTTCGCCGAGCTGCTGGTCATCGACGATCACGGTCACGCCGGTGTTCGGTTCGCAGGGTTCCCAGCGCGCGATCAACGCGGGGTTGGGGTTGGGCACGTTCGCCGCCGCCGCGCTGGTGGCCGGCAGCGCCACCGCGAGCGCGGCGAGGACAGCGAGCAGGGCGAGCCGCCTGGGCTCGAGGGTGATGGTGGGGTTGGTCATGCCTGTCGCTCCTGTGGTGGGGATTGGGGCGACGGACACGCATCCCACACTGAGCGGGAGTCGGGCCGGGCCGCCTGTCACGCGAGACGATCAACTCCTCACGACCGGGTATTCGGGCTCGGGCTCGTCCTCACGGATCTCCTTCCCAAGCCTTCTTTTCGCTCGGCTCAGTGGACCTACGATCCGCTCGTCACCCACACCGCTGCGCGCCAGCCCCGGAGTCCCACCGGGTTCCCCGCGCTCGTGAGTGGCGCGCATACTACCGGGGGCAAGCATGCCGCGCTCGCCCCCGGTAGCCACGCACCCGCTCTAACCCGCTCTACGGCAGCCCGACCAGGCGCGGGTAGGAGGTGCCGAACAGCCCGAAGATGCCCTGCGCCGTGGCGAGCACCTCAGGGGCACCCGACGCGCCGCACGCCGGTAGGCCGCGTTCGCCTTTCGGCTGGCCTTCCACGATGCCCTTCAACCATTTCTGGCCTTTGCTGAAGGACGCTCCGTCCTCGACCTCGGCCATCACGCCGAGCGCTGTGCTGTTGACGCTGGCGAACAGTTTCGTCGGTTCGCTGGCGCTGCAGTAGCTCTGCCAGAAGCCCGCGGTTTCCTCGTTTTTTTTCAGCCATTTGACCGCTGCTTCGGCCGCCGCTTCGTTTTCGCTGCCGCCGCTTGCCAGCAGCGCCTGGACGGCGGCGCCGGTCGAGTCGACTTCCACGGCGTTGGCGTTTTCGGTTTCTTCTGTGGGGAACGGCGGTTCAGCGTTGCAGGTGTTCGCAGCCAACCCCATCGTCGAGCGGAAGGCGCCGTTCAGCGATGCTGGTTTGCTGCCCGCGCACTGCTGCCCGCGCAGGTAGGTGGCGCCGCTTTCGATCGACGCTTTCAGGCTTGGTTTGCCGCTGCAGTTGCCTTCGCATGCCTTCAACGCGATCAGCGCGAGTGACTGGGTGGTCACGTTGGAGAAGTTTTCCTGGTTCTTGTCGCTGAAGCGGCCGGTTTCCGACCCAGATTTGACCTGCAGGCACGCCAGGTCTTCAATCAGGTTGCGTGAGCCGACGCTCCTGGGATTACCTCCCTGGGCCTCGACCGCCAGCGCCAGCTTGGCAACCGCGCCCGCTGACAGCGCTTCTTTGGTGGTTTCGCAAGAAGCCGTGCCGATGTATTTCGCCTTGTTCGCGATCGCCCATTCGTACGTGGCTTTGCGCTGGGTTTCAAAGCTCGAACCGGCGGCCTTGAACGCGAGCTGACATTCAATCGTCTCACCCACGGACGCTTCGCCGAACAGCTCGCAGTAGGAGCCTTCGCTGGTGGATTTCAACTGCGAAGAAAGCCATTCAGTGGCTTCGGACGCCGGCGTGGCGCTCGCCACCGGAGCCATGAACGACGCCGCTGCCGCCGCGATCACGGCGACGGCGAGAGTCAGCCTCTTTGCTGTGTATTGGATATCTGTCATGGACCTTTCGTACTCCTCGTTGTTGTCGAGGTGGCCCTTGAAAGGAGGAATCCGGATAGACCCTGAAACGAAAACGTCCCCGCTCACCTGTGCTTGTGAACGGGGACGGAAGCTGGATCAGGGACCTGACCCGGGCTCCGTCCCGTAGACCACGACGGGATCATTGAGCTTGCTCACAGGAGAGGTATCCCGGCTTGCCGCGCACCTAAGCGGTGGTGCGGCCTACGGTTGCGGGTCAGCGCCGGACTTCGACCGGCTTCCCCTCGCCCGTGAGCGTTATTTTGTTGTGCGTAAGAATCTTAGCTGTCGGGCACGACGACTTTTCGGCGCCGTGCCCGACAGCCACGCGGGCTCAGCCGAGCCGCAGGTAGATCGTGTCTCCGATTTCGATCTTGGTCGCGCGCGTTGCCCGTTTTTCCGCGCCGCCGTCGATGACGACCTCCCAGTCTGCGCCGGGCGGGTTGGGGGCACCGTTGATCGAGGTAATCGCGCCCCTGCTGGTGACCGGCGTGATGGCGCTCACACAGCCGGCGGGCCGTGAAGCGCTCTCCGCGGCTTCGAGCACCTTGGCGAGCGTCGTCGTGGGCGTTTCGGGGGCGAGGCTGACCGCGCACGCGCCGAGTGGCGAGGTGCCGTTGTTGATGATGAGGGTGAGCTGGGCGTCCACCGAGCTGCTCGTCGAGAACTTCTTTTCATACACCCATAGTGGCTGTTTTTTGGCCTTCACCGGCGCCACCGTGAAGCCGGCGCCGGACAGCGCGCGCACGGCGTCCTGGGTGGAGTACAGGTTCGCTTCGCCTTCTTCGGGAGCGAACTGGAAGCCGCCGCCGAGGAGCTGTTGGGAGATCAGGAAGTCGATCGGGGTCTTGCCGTGAGCGGTGGTGAATTCGGTGCTCTGAGCGGCGATGCCGCAGGCGTTCAGCCCCTCGACGGACCAGGCATTGGTGTCGGTGTTGACGCCGAATTCGCTTGCGAAAGCGCCGCTGCCGAGCGGTTCGGCGTCGAGTTCGTGCTTGAGGTATTTGATGGCGCTCTGAATCGTCGGGTCGCTGCTGGGCACGCCGGCGGCGCACAGTGAGGCGATCGTGGCACCCGTGAATTCGGCTTCGGCGGGCGAGGCAAGCGCTTCGCTCGAGCCTTCGGCCTTCGCGAAGCTCCAGCCGCCGTCGGTGTGCTGGTTGTGGCGCACCACTTCGATCGTCTTTTCGAGCAGCACCTGCGGCACGCGCTGGGCGCCGTCGCGGGTCTTGGCGTCCGCGAGCGCCAGCAGCGCAAACACGGTGCCGTTGAACAGCTCGGGTTCGCCGTAGTAGCCGGGCGTGCTGGGCTGATAGTGCGCGACGATCTGCGCGATCAGGTTCTGCGTGGCGGACACGCGCGCCGGGTCGATGCCGGCGGCGTACGCGGCCAGCGTTGCGGTCTCATAGTCGCTGACCGGCGGTTCGCTGCCACCGGGCCAGGTGGCGGTGTCGCCGATCAGGTTGCGGTAGTAGGTGCGCGCGTCGGTGGCGCCTGCGCTGTGCTTGACGCCTGCTGGCGCGACGCCGGCGGCGGCCAGCGAGGTCAGCACCCATTCGCCGCCGAAGGCGTCGACGCCTCCGAAGCTACCGTCTGCGTTTTGTTGCGATTTGAGGTATTCGACGCCGCCGTTGATCGCGCTATTGATTTCCGTGGGCGAGGAGTTCGCCAACGCGGGTGCGGCGCAAAGCAAGGTGGAGGCTGCCGCAAGCGCCGCGACGAGCCGGGAGCGAGTGATACGCATGAAGTGTGGATCTCCTTTTGGTCTGGGCGGCGGCTGCTCCGTCCGGGCTCAAACCAGAAGCCAGAGGCGTCACGACCTGCCGTCCGTTCGCGAGAACAGGGTCCTGTGTGAGTCACCCGGCAGGTAGTCGGACTTGGACGGAAAGCGCCGTAGGCGACGCTTCCGTTCACACCGTTGCGCGTCAGTCCTGGATTCCCACCAGGTTCCCCCGACCGCGTGACTGGCGCGACGATATCACGACACTCGTGTGTGCGGCCGAGCGGCTTGTTCCCAGTGAACGTCCATGCGCGCACGGGCACGCTCGAGCACACGCGCGAGCTCGATACCGAAGAGCAGCCCGAACAGCAGGCTCGTGACCGTGTCTGTGAGGTCATACGGCAGGCTCACGCTGGCGACGGTTAGCAGCGCGGCGGGCGTGTGGCTGGCGCCGAGCGTCCATTCGTACACGTTCATCACCTCCTTGGCCGCGAGCGCCGCGAGCGCACAACCGACCGCGAGCGGGATTCGCCCCACCCGTTTTCCGCTGAGCGCGCCGAGCGCCGCGCCGGCCAGGCCGACACAGCCCCACGCGGCCATCTCCCACGGTGTGTACGGACCCTGTCCGAGCAGGAAGTTGGACAACAGCATGCCGAGCGCGCCGACGGCGAACCCAGGCAGCGGGCCGAGCGCATAGCCAACCACGAACGTCATCGCCGTGATCGGCTTGACATCGGGCACGGCCACGAACGCGTCCCGCCCGAGCGCGGCGAGCGCGGCGAGCGTACCCACCACCGCCACCATCCGCGCCGAGGGCCGCCGGCGCTCATACGCGAGCCATCCCACCGCCAGCACAGCCGCGACGATTGAGAACGACGCCAGCGGCCAGCTCATCGAATCACCCCCGGCGCGACCGCCGGCGCCTCACCCGAGGCCTGCGCCTCACCCGAGGAGTGCTCGCCGCGACGTGCTCGCAGTAGCTCCGCGCCCTGCTCGGGCAGCAGCGCGCCGCCGGCGCCACCGAGGATGCGCGCCGTCTCGGTCGCGAAATACCAGCCTCCCGCCAGCAGCTCCTCGGCGGGTCCGTCGGCGATCACGCGCCCGTCCGCCAGCAGTACCGCGCGGCGCGCGCACGCGGCCGCGAACTCGGGGTCGTGCGTGGCGACGATCACCGCCTGTCCCTCGCATGCTCGACGTTGCAGCTCGGCGGCGAGCACCGCCTTGGACTCGCGATCCATGCCACGCGTTGGCTCGTCCAGGGCTAGCACCGCGGGTGGCTCCCCCTCTCCCGTGACGATCGCGAGCGCCAAACGCTGGCGCTCGCCGCCGGACAGATCGCGCGGGTTGCGCTCGGCCAGGTGCGTGAGCCCTGCGGCCGCGAGCGCCGCCGCAGGAGCCTCGTCTGCGACGAGCCCGTGGATCAGGTAGTCGCCGGGGTTCTGCAGCAGCAGCGCGACCCTGCCAGCGTGCTCGATGCGTCCGCGCGTCGGCGTCATCAGCCCGGCCGCGTGGCGCAGGAGCGTGGACTTGCCCGCTCCGTTGCGACCCATCAACGCGACGCTCTCGCCGGCCGCAACGTTCAGCTCCACCCCACGTAGGATCGCCGGCCCGTCGCGCAGCTCGTGCCATACGCCCCGCACACGCAGCGCCGGCGGCTGTTCGGAGCCACCCCTGCCACGAAGCCCGATTCGGCGCGCGGGTCGCGAGACCTGGGATGGGACCTGCGAGTCGTGGTGGGGCTCTGAATCGTGGTGGGACTCTGCATCCAACAGGCCGTGGCTGCGCAGGCTCGCGCGGGCCTGTCTGACACCGGTCGGCGCCGGCGTGAGGCCGGCGAGGTCGAACAGTCGCGCACCGGGGGTGCGTAGCGCGGGCGCGTGGGCCGCCGCCCACTGCAAGAACGATGACGGCGAGCCGTCGTGCGCCACGCGGCCGTGTGCCATCGCGATCACCCGGTCGGCTGAGCTCAGGCAGCGCTCCAGGCGATGCTCGGCGAGCAGGATGGTGGTCTCCCACTCCTCGTTGAGCCGGCGCAGCAGGCCGATCAGCTCATCGCCCGCGACCGGGTCCAGCTGCGAGGTGGGCTCGTCGAGCAACACCACCTGCGGGCGACCGGCGAGCGCCGCAGCAAGCGCCACACGCTGCTGCTCACCGCCGGAGAGCTCATGTGTGCTGCGATCCAGCAGCCCGTCGATGCCGAGCGCGAGAGCGACCTCCTCCACGCCCCGTGCCACCGCCGCGGGAGCATGCCCGCGGCTCTCCAACGCGAGCGCGATCTCCGCCCGCACGGAGCTCATCACCAGCTGCGTCTCCGGGTCCTGGAACAACGCTCCAGCGGCCTGCCCGAGACGCGCGGGACCGTGCTCGCGCGTATCCAGGCCGGCTAGCTCAACGTTGCCGGCGAAGCGCCCGCCGTGGAAGTGCGGCACGAGCCCACACGCAGCCCGCAACAGCGTGGACTTACCGTGCCCCGAGAGCCCAGCGAGCAGACAGAACTCTCCAGCCTCGATCTGCAGGCTGACATCCTCGAGCGCCCGCTCCTGCGCGCCGGGGTAGCTGTAGCTGACGTGCTCGAACTCGAGGATCACGGCTCGACCCCGCGCCGATCGAGAAACGGCATCAGCACGGCCGCGCACAACACCACGCACAGCACCAGCGTGTCGGGCGCGCTCGACATTTTCAGCAGCGGGTATGCGACGAACGACACCGCACCGCTGGCGCGGCCCGCGATCACGAGCGCGAGCGTCGCGAGCGCCGAGCAGGCGAACGCGAAGTCGTGGCGCGACCACGGCCGGCGCACACTCCTGCGCGCGTGCCTGCCACGAACCAGCCACCCGCGACGCCGCACGGCCGGATCGGCCGCCTGCGCGAACCCGCGTAGCTCCAGCGTGGCTGCGACCTCACTCGCCCGGTCCAGCGAGCCGGCGACGAGCGCGCTCACGAGCGCCACCCGAGCACGCACCCCCTGCGTGCCCGCTCCCGGTCGCGTGCGCTGCGCATCGGCGAGCCGGCGCGCGTCCGCGCCGAGCAGCGGGACCATGCGCATCGCCAGCGCGAGGGTCAAGGCGGAGCGAAACGACAGACGGCGAAAACCACGCAGCAGCTCATCGGGATCGACGGCCAAGCTCGCGAGCGTCGTTGTCAGCATCAGCAACGTCACCTTCAACGCGATCACCGCGCCATACACGACAGCCTCCAGCGTCAGATCGCCCTGCCCGAACGGCCCCAGGTCACCGAGCCGCGCGAACACCGTGAGCCCCTGACGCGTAACGAGCACGTTGATGAAGACGATTGGCAGCGCGACGATCACCGACAGGCGCAACGTCTTGGCGAGCTGCCTGCCGACACCCGCACCCGCACCCGCACCAAGCACCGCGAGCAGCAGCGCGCCGAGCACGATCGGGTCGAACAGGATCACCACAGCGGCGATCAACGCCAGCGCCCAGACCGCACCCACACCGGCACGAACGGCGTGCAGCGGGCTCGCACGACGCCGATAAAACAGCTGGCCCACGGCGAGCGTGCTCATGCGCCCGCACCACGCGACCCGGCGGGGTGCGACCCGGCGACAGGCGACTCGGCGGGGCGCGACCCGGCGACAGGCGACCCGGCGGCAGGCACCGCTGGCACCGCCACCTTCGCTCCCGCCGGGTCCAGCGTCAGCGCGAAGCGGTCGCGCAGGTCCTCCACGTCGAATGCGCCCGCCGCGCGATGTACGCCGGCTTCATCGGTCCCACTCACGACCCATACGGGTGCGTCTTCGCCGTGACGGGTAGCGGCGACGAGCCCCGCGCCAGCGCCGAGCGCGGCGACCGTGCGGCCCCGATCGTCAAGAGCGTCGAGCGTCGCACCTCCGGCAGAGAAACGGGCATACACACCGCTTGCCCGCGGGCCTTCTTCGAGCGTGCTCACATGACCAGCATCGCGAATCGCGGCCCACGCACCCACCAGCACTCGCAGCGTGCTCGGCACTTCGCCGCGATCGATCGCGCCGACGCTCGCCCGCACGCCGAGCGTGCGCAGGCGCGCTGCCACCTCCAGACAAGCGCTGCTGCTCGGCAATGCGCATTCCACGCGCACCGCCAGACGCTTGCCTTCGAGCCCGGTCGTGAACGGCGCGGGGAACGAGCCCACGACGGCCGGCGATTCCTCGCTCTGGCTCCAGTCGTGCAAGTCCCACCAGACGCGATCGCCCGAACGCACGTCCGTAGCCGCCGCGCCCTTCGCCGACTGCACTCCGTTGACGAAGTAGAACCAGCCGACCGGTTCGCTGCCCTGCTGCCCGGCCGCGTGTCCGTCGATGCTCTGCACGAAGCCACCGCCGTCGCTCGTGCCGACGCTCGCGTTGCGCACCAGCAGGCTCATCACCGTGTCTTCGCCGCTCACACGCGGCGCGGACCAATCCCCGATCGTGCTCGCACCGAAGTCGCGTGTGACCACGAGCGCCACGCGCTGTGGCGAGTTGCCCGCCCCGAGCCCACAGCCAGCCAGCGCCGGCGCCAGCAAGAGCGCCGTCACAGCCGCCGCACAACGGAACATTCTCACGCGCATGCCGCGCCAGCGTAGATCAGCAACGCTCAGCGCGCCGGTCGCACGGTCGTGCACGAAGACGCTCCGGGGCCGGCGGCGGATAGTCCTCGGGCCCGGCGGCAGACAGCCCTCAGGCGCGGCGCGCCTTGACCGCCGTGCCGTAGGCGCAGATCTCGGTCCATATGGAGCCGAGCTCGGAGGTGTCGAAGCGGAACGCCAGGATCGCGTCGGCGCCTTTCGCTTCGGCTTCCGCCACCAGCCTGTCGATCGCGTCCTGGCGGCCACTCGCGAGCATCTTCGTCATGCCTTTGAGCTCGCCGCCGACGAGCGACTTCAAGCCGGCGCCGATCTGCGAGCCCACGTTGCGCGAGCGCACAGTCAACCCGAACACCTCCCCGAGCACCTCGTCGATCTGGTAGCCAGGGAGATCATTCATCGTCGAGATGACCATGCCTCCAACGCTACTCCTCGGGGCAGCGTCGCGCTGACCGAGACCATCGACGCCATGCTCGGCACCCGACCTAAAGCCTTATGCGGGGAGAAGCTCCGGGGGTCCGGCTCGCACACTTCCACAACGGTGCGCCAGGATTACCGTTGGCGGGCTGAGTCAAGCCCGTGGCCTGCGGTGAGCTGTGTCCAGCCAGCGCTCAACGCCTGCAGCCCTGAATCCGGCAGTTAGAATGGCTGTCATGGCCACCGTACGGGACCCGTATTTTCCTGCCACGCATGGTCGATGCCCAGGACGTTGAGCGGTTGAGCGCCCCAGCGCAGTCGAATGCCGAGCCGCTCGAGGCAGAGCAGCGTTGGGCCCGTCGGCGACTCAACAGAGCCATCCTCCTGCGCCCCCAAGCCTGACCTGACGTGCCAGGCGGCCTCATATATCTCGAGATCGCCGACGAGCGCAGCTCGACGAACTGGATCTGGAGACTCCACGACGGGGAGGGATGGATCGAGGCCGAGGCGGCGTTCAGTCCAATCGACCCTCAGGTGCAGTTGCTGCTAGATCGAGACGCTCTCGATCCACTATCCAGCCCACTAGCCCTGCGGCAGGAGCTGACGCGTATCGCCACATTGCTGCTCACCGAGCCAATCGCGAGGAGGATGCACGCCAGCCAGGCCCCTGGCTTGCTCGTCTCCGGTCCGCCCCCAGCGAGGCTGGCGTTGTCACTGCCGTACGAGTTGCTGTTCGGCTCCGGGGATCCGAGCAGGATTGTCGTGCGCCATGTTCGCCACCCGCTAATCGCGAAGCCTCGCAGCGACGAGGAGGCCGTCTTGTCAGCGTTCTCGCTGCTGACCGAGGATCCCTATCTTCCGCTGCACGACGAGGCCGCAACCCTCGCTGAGCTCTGCAGGTCGCTCGGCATCTCGCTGGAGGAGCTCTTTATCTGCTTCACAGCCGAGCATGCGCTGGAGCGCTCCCGTGGAGCCACGATCGTGCATTTCGCGGGGCATGGACAGCGAGGGATCTGGCGCTGCGTGGGCCACGACCACTCCTCCCGAGAGGTGTCGTCGCACGATCTGATCGCCGCATGGGCTGAACTTCCGCCGCGGCTGGTCGTCTTGAACTTCTGTGAGTCCTCGAGCGAGCGCGAATCGAGCGATCTGGTCGGTGCGATGACGCGTGGTGGGATCGCGCAGTGGCGTCACGAGTCTCAGACGCACCAAAGCAGCCCTGAGCACTCCACTTCGATGGCGCTCGACCTCGTATCCGCGCTTCCCGTCGCGGTGCTCGCACTGAGAAGCCCAATCGACGACTTCGACGCCCGAAAACTAGTCCACACCTTCTACCGCCTGCATCTACGGGATGGGCATTCACTGATCGACGCATACTCCATGACGCTTGCCGAGGTCCCGTCCTACGACGATTTCGGCATGCCCACCCCGGCGCTCTACATCGGAGGGGGCGACCCCGATCTGCTCGCACCGAAGCCGCCGTCCGGCGATCGGGCCCAGCAGACGTGCCTCAGTCGACGACACCGCCACTGCACAAACCTCTACTACCAGACCTTCAGCGCCCTCTCGCCCACGGTCGAACGCAATTGGACATGCCTCATCGAGGGCAACGAAGACACCGTCGGCGATCTGGTCGAGGACGCTGTACGTGAAATGCTGGACCTCCCGTATCTACGCGGCCAGCGGGAGGAGCCACGCGCGATCGAGGTATCGCGTTTCGATCACTGCCGGCTGTTGCGACACACCGACGATCCGGAACTCGCCGCAGAGTTGTTTAGCGTCACCGTCGATCGACTCGCAGACGACGTCGTACCCGCCGAGCTCTTCTCGGCGTGTCCCGCGGGTTCCCGCGACGAGCTGCAGGCTCTCGATTCGGCGATCTGCGACCTGCCAGCATTGCTGCTGGCCGTGCTGCGCAACGACATCGAACAGCTCGCGTCGGCTGCGCGCGATGCGCTGGCAGATCGAGACCCACTCCTCGACAGGTCGGTCGCTTGGGATGTCGCCGATTCGTTGTTGCGTCATCTGCCTGACTCCGAGTCCATCCCGATCTCCGCCTGGGCCGAGGAGCGCTGGCACGCGGTGATCGCTACTGGTCCACCGGCTATCGAGCTGGTCGCTGCGTGGCACATCCACAACGACAACTGGTTTCTCCACGTCGACCTGACAGCTATATGTGCCGCGCTCGGCCGTCGCATGGGCGCGCCGCCAACCGACCTTTACGACACGGCCCTCTCGCTCCACCAGGGTGGTGTGATGAGCTTCGGAGCGATTGTCGTCGCTCACGAGCTGCAGTCTCGTCCCAGTACCGATGGGCTGACGACTGCCCACGCCTGGGCGGAGTGCTCCGAGGCTGGCGCAGCCGCCCACGTCGAAAGCCTGGTCACGCTATCCCAGGACCCGTACGGAACATTCGACTCCCTGCCGTCGCGCTTCGTCGCCGCTCTCGCGACCCTTGCCCACGTCGCCGGCGATGCGCGCTGGCGAGTGCTGAAAGACGAGTGGGAGCGTCGTATCGGCTCGCCGCTCAACCTCGCCTCCAGGCCGGCGTGGAGCGTGTCGGCCGACGGCCACGAAGACATCATCGATAGCGACCCGCGCCACGCCTATGGCCATGGGTTCCTGGATCTTCGCTTCTTCACCTCGGAGGGACGAACACCGGAGGTGCCTGGCGGAGATCCAAAGTACAGGGTCTCGCCGTTCGATGATGACGAGCGTTCGTTCTACGGCAGCTCCGCATGGCGCCTCGCGGCAGACGTCGAACGGATCCCGGCTGTCGAGGTCATCCGCGAGGCAGCGCGGTTGGATTCGCTCGTCCTCGCCCAGCTCGACGGGGTCGTCCATGCCGGCCATGAGACACGACACGCAAGTCTGATCTTTGACCGCCTGTGCGAGTTGAGGTGGATGCTTGCGAACGCTCTCGTCGAGATCGGACAGCGAGACGTTGCCATAGAGGTCATGCGGTCGCTTTTCAGACGAGTGCGACGAACTCGCGTCGATCCACTCACCACAGCGCTTACGGGCTTCGCGACGATCACATTCTTGCGCCAAGAGAAGTCGTATCGCGAGGCGCGTGCGATCTGCGACGAGCTCCTGGCTATGCCTGTGGGGCTGCTCGGATCGCCTGGTGCCATCGTGGCGTTGATCGCCAACGTCGAGATGCTCACGGTCGAACGGCGAAGCATGTCGCTGAAACCGGCGGCGGTTAGCCTGCTCTCCGAAGTCGCCGCCTGGCGCGAACCGACCAAGGAAGTCGCCCGTCGGGCGCTCCTACTAGGAGCCCTCTACGGAAAGGGCCTGCTGATGCAGATAGACGCAGAGCACCTGGTGGTTTGTGTGCTCGCGCTGCTCGCCAACGGCGTCGCCAGCTTCGCGGCACCCGAGGTGCCGTGGATCGATGGCGTTCTCGGGTTTTGGGCGAC
>Ga0210389_10001094_pt1 | contig 22491 bp, 23 predicted proteins | sample IncBWH28OmetaG_FD_160127 | JGI IMG/M metagenome (GOLD analysis project Ga0210389, IMG submission 160127) | Forest soil microbial communities from Barre Woods Harvard Forest LTER site, Petersham, Massachusetts, United States - Inc-BW-H-28-O ...
GATCCGCTATCTTCGAAATCCTGTGTCCGGGTCGGTCGGCGGTCAGCCGGAACGCCCGGTCCCCGTGCCTCCGGGCGCCGCGAGTTGGCAGGCCTGGTGCGCTGCGGCCGCTCAGGAGGCGGCGGTAACGGGGATGTCGAAGAACGCGGCGGCGTTCTTCGACAGCACGGCCGCCCTGTTCTCCTCGCCGATAACGTCGAGCAGGTTCTCAAGCGCGTCGTCGCCGTGATCGTGCGGGTAGTCGCTCGAGTAAAGGAGCATGTGCCCGGCGTCGAGCATGTCGGCTAGCTGCGCGAGCTCACTCGCGGCGGTGCGCCCGGGGATCAGCGTCGGGCTTGTCGTCGCCCGCAGGTGCCTGCGCACGTAGACGGACGGCTTGTCGCGCACCCACGGGGTCTCGCGCCACAGCGCCTTCCAGTCCTTGTCGAAGCGCCATAGCAGCGAAGGGAGCCAGGCGAAGCCGAGCTCGGCCAGGCAGACGCGCAGGTCCGGGTAGCGGTCGAAGACGCCCTCCGCGACCAGGCTGAGCACCTGATTCGGCGCGACGATCTGGGAGTTGTAGAGGTAGTCCTCGTAATAGGTCGCCGCCGTTCCCGTCGCCGTCGGCGCCATTCCCCAGCCGCCCCACGCGTGCAGGGTGATCGGCAGCCGGTTCCTGCTTGCCGCCTCGTGGATCGCGCGGTAGCGCACGTTCCCCCAGGGCGTCTCGCTCCTGACCGGCAGCAGCACCTGCGCGAACCGGCGGTCGACGCCGAGCCGGTCGATCTCCTCGGCCGCGGCCTCCGGATGGAAGACCGGCACGACGATGCTGCCGCGCAGGCGCGGGTCGCGGTCGAGGAACTCATCCCGCATCCAGTTGTTGACGGCCGTCGTCATGGCCGCCTCGAAGTACGGGTTCCTGCTGCCCTGGAAGGTCGCGACGCAGGTGAGGATCACGGCGAGCGGTTCGCAGGTGTCGAGCAGCTGGGCGCGCAGCTCTTCGTAGGTATGCGGCGGGAAGCTGCCCGCCGCCCGTGCCTCTTGGCGCGCGGACATCGGCTCGCTCTCCGGGTAGAGCCGGTGGCGTACCCCGAGGTGCCCGCTGCGGATGAACTCGTGCCAGTACGGATCGATGTAGCCGAGCAGCGCGTCCATGGACGGCGGCTCGACGTGGACGTCGCAGTCGATCGCACCGGTCTTGATCGGGCTCATGCGGGCTCCAGGGACGGTCGGCCGCGGCGCCACGGCCGCCACGGATAGGCGCGAGTTACGTGCGGACGAGGCAATGGTAGGCCGGGCCGGCCCCGCGGCGGGAGGGCAGGGAACGCGCCGCGGCGGTGATTGACGGCGATTTATGTCCGCAGCACATCGCGGGGCGGCTCGGGCAGTCCCGGCCGACAGGGAGCGCGTGCCTGTGCTTCACTTTCGTTGGCCCGTGCGCTTATATAGCGTTATCTGGCAGTAGCGGACAGCCGTCCGGCTGGCCCGGCGCGACCGGGCCGCGTGAGCGGGGAGCGCATGAAGGTCGTCGTTGGCAAGGTCTCAGACTTCGAGAACGGCGACCGGAAGATCATCGACGTGAACGGCAAGTCCATCGGGGTCTTCCGCGTTGACGACCAGTTCTACGCGCTCCGCAACCGGTGCCCCCACCAGTTCGGCCCGCTGTGCGCCGGCACGCTCGCGCCGCGGGCGCTCTCAAGCGGCCCAGGCGACGTGCGGCTGGACTCCGGGCCGCCGCTGATCGCCTGCCCCTGGCACGGCTGGGAGTACGACCTCGCCACCGGGCAGTCGTTCATGGGACCGGGGCGCGGCAACACCCCGGCCCTGTCCTACGACGTGAACGTCCTGCCTGGCAGCGAGATCGCCGCGGTCGAGGGGAGCCAGGCGCGGCCCGACGGGCGCGTCCCAGGACCGTACGTCGCCGAGACGGTGCCGGTGTCGGTCGAGCAGGACTACGTGGTCGTCGAGGACTCGCCGGCCCGCCGAGGGAATGAGGCGCTGGCATGACGGTGACCGCTTCGGAGGTCGCGGCCCGGGAGCAGGCTGGCGACGGCCGCCGGGCAAGGACGCTGCTGGTTGACGTCGACGTGCACCCGCTGTTCCTGCCGCGCGACATCCTCCCTCGCCTTCCCGAGGAATGGCGGACGCGGTACGCGAACGAGAACTCGGGCGGCGGCGGTGCGCGCGTCGTCCGCGACTACCCGCGCTGGCGCAACGGCGGCTTTCGCATCGACGCCGCGGTGCCTGGCGGCGGCCCCGCGGGCAGCGACCTCGACCTGATGCGCACCCAGTTGCTCGCGGAGTACGACACCGACATCGCGGTCCTGATCCCGCTCACGTTCGGGTTCGGCGGGCCGGCCGCCTACAAGGCCGCGCTGTGCCGCGCGATCAACGACTGGCTCGCCGAAGAGTGGCTCGGCCGCGACCCGCGCCTGCGCGGGACCGTCAACGTCCCCTTCGACTCGCCCGACCTCGCGGTCGCGGAGATCGAGCGGTTCGCCGACGACCCGCGCTTCGTCCAGGTGATGGTGCGCGGCGACACGGAAAGCGAGTGGGGTGACAGGAAGTACTGGCCGATCTACCGGGCATGCGAGGCGGCGGACTTCGTCGCGATGTGCCACGTGGGCGGCGAGCCGGGCAACCGCTACCGGGGCAGCGGCGCTCCCTCGTACTACCTGGAGCAGCACGTCTGGCTGCACATGCCGGTCGAGCGGCTGGCGATGAGCCTGATCTGCGAGGGCGTATTCGACGAGTTCCCGCGCCTGCAGGTCGCGCTCGTCGAGGCGTGCCTGACGTGGTCGGGTCCGTTGCAGTGGGCGATGGATGCCGCCTACGAGGTCGCGGGCAACGACGCGCCGCGCCTGCGCAAGCTCCCCTCTGAGTACTTCCGCGAGCACTTCTGGCTCAGCACTCAGCCGATCGAGGAGCCGGACAACCCGCGGCACCTCGCCCAGTCGATCGAGTTCGCGCGGATGACGGACCGGGTGATGTTCTCCTCGGACTACCCGCACTGGGACTTCGACTCGCCGGCCAAGGCGCTGCCGGCCGCGATGCCCGCGGAGATGCGCAGGAAGATCATGGGCGAGAACGCCGCCCGCCTGTACGCCAGGCGGCTCGCCCGCGAATAGCTCTGGCGCACGTTCAGCCGCTGAATTGCATCACTCCCTGGGTGGATTTCCTGGTTGAATTGCCCGTCGGCTCTCATACCAGAGCGCAACCCCAGAATCGCCCCGTGGGGTGATGTATCTGCATTCCTCCCCCGCCATGCTCAAAAGGCCGACCCAAGAATGGGAGGTCTCGCGAGATGCCTAGGGCACGACATGCGGCATGAAGTTGACCGGCCGCCCGGCCGCGCCGCGCGCATCCGCCGGCGGCCGGACCGGCCGAGCGGACTGGTGATCGCCGGCCTGCTCGTGTTCGTCGGCGGCCTTGCGGCGCTTGCCGTGCTTGTGCCGGTCGGCCACGGTTTCGCGCCGAAGGGCGGCGGCTGGTTCATCCCGGCGGTCGTCGGCGGCGTGTTCACGCTGCGCCCGCTGCTCGTCGCCGTCCCGTGGGCGGCCTTTTTTGTTTTCGGGCTGGCTGACTGGCGCAACCCGTGGCGGATCGAGCACCTGGACCTGCTGGCACTGGCAGGCTTCTTCCCGGTGGCGATGCTGCTCAGCGACGATGCCGCCCTGGCCGGCCTGTGGCTGGCGGCCGCCTGTCTCTGCTGGCTGTTCTGCCGCATGCTCGGCGTGGCCCTTGGGATCTGGCGGATGCCGGAACTGCGCCCGTCGTTCAGCTCCAAGCGGTTGGGCCGGGTGATCCTGCTACTGCTGCTTGTCCGGCTCGCAACGCTCGCAGGCAGCAACATCCTGGACGTCGGGCAGGCGAGTTCGCTCGGCGCCTGGCGCCTGCTGCACGGACTGCACTTGTACGGCGCCGTGTCCTGGCGAGGCCCGGGCGGGCAGCTGCTCTACCGCCCGGACACCTACGGGCCGTTCGCCTACTACGCGTACCTCCCGTTCGCGGCCTTCTTCCCGGTCGCGCCGGCGGTGGTCGCGACGCTGCTGCCTGCCGCGTGCTTCGACGCGCTGACGCTCGCGGGACTGCACAAGCTCGGCGGGCGACTCGGCGGGCGGCCGCTCGCGCGAGCGTTCGTGTTCGCGTACCTGCTCTTCCCGTTTCCCGACCTTTCCCTGATGGGGGAGACCAACGACGCGCTGATCGCCGCCCTCTGCGTATGGACAATCGCCGTGGCGACGGAGCGTCCGGTGACTCGCGGGCTGCTCATGGCGGCCGCCACCCTGACCAAGTTCCTCCCCGTGCTGCTCGCGCTGCAGTTCCTTGGCGTAAGGAAGGGCCGCGGGCGCTACGCCCTGACGCTCCTCGCCTCGCTCGCCGCGATGCTGGCCTGGCCGGTCATGACCTCAGGGCCGGCTCAGTTCCTCGACTCGACGGTGGGCTACCAGCTGGTACAGCGCGGCGGCGGCGCGCAGTTCAGCTTCTGGACCTACTTGCCGCACGCGGCGCTCGTGGCCAGGCCACTGCTCGCCGCCGCGCTGGTGCTGCTCGCGCTCTCTCCCCTGGTGCGTCCTCCGGTACAGCACCCGCGGGAGCAGGCCGCCCTCGCCGCCGCGCTCCTCATCGGCGCGCAGCTACTCCTTGGCTACTGGTTCTACAGCTACCTCACCTGGTGCTACCCGCTTCTCATCATCGCCATGGTCCAGGCCAGGCCGGACCAAGAAGCTGGCATCGAAGCGCAGGCTGACGTAAGCGTGGCCGAGCTCGCGGAAACCGCTGCCGCGTAGCGGATCGCCGCTGCGCGCGCCCGGCGCTAGGCAGGACGAGCCCGCCGGGAGGCAGGCGAGGCGGGCCTGGTGTGACTCACCGCCGGGTGGCGGTGCCGAGGATCTGCGGCGCGCTGGGGAACGTCATCTGGGTGTCCGCGCTGGTCAGCTCGTCGATCCGGTCGATGGTGAACCCGGCGCGCTCGATGGCCGCGCGGGTGTCCCTGCCGCAGTGGCAGCCGCCGGCGAGCCATGGCCAGATCGTCGCGTCCAGGGCCTGCTGGACGCGGCGCCGCCCGGGGGCGGCGGCCCGGACGTGTTCGAAGAACCGCAGTTCGCCGCCCGGCTTGAGGACACGGCGGATCTCGGCGAGCGCCCGGTCCTGGTCGGGGACGCTGCACAGCACGAGGGAGGCGACCGCGACGTCGCACTGGGCCTCGTCGGCGGGCAGGTCATCGGCGGTAGCGTCGACGACCTTGATCGGGACGGTGGTCCGCGCGGCGCTGGCCTCGGCGATGGACCGCAGGTGGGGCTCCGGCTCAACCGCGATCACTTCGGTGACCGTGGCCGGGTAGTGGGGAAAGTTGAGTCCGTTGCCGGCACCGACCTCGATCACCCGTCCGGAAGCGCCGTCGACCAGCTTCTGGCGGTAGGGCCCGACGCTCTCTTCCATGAGCCGGCTGACGCGGGCGTAGTAGCGGGCGAAGAGCGGGTGGCGGTGACTCATGGCGTCCTCCGTAAGGCCGGCTACCTCTCGCTCGGGATGCTACTGGCCGTACGCAACCCCCGCGGACCGCGTCAGCTCCCATGTGGCCATAGGGTGAGGTCGTGCCAGGAGTCCGATCGAAGGTCACGAGTTTGTCCTGGGTTGTGGCGGGGGGACTCGCCGCGTGGGCGGCGGCGAGGGTCATCGCGGTTGACCGGGTGCGCCGCGCGGAGACACCGGCGGTGCTGTCCCTCGCGTTCACCCCGCAGGTGGCGGCGGCCGCGCCGTGGGCCGCGGTTGGACTGCGACTGGCAAGACGGCGGGGACCGGCCGCGACGGCCGCGGTCGCCGCCGCCGCGCTTGGCGCGGTGGTGCGCTCGCGCAAGATCCCGCGGCCGCAGCCGGGGGCCTGCGGGCCGATGCTGCGGGTGCTCACCCTGAACCTGTACTTCGGCCGGGCCGACGCGGAGGTAGTCGTCGCCCGGGTCCGTCAGGCCGGCGCGGACGTGCTTTTCGTCCAGGAGCTCACCGCGGACGCGGTGACCCGCCTGAAGCAGGCCGGGCTTGACGACCTGATGCCGCATACTCAGCTCGAACTCAAGGGCGGCTCGCGCGGCTCGGGGATCTACTCCCGGTTTCCGCTGAGCGAGGGCCCGTCCGTGGCGCCGGTGTACATGGCGCAGCCGACCGCGCTGCTTGAGCTGCCGAACGGGGGCAGGGCGGAACTCGTCTGCGTGCATCCGGTCACCCCGAAACCAGGGCGGGGCGGCGCCGCACAGTGGCGTACGGAGCTCGCGGTGCTGCCGCCGCCGGGCGAACTGCCGAGGGTGCTCGCGGGGGACTTCAACGCCACCCTCGATCACGCCGTGTTCCGCGACATGCTGCGCCTCGGCTACGCCGACGCCGCGCTACAGGCGGGGAAGGCGCTGAATCCGACTTGGGGACCGCCGGGGCAGGGCCCGGTGCTCACCCTCGACCACGTTCTTGTGGACCGCGGCTGCGCGGTGCTCGAGTACTCCGTCCACGTCGTCCCTGGCACCGACCACCGCGCCGTGTTCGCGGAAATCCAGCTCCCCGAGCGGTAACCGCCGGCTGTCGTCAGGCGACGACCGCGGCGGCGATTTGCTGAGACCGGCCACATTAAACCCGGGTGCGGCACTGCGAGAGGGTAGTGCCTGTTGATCAACGCATCTATAAGGAGCAGTCGTGGCGATAACCTCAATCCTGGAACTGCGGCTCAAGGCCGACTCACTGGAAACCGCGGACGAGGTAATCCGCGCGACGCTGACGGACACCCGCGCGTTCCCCGGCTGCCTGGGCGTCACGGTGCTTGTCGACAGCGGCGACCCGGCCCACGTGGTCTTTTACGAGACGTGGGAATCGATCGAGCACGACCGGGCCTACCGCGCTTGGCGGGCCACCCCCGAGGGCGCCTCGGATCTCGGCTCGATCATGGCCGCCGCCCCCAAGCTGACCCTGTTCACCGTCGCCGAAGGCGTCTAGCAGTCAGTCCGAGCCTCGCGCGAGGCCGAGCAGTGCCAGCGCGGCGCCGGCGTGCGCGGCGGCCTGCGCGGGGGTGGGCGCCGGGTCGATGCCGAGCAGCCTCCGGCGGTGCCGCTCGCCGAGCAGCAGGGAGAACAACGGCTCCGCGAGCGGTTCGCGATCCGGCCCGCGCTCGGCCCGGATGTGCTCGGCGAGCCTGGCGACGTGCCTGGCGTCGCCGTTGCCGTGCAGGACCAGGGCGAGTTCAGGGAACCTGGTGGACTCGGCGATCACCAGCTGGTGCAGCCCGACGAGCTCATCGGAGTGGACGCGCACGACGATGCGCGCGGCGAGCGTCTCGAGCGTATCGCGGTCGCTTGCCGCGTCCAGGCTCACCGCGGCGGCGAGGTGCCTGACCATCGCGGCGAACACCTCGGCCTTGTCGCCGTAGTACGCGTAGATGGTGCGCTTCGTCACCTGGGCCGCGGCCGCGAGCTCGTCGACCGTGGTCGCGCCGTAGCCGGTCCTGAGGAAGACGCCGAGGGCGGTGCTGAGGATCTCGGTTTCCCGCCTGCGGCGCTCGGCGGCCGTCGGCCGCCCGCGTTTGCGCAGCACGGGGACGTGTGCGGACTGCCCGCCCATGACGCTCCTTACCGCAGCTTTCCTGAAATCGCTGCCCGGTGTCTTGCCTGGCCAACATGGTTTCCGAATAGAATGATACGAAACAGTGTCATTACTTTCCGGTGCGGCCCACGAGGTCGGGGAAGGCTACGCAATGGCAACCCAGGCACGTCAGCGGCGGTCAGCGCCGCAGGCACCGCCCGCAGAAAGCGCGCAGAGCGCGGCCGTCGAAAGCGACGCTGTCCAGAACGCGTCCGCTGACCGGGACGGGCAGCTCCGCGAGTTCTACCGGGACATGGTGCTCGTCCGCCGTTTCGAGGAGCGTGCCGCCCGAGCGTACACCGAGGCGCTCGTCGGCGGCTACTGCCACCTCAACCTCGGCGAGGAAGCGGCCGTCGTCGGACTCATGGCGGCCCTCAAGCCCACGGACTACCTCTTCACCAACTACCGCGAGCACGGCTACGCGCTCTTGCGCGGCATCGACCCGAACCGGGTGATGGCCGAGCTGTACGGCCGCGTCGACGGCGTCTCCAAGGGCTGGGGCGGCTCGATGCACATGTTCGACGTCACGCACCGGCTGCTCGGCGGGTACGGCATCGTCGGCGGCCAGCTGCCGCTGGCGACCGGCGCGGCGCTCGCCATCGACTACCGGGACGGCGACGAGGTCGTGATGTGCACCCTCGGCGACGGCACCACCGCCATCGGGGCCTTCCACGAGTCGCTGAACATCGCCGCCCTGTGGAACCTGCCGATCGTGTTCGTGATCATCAACAACGGGCTCGGCATGGGCACGACGGTCGCGAAGTCGTCCGCCGAGCCCGACCTGTACAAGCGCGGTGCCGCGTACCGGATGGAGTCGGCGCGCGTTGACGGCTTCGACCCCGTCGCGGTACACGAGGCGGCGGCCGAGGCGATCACCCAAGCCCGCGGCGGCCAGCCGTACCTGCTCGAAGTCGTCACGGAACGGCTGCGCGGCCATTCCGTCGTCGACCCCGCCAAGTACCGGTCCGCGGCAGAAGTCGAGCGCCTCAAGCACGAGGACCCGATCCAGCTCTTCGGCGCGAAGCTGACGGCGAACGGGATCCTCGACCCCGACACGATCGCCGCGATCGAGAAAGAGGTCGCCGGCCTCGTCACCGCGGCCGCGGACTTCGCCGCGGGCAGCCCGCACCCCGAGGTAGCCACGCTGTTCGACTACACCTACGCCACGCCGGTGCCCAACGACTCGCGCCGGCTGCCGGGCGAGCCGCTGTTCGAGCCGCTTCCCCTGCCAGAGACCGCAGCAGCCGGAGTTAACCCATGACGATCATGACCTACCGCCAGGCGCTGCACGACACGCTGCGCGCGGAGATGCTCAGGGACGACAGCGTCTTCCTGCTGGGCGAGGAGATCGGCGTCTTCGAGGGGTCCTACAAGATCACCGCGGGCCTGCTCAAGGAGTTCGGCGAGAAGCGGGTGCGGGACACCCCGATCGCGGAAGAGGGCTTCGCGGGCGCCGCGATCGGCGCCGCCATGCTCGGCCTGCGCCCGGTCGTCGAGATGATGACGATCAACTTCTCGATGCTCGCCCTTGACCAGATCATCAACCACGCCGCGAAGATCTACGGCATGTTCGGCGGGCAGGCGAGCGTGCCGCTCGTCATCCGCACGCCCGGCGGCGGCGGGCAGCAGCTTGGCGCGACCCACTCGCAGAACATCGAGCTCTTCTACGCCTTCGTTCCCGGCATGAAGGTCGTGGCGCCGTCCAACCCGGCCGACGCCAAGGCGCTGCTGATCGCCGCGATCAGGGACAACGACCCGGTCCTGTTCCTCGAGAACCTCGCGCTCTACAACACCAAGGGCGAGGTTCCCGACGACGACACCCCGGCCGAGATCGGCCGGGCCGCCGTCACCAGGCCAGGAAAGGACCTGACCCTGATCGGCTACTCGCGCATGGCGCACGTCGCGGCCGAGGTCGCCGCGTCGCTCGCGGAGTCCGACGGGCTCGACATCGAGGTCGTGGACCTGCGCAGCCTGCGCCCGCTCGACCGGGAGACGATCATCGCGTCGGTCAGGAAGACGCACGCCGCCGTCGTGCTCGAAGACGACTGGCTGACCTACGGGATCGGCGCCGAGGTCGCGGCCTCGATCTCGGACGGCGCGTTCGACTACCTGGACGCGCCCGTTCGCCGGGTCGCGATGGCCGAGGTGCCGATGCCCTACTCGAAGCCACTTGAGACGGCGGCGCTGCCGTCGCGCGACGACGTCATCACCGCCATCAGGCAGACGCTCGCGGCGGTGGGGCACCGCACCGCGGAACCGCTCGCGCTAGGAGTACCACAGACGTGATTGAGATCAAGATGCCGCGCCTGTCCGACACGATGGAGGAGGGCGCGATCTCGACCTGGCACAAGCAGCCGGGCGACACAGTCACGGTCGGCGACGTTCTCGTCGAGATCGAGACCGACAAGGCGGTCATGGAGTACGAGGCCTACCAGGCAGGCACCCTCGCCGAGATCCTGGTGCCCGAAGGCCAGAACGCCGACATCGGCGCCCCGATCGCCCTGCTCGACGACGGTACCGGCGGTCCCGCGCCGGCCGCCGCCGTCGCTTCCGCGCCAAGCGATTCATCCGAACGACTTCAGCCGACTCCGGTCGCCCCCGCAGTCTCCGCATCCCCGGCTACGCCTCCCGCCGCCTCGGCTCCGGGCCCCGCCGCCTTCTCCCCGGTCGCGAACGGGACCGCCAACGGAACCGCCAACGGGACTGGCAACGCCGGCGCCCGTCGGGTCGCCTCCCCCCTAGTGCGAAAGCTGGCCAGGGAGAACCACCTGGACCTGTCGCACGTCGCGGGCAGCGGCCCTGGCGGCCGCATCATCCGGGCCGACATCAGCGGCCTGGTGGCAGCCGGCCACCCCGCGACGACACAGTCCGGCCCGGCCCAGTCAGCACCAGTCGTTCCTCCTACAACTGCTGCTCCTGGGGACGTAACAGGAGCGCCTGGCGCACTCACCCCAGCCGCCGCCTCAGCCGCCCCAGCCGCACCTGGCGCCTCAGCCGTACCCGCGGCCACGCCGGGCGCGCCGGTCGCAGCGGCGGAGGCCGACGACGTCCGCGGCACGCATGGCGTGCCGATCAGCCAGGTCCGCCGGGTGATCGCCCGCCGCCTGTCCGCGAGCGCAAGCGAGATCCCGCACTTCTACGTGACCGCGGTCGCCGACGCGCAGGCCCTGATGGACCTGCGGGCGACGCTGAACGCCCAGCTCACGGAGGCGGGCAGGGCCGCCGCGGGGCGGGCTAAGATCAGCGTCAACGACCTGCTGATCAGGGCCTGCGCGCTCGCGCTGCGCGAGCACCAGGACGTCAACGTCTCCTACGGCGGCGACACGAGCAGCATCATGCTGGTCCACGACCGGATCAACGTCGGCGTCGCGGTGGCGGCGGAAAGCGGCCTGATCGTTCCCGTCATCAGGGACGCGGACACCAAGACCGTCACCCAGCTCGGCGCGGAGGCCAAGCAGCTGGTGGCCCTCGCCGCCGAGCGCAAGCTGACCCCGGCCCAGACCAGCGGGGGGACGTTCACGATCAGCAACCTCGGGATGTACGGCGTTGAGCACTTCACCGCGATCATCAACCCGCCCGAGTCCGCGATCCTGGCCGTCGGCGCGACAACCCGCGAGCCGACGGTGGTGGGGGACACCCTGGAGCCCCGCTACCGGCTCAGGTACACCCTGTCGGTCGACCACCGGGTGATCGACGGCGCCCTGGCGGCGAAGTTCCTCCAGACGCTGACCAGTCTGATCGAGCACCCCTGGATGATCATCGCCTGAGCCCGCACCAGCGCCGGCCCGGGCGCGAAAGGACTCGGCCGCGCCGGACGCGTTCGCGTCCGGCGCGGCCGTTGTTGGTTGGGATCAGGTGACGCCGACGTTCAGCACGAAGTGGCCCAGCCGCAGATCTAGGAGACCGCCGCCGGCCCAATGCACGATGAACGCCAGGAGGATGATGGCCAAGACGACGACCACCAGCCAGATGAAGAACAACACAATCCCGGGAAGTGCGTACCCGGCTACCGTTCTGCCTCTAACCACGGGCCCCAGCTACCCGGGATCGGCGGACTTACTCGGTAAAGGGCTTAAATCCGTAATGGCGTGAATGTCACGGTTACGGGGAGCGGCCGTGGCTAACTAACGCCAGGTAAGCGGGCCAGCCCGAGTTCCCCGGCGCGAACGCCGGCCTGGAAGCGTGAGTCGGCCTCGAGCGCGGCCATGAGTTCGGCGACCCGCCGCCGGTAAGTGCGCAGCGAGGTGCCGAGCCGCCGTGCCGCCGCCTCATCGGTGAGTCCAGCGCCTAGCGCACGCAAGATCTCCTGGGCTTCTGGAGCGAGTTCAGGTACCTCGCCGCGCAGGTAAGAGCCGAGATCGGTGGCCGCCTGCCAGGCGGCGGTGAACAGCGCGTATACCCCGTCGACCAGCACCGGCGACGAGGTCACCGTGTACTCGCGGCCGAGCGGCGAGTACTGGCCGGCCAGGATCACCACCCGCCGGTCAAGGATGATCGTCTCGTGCGGCAGCGGAGCGGAGCTGATCCGCACCTGCGCGCCCGCGGCGTCCAGCCGTCGCAGCTCCATTCGCTGCTCCTCATCGGCCAGCGCCACCGGGCTCATGAGCTTGCGGATGGCAAGTCCTTCAGAACGGCTGGCAACCAGGCGCCGCGCCGCCGCCGCCCTGGCCTGCGGCCGCGACCACGTGGCCAGGTCACGGGCAGCGCATACGAACTCCTCGCGCACCCCGTCGAGCAGGTGCCCAGCCCTGGCGATGAGCTGGTCGTCCCCGTGCACCGTGCTTGTCTGGTCATCCGCCACAAGCACAGTCTGCCTGCCGCGTCGCAACCCGGCAAACTGGCAGCAACCTGCCATGTCCTCGTCACGGGCCGCCCGGCCGACGACGCTGAAATCATGACAAGCACAACGCACGCCAGCGCTTCCGGTACCTTCCTCCTCGGCGGCGACCTGCCCGTCGCCCGACTCGGCTTCGGCGCGATGCGGCTTCCCTTCGGCACCCTCTCGGGCCCGGCCAGGGATCCGCAGGACGGGATCGCCGTCCTGCGCCGCGCCGTCGAACTTGGCGTGAACCACATCGACACCGCGAGCTTCTACCGGCGCGGCGGCGTCGTCGCCAACGAGCTGATCCGACAGGCACTGGCCCCCTACCCCGACGACCTGGTGATCGCCACTAAGGTCGGCCCGATGCTCGGCCCGGACGGCGTGCCGACCCTCCAGGCAACTCCAGGACAGGTGCGCGGCCTGGTGCAGGAGAACCTCCGCGAGCTTGGCGTCGACCGGCTCGACCTGGTCTACCTGCGGGTCGGCGGGCAGAACGGCCCAGGCGGCGAATCGATCGCTGATCGCTTCGCGGCGCTGGCCGCGCTGCGCGACGAGGGCCTGATCCGCCACCTGGGCGTCAGCAACATCGACGCCGCCCAGCTCACCGAGGCCCGCGCGGTGGCCCCGGTGGCCGCCGTGCAGAACACCTTCCACGTGCACCACCACGCGGGCGACGCGGCGCTCCTGGCGCAGTGCGCCCAAGACGGTATCGCTTTCGTGCCGTTTTTCCCGCTTGGCGGCGGCCATGACCCGATCGACCCGGCCCGCCTGGAGAAGGTCGCCGGCCGGCACCAGGCGACCGTGCCGCAGGTCGCCCTCGCGTGGCTGCTGGCCAGCTCGCCCGCCATGCTCCCCATCCCTGGCACCGGGAACCTCGCCCACTTGGAAGAGAACATGGCCGCGGCCACCCTGAGGCTCACTCCCGAGGACCTGGCCACCCTCGCCGGCTAGGCCAGGGTTTCTGGGCCCCGGTCCGTTCGCCTGCCAGAGCCGCTCCCCTGGCCGACCGCGGCGGAATCCGGCTCGCCTTCCACGTCGATGTGGGGCAGCAGGCGGTCAAGCCAGCGCGGTATCCACCAGGAAGCGGTGCCGAACAGGTACATGACCGCGGGCACGAGCAGCAGCCGGACGATGGTCGCGTCGATGAGGATGCTGGCCGCTAGCCCGATGGACAGCTGCTTGATGACGACCTGGTTGGAGGTCACGAACGACAGGAACACCGCGATCATGATCAGCGCGGCGCAGCTGATCACCCGGCCGGTGCTGGCGAGCCCGCCCGCCACCGCCAGGTGCTGGTCGTGCTCCCTGTCCCAGACCTCCTTGACCCGGGAGAGCAGGAAGACCTCGTAGTCCATGGACAACCCGAAGACGATGGCGAACATGATCATCGGCACGTAGGCCTCGATGGGCACGTCCTGGTCGACGCCGAGCAGGCTGCTGGCCCAGCCCCACTGGAAGACGGCGACCACGACACCGTAGGCGGCGGCGATGCTGAACAGGTTAAGCACTGCGGCCTTGACCGCGAGCAGCGGGCTGCGGAAGGCGGTCATGATCAGCAGGAAGGCGACCGCGATGACCACCCCGATGATGACGGGGAGCTGGTCGGTGACGGTCTGGTCGAACTGGATCTGCAAGGCCTGCTGCCCGGTGACGTACCCCTGGTAGCCGGTGCCCTTGAGCGCCTGCGGCAGCGTGGTGTTGACCAGGGTGTTGTACAGCGTGGTGGTCGCCTGGTCCTGCGGGCTGGTGGCCGGGATGACGGTCCCGGTGAGCAGGACGCCGTCCGGCGTGGGGGACAGCGGCGTGGCCTTGGCGACGTCGGCGGTGCCTGCGAGCGCGGACTGTACCTTGCTGGCGAGCGAGCTATCGGCCGAGGCGTTCTGCCCGGTGTCGATGACGATGGTGAACGGGCCGTTGTAGCCGGGACCGAATCCCTCGCTGATCCAGTCGTAGGCCATCCTGTCGGTATAGCTCGGAGGGTCGGCGCCGTCGCCCACGTGCCCGGTCTGGATGGAAAGCAGCGGGATCGCGAGCACGCACAGCACGGCGAGGCCGCCGATCAGGAACAGCCAGGGAAGGCGGCCGATCGTGGCCGCGTACCGGTGCCAGCCGTCGCCCTTTGAGCCCGTCTCCGCGACCGGGGTCCGCCTGACCTTGAGCTTGTCGATCCGCCGGCCGGCCAGCCCGAGCAGGGCGGGGACCAGGGTGATGGCCCCGAGCGCGGCGGTGACGACGCCGAAGACGGCCGCGAGCCCGAGCAGGCCGATGAAGGGGATGCCCGAGGCGTACAGGCCGAGCATGGCGACCGCCACTGTGCTCGCGGCGACCAGCACGGCGCGGCCGCTGGTGGTGGTGCAGAACCCGGCCGCCTCGACCGGGTCGGCCCCGTCGATGATCTCCTGCCTGAACCTGGTGGTGAGGAAGACGGCGTAGTCGATGCCGACCCCGATCCCGATCATCGCCGCCAGCGTCGGCGACGCGGTGCCGAACGTCAGGCTCGCGGCGGCGATGCCCAGGATGCCGAGCCCGGCGAGCACGCTGATCAGCGCCGTGACCAGCGGCAAGATGGCGCCGATGACGCTGCCGAAGATGAGCAGCAAGACGATGAGCGCGACGCCGAAGCCGATCGCCTCTGACTGCAGGTCCTTCGTTTTCGGCCTGGTCAGCTGGTCGAGCCCGCCGCCGTACGCCACCTGGATGTTCGCGGAGCGCGCGGACGCGGTGGCGTTGTTGAGCTGGTCGACATAGGACTGGCCGAGCGTGGCGGGCTGCACGCTGAACTGGAGCGTCGAGTAGCCGATCGTGCCGCTGGACGAGACCGTCGGGTTGGTACTTGACAGCGGGTTGGACGCCGACACGACGTCCGGCAGCTGGCCGAGGGCGGTGATGGAGTCCTCGAGCTGCGAGCTATGCGATTGCAGCGTCCCCGACTGAGAGTTGAACACCACAAGGCCGGAGTACTGGGTGGTGCCCGGCACGTGCGCCTCGAGCAGGCTCAGCCCGGTGGCCGACTGAGTGCCAGAAAGATCGACGTCGTTGCTGTAGGTGGCGCCAATGGCAGCGGAAGCCCCGAGCAGTCCGCCGAGCAGGACGATCCAGACGGCGAGCACCCGCCACGGATGTCCGCCACAAGCCGCTCCGACCCGCTGTAGCCACGGTCGGTCGCGCCCGCTTGCCGATGGTGAAGCGCTCACGGTACCGACCCCCCCAGTCTCGGTTCGCTTGCATATAGTTACCCGCGACGACTCTTCGTGATCCTCTTCGCTCCAGGGGGATTACTGGCCACCGGATGGTCGGCCTGGACATGACCACGAACTCGGCGGGTAGGGGCCTCACTCACTGACCCACCGGCCACGGGAGGAACCTGATGGTGATGACGGACGACGCAGACCTCGGTCCGATGCTCCAGGAGGCCGCGCGTGAGCTCGAGTCGGCCATTCACGACGCGCGGGTGGCGTTCGACTGCATCGGCCTCGGTGAGATCGAACGCGCGCACGAGAGCGCGGTGACCGCCCGGGTCGCGATCGACGCCGCGGTGACCGCGGTGGAGGCCGTGCTGAAGTAACCGGCTGATGGGGATCGTTGGGAGCAGCCGGCTGCTCCCAACGATCCACCATCGTTTTCGCTACGGCAGCAGCAGGCAGCTGTCGCCGAATTCATGCCATCGGTACCCAAAGCGCACCGCCTCCGCGTAGGCCCGCTCGACCAGGGCGCTGCCAGCCACGGCGGCCAGCAGCGCGAGGTGGGACGCGCCTGGCGCGTGCCAGCCGGTCACGAGGCCGGTCACCGTCCTGGCCGGCCGTGCCGGGCCGAGGACGAGGTCCGTCCAGCCGTGCCGTTCGCGTACCGACCCGTCCGGTTCTGCGGCCGACTCGAGCGCGCGGGTCACGGTGGTGCCCACCGCGATCACCCGTCCGCCGGCCGCCCGCGTGGAGTTGACCAGCCGGGCGGTCGCCGCGGGCACGCGGAACCGCTCCGGCTGCGGCGGCTCGCCTGGTTCCTGCGAAGACACGCCGGTGTGCAGCGCGATCGGTGCCATGGCCACGCCGCGGGTAATCAGGTCGGTGACCACCTGCGCGGTGAACGGCCGCCCGGCGCTTGGCATCTCCGCGCTGCCCGGCTCGCGGGCGAAGACGGTCTGGTACTCGGGCAGTGGCCACTGGCGCGGCACGTAGGCGTAGCGGATCGGCCGCCCGTGGCGCGCGAGGAACGCGGCGACTCCGCCGTCGATCCGCGGCCGTGCCCGCCACAGCCTGGCCTGCCCGGCGGGATGCGGCTCGCCCACGATCAGTGCGGCCCCGGCGTCCAGGGTGATCACCTCGCACGGCCGCAGGTTGTCGACCGGGCCGGCGGACACCCCGGCGGGCCTGACCTCGATCACCCAGGAGCCGTCGTCGAGTTCCGCGGAGAAGTGCACCTCCACCGGCACACCGGAACGACTCGCCGTCACTGCCGCCGCGAGCGTGGCCGAGGTGTTGACCACCACCAGGTCGCCTGGCGCGAGGAACTCCCCGAGTTGGCCGAACCGCGCGTGCCGCACGCCGTCTGCGGACGCGACGAGCAGCCGGACGCCGTCCCTGGCCGGCGGCGGCTCGGCGGCCTCAAGTCCGGCGGGGAGGATGAAGTCGAGTGCCATCACGCCGCCGTCCCCGCCAGGTCCGCGGCGCGGACCCGGCCGCTCGGCGGACGCGTCGCGATCAGCCGGAGCAGCGCCGGCACGACTGCCTCCGGCTCTGGCCGGTCGGAGATGTCCTCGCCTGGGAACGCGGCCTGGTGCATCTCCGTGCGCATATCGCCGGGGTCGACCGCGTAGACGGCCAGCCCAGGCTCCTCGGCGGCGAGCACGGCGGTTAGCTGGTCGAGCGCCGCCTTGGACGAGCCGTACGCGCCCCAGCCCTCGTACGCCTCGACGGCCGCGTCGGAACTCACGTTCATTACGGTGCCGCCGGACGCGCGCAGCAGCGGGAGGAGACGCTGGGTGAGGGCGAGCGGTGCGAGCACGTTGGTCTCAAGTACCCGCCGCGCCGCCGCGACCGGCACGTCGGCCAGCCGCGGCAGCGGGGAGGGCCCGAGGTCGCTAGCGTTATTGACGAGCAGGTCGAGACGGCCGACCGCGGCGACCGCAGAGGCCAGCGCGTCGCGGTGGTCGGGGTCGGTGACGTCGCCTGGCACGACGAAGGCTCCGGGCAGATCGGCCGCGAGGTGGGCGGTGCGGCGCGCGTCGACGACGACGCGCCACCCGCTAGCGAGCAAGGAGTGCGCCAGCGCCAGGCCAAGGCCGCGTCCGGCCCCGGTGATAAGAGCAGTTGGTTGCGATGTGCTGGTCATGCCACTTATTGTTGTAGTTGAAGTCAACTTTAAGTCAAGCGAATGTGCGGTAACCGTGCTGAGTACTGACCATCTAACCGTGAGCGAAGTCGCAGACCGCAGCGGCTTCGCCCCGTCTGCGCTGCGCTTTTACGAACGAGAGGGACTCATCCGGGCGACCAGGACGTCGGGGAACCAGCGTCGTTACGAACGCAGCGTGCTGCGCCGCCTCGCGTTCATCCGGGCGGCCCGCAACGTCGGCCTGTCCCTGGAAGAGGTCGCGGCCGCGCTCGCCACGCTGCCCGACTCGCGCACTCCGACCAGGGCCGACTGGACCCGGCTGTCCCGCTCGTGGCGCACCCGCCTGGACGCGCAGATCGTCGCGCTTGAGAAGCTGCGCGACGGCCTGGATTCCTGCATCGGCTGCGGCTGCCTGTCGCTGAAGCGGTGCGCGATGTCCAATCCCAACGACATCGCCCGCGGCGACGGCCCAGGCGCCAGCTACCTCCCCGCCCCCCTCCGCCAATAGCGCTGGTCCACACGCGAGTTGCTCAGGGTGCTCGTGATGCGGGCCCGAAAACCCCGGGCAGTTGTTTTCGAAGCCTGACCGAACGCATTACTAAGCCCTGGTTAATGTTCCAGTGCTCGGGTGCTTCGCGGGATGTCACTCTGCGTGGTGACCTGCAACCTTCTGCTTGCTCTCCTAATATCTCTGCGAAGCGGCTGGTCAGGACGGCAGTCCGGGAGGGCCTGGCCGCGAATTTCGCTTGCATCGCACTCAGGGGAGTATGCACATGCGCGTTGCGCTGACGGACTGGGTCAGCCCCGCCGGCCGTCCGACCGCGGAGTCGCAGCTGGCCGGGCTCGCGCACCTCCAGCAGATCGCCGGCGAGCAATCGACGAGGGCGATGTCCCAGGTGATATCGCCCGGGCCCGTCACCATCCCGTTCGAGAGGGTTCACGATGCCGTACCTCAACCAGCTGTGGCCCGTGGCGACGGGCGTCATCGCCTCGGCGGTGGCCGCCGTCGTGATCAGGCTCGGCTGGCGCCGGGGCAAGAGCGCGACGGAGAGCTAGCCCGCTGGCACGCGGAGCGCAAGGCGGGGCCGGCGATCGTCATCGCCATCATTTGGCTAGCAGCACTCGCGGTGTGGGGGCTCCACCACGTATGGCAGTTTCTGGAAGCGAGTGCGGGCCGACCGCAGCCGTTCGCCTGGGCCTACGGCTTCGTGTTCGTCCTGCTGGCATGGCAGATGACCGCCGCCTGCATCGAGCGCCCGATCCGCGGCCGTAGGGGGACCGGCGGGCTGATGACGGCGGTTGTGGTGCCCGTGTTCAACGAAGACCCTGACCTGCTCGCCCGCTGCCTCGATTCGCTGCTGCTCCAGTCGAGGCGCCCCGACTTCGTGCTAGTCACCGACGACGGGTCCGCGGTGGATTATTCGCGGGTGCGCACCGAGTTCGAGGCCGCCGCCTCGGCTGCGGGCGTCGCCGCGTCATGGGAGCACTTCCCCGTCAACCGCGGCAAGCGCGATGCGCAGGCCGCCGCGTTCCGCGGGGCACCGCAGGCGGATGTCTACGTCACTATGGACTCGGACGCGATCCTGGATTACCACGCGATCGCCGAGGGCCTGAAGCCGTTCGCGGATCCCCGGGTCCAGTCGGTGGCTGGGATCCTGCTTGTCGCCAATCACCGCCGCAACCTGTTCACCCGCGCGACCGAACTCTGGTACGTGACGAGCCAGCTGGCCGACCGGTCAGCCCAGTCAACGTTTGGATCGGTGCTGGTGAATGCGGGGACTTTCGCGTTGTACCGCGCCGAGGTGGTCCGCGCCAGCCTGGACGCCTATGTCAGCGAGACGTTCTTCGGCCGGCCGGTGCAGTTCTCTGACGACTCCCTGCTCACGTTCTACGCGCTGCTGGCCGGGAAGACGGTGCAGCAGCCGACCGCCATCGGGTTCACCGCCATGCCGGAGACCCTGTCGCACCACGTCCGCCAGTACCTGCGCTGGATGCGGGGCATGACGATCCGGACGTTCTGGCGGTTCCGGTACCTGCCGCTGACCCGGTATGCCTACTGGCTGCACATGTTCCGCTGGGTGCAGGCGTTCACCACGATCCCGCTGTTCTTCACGATCATGGTCGTCGAGCCCGCCACCCGAGGGACCTGGTCCCCGCGGATCCTGCTCGTGATGGTGCTCGTGGGGTACGGCAAGAGCCTGCGGTACCTGACCATCCGCCGGTACGACGAGCCTTGGTGGTCTCAGCTGCTCACCTGGCTGCTCGCCCCGGTGGTCGCCGTATGGCAGTACACGGTGCTGCGCGGCATGTGGTGGTGGGGGATGGCGACCTGCCTGCGCACCGGCTGGGGCACCCGTCAGCACGGCGTCGAGGTCGCCTTGGAGCCTGCGTGAAACGCACGCTGATCATCATCCTCATAGCGCTTTTGGCCTGCGGGTGTTCTGCGCACGTGCCTACCCGTACCGCCGTGGCGGCCAAGCCGGACACGTCCCGCTTCCTCATCGGCGCGGCCGCACCGAGCACGGCTCAATTCCAGCAGGCGACCGGCGTGCAGCCAGACATCGTCGAGCACTACGCGCGCACTGGCACCGAATTCAGCGCCAACTTCGCCGCAAGCGCCATCCCGCTGATCCAGCTCATGCCGTATCACGTCTCCCTCGCGTCCATCGCCAACGGCGAAGAAGACGACTGGCTGCGCTCCTATGCCCGCGCCGTCGCCGGGTACCAGCGCCCGGTGATCCTTGGCTTCGCTCCCGAGATGAACGGCTCCTGGTACACCTGGGGAGACACGCACGTCAGCCCGGCCGGCTACATCGCGGCCTGGCGGCACGTCGTCACCGTCTTCCGCGGCCAGGGCGCACTGAACGTGACCTGGCTGTGGACCGTAAGCGTCGCCATCATCGCCTCAGGCAACAGCCCGTCCAACGGGGTCGGGGCGGCGACGCCGTGGTGGCCGGGGGCCGCATGGGTGGACTGGGCCGGCATTGACGGCTACTTCTACCGGAGCTCGGAAACCTTCGGCATCGTGTTTGGCAACACTCTCAGCCAGATCCGCGCCCTCACGTCGAAGCCGGAGCTTATCTCGGAGACCGCGGTCGCGCCCGCCGCGGGAAAGGCCGCCAAGATTCCTGGCCTGTTCGCCGGCGCCTACTCGGCGGGAGTGGCCGGGCTCGTCTGGTTCGACCTGCCCGGCAACCGCGACTGGCGGCTCGATGAGGACCAGGCGGCACTCGCCGCCTTCCGCGCGGCAGTCGCGCGGTACCGCAACCCGGCCACCCCGCCCGCGCCGTCTCCCACCGGCACGGGGCCAAGCCCGCCCGCACCGTCTCCTGCCGGCACGGGGCCAAGCCCGCCGACAGCGTCTCCTGCCGGCACGGGGCCAAGCCCGCCCGCGTTACCAGTCGGCTTCGGCCGCTGTCTCCGAGTCGATGTCCCCCCGACGTGTCCGTTCCGTCGGGTTTGTCCCAGCGGCACCGCGACCCGGCGCATGATCATGTGAATTTAGCAGCTAATAAGCTGCGTAATTGACATGATCATGGAAAATAGCTTCGAGCATGCCGCGTTCAGTACGTGGGGGCCGCGCACCAGCTAACGCACAGCCACCGCGCTCACCACGCACCACTAAGCCGACGGCATTGAGCCGCCTGGTCGGCCGATGCGGAACATGTAGCAGCCGGCGTACACGTTCCTGGTGTGGATGAACTCGATCGTCGGATCGGCGAAGATATCGGCGATCAGCGCCTCAGCCGTCTTCGCGTCGCCCATCTGGATGGCGTCATAGGCGATCACGCCGTCGTAGCGGTAGGGCCGGAACACCATGGTGGGCCAGTCGCGGTAGCCGGCCGGGTAAGCACCGGTGTCGTCGTACCCGGCGCAGCGGTCGGCGTGGATGAACACCGGACCGCTCTCGGCGTAGGGCCCTGGCCGGGTGAAGGGCCGGTAGGCGATCACGCACAGGCGATCGCCCGGCGCTGACCGCCTGAGGCAGCAGCGCATGGGCGAGCCACCCTCCTCGTCGGCAGCCGGCACGAGCGGATTGCCGAAATCGTCGTGTCCGGCGGCGCGGATGCGGTCGAGCACGTCGGCGGGGATCGGCGTGACGCGGAAAGCGGTGTCGGTCGTGGTCGCTGTCATGAATTGCTCCCTTGGCTAGCGGCGGTCATGAGGTCGCCGGAATGACGCGGCTTGGCGGCCCTGGTATGCCGGCCGCTGTCGTCGCTGACGTGGGTGGCCAGGTAGGCGCCGACGGCGGCGAGCGCGGCCACCACGCCGAGCGCCAGGCTGCAGCACCGGGAGCAGCGCGCGCGGATGACCGGACCGGGCCGGTGCGATGGCTTGCATACCTCGCAGACGCCGCGGCCGGGCATTTCGTGAGGTGGACCACCACACAGGGCCAAGCGGTCAGTGCCAGAGACACGGCCGCCTACCCAAGCCAGCCGCCTGCCGCAACCGCCGTTTCGGCTTTCTCCCTGCAGGTTTTCGAAGATAGCGGATCGTTAGACCTGCTATGGGAGGTCTAACGATCCACCATCTTTGAGCTCCGGACTCCGCCACCGCGATTCGCCGGAATTGTCCGGCCAGCCGCATTTCTGACGGCTGGCCTGGGCTGAGTCTGGGCCGCGAGGCCGCCCTGCCCGCGAGTCCGTCAGTCGTCGAGCGGTACCGGTTTCCCTGTGTTGGCATCGGTCAGCAGGATTGCCTCCACGGGGCAGGACATCGCGGCGTCCCTCACCTGGTGGTCG
>Ga0210389_10001095_pt1 | contig 22486 bp, 18 predicted proteins | sample IncBWH28OmetaG_FD_160127 | JGI IMG/M metagenome (GOLD analysis project Ga0210389, IMG submission 160127) | Forest soil microbial communities from Barre Woods Harvard Forest LTER site, Petersham, Massachusetts, United States - Inc-BW-H-28-O ...
AGTTTTCGCGCCGTTTGATGCGTGAAACGCACCTGAGCGTCGACTCGCTGATCTATCCGATTTTCGTGGTCGAGGGCCGCGGCGATCGCCAGCCCGTGGCCTCCATGCCGGGCATCGAACGGCTGCCCGTCGATGAATTGTTGCGCGAATGCGAATCCCTCGTGCGGCTCGAGATTCCGGCGATCGCGTTGTTTCCGTTCACGCCGGAGGCCAAGAAAACCCTGGATGCGCGTGAAGCCTGGAATCCGCAGGGCATTGCCCAGGTGGCAGTCCGGGCGGTGAAGAAGGAATTTCCAAACCTGGGCGTGATCACGGATGTAGCGCTCGATCCCTTCACCACGCATGGACAGGACGGCATCATCGACGAGCATGGGTACGTGATGAACGACGTCACCGTCGAGTCACTGGTGCGCCAGGCCCGCTCGCATGCCGACGCCGGCGCCGATGTCGTGGCGCCGTCGGACATGATGGATGGCCGCATCGGCGCGATCCGCACTGCCTTCGAGGCGGCGGGCTTGGTGCACACGCGTATTCTGGCCTACGCTTCGAAGTACGCGTCCAATTTCTACAGTCCGTTTCGCGACGCCGTGGGATCCGCGGCCCAGTTGGGCGGCGGCGGCAAGCACACCTATCAAATGGACATCGGCAATTCCGACGAGGCGCTGCGCGAAGTGGCGCTCGATATCAGCGAAGGCGCCGATATGGTGATGGTCAAACCGGGGCTGCCGTATCTGGACATCGTGCGGCGTGTCAAGGACGAGTTCGGCATGCCCACTTTGGTCTACCAAGTGAGCGGCGAATACTCGATGATCATGGCCGCCGCGGGCAACGGTTGGCTGAACGAGCGGGCGGTCGCACTGGAAGCACTGATGTGCATCAAGCGCGCCGGAGCCGACGGTATTTTGACCTACTTTGCGAAACGCGCGGCGGAGTGGATTGCCAAGGAGCCTGTCTGAGTGAGCTCGAGCGTGGGGTCTGAGGCGCCGGATCAGTATGGGGTCGCAGGTCACCCGATCTCCCACAGCTGGTCGCCATTCATTCACGGCATGTTCGCGAAGGCCACTGCCCAAAATCTGGTGTACCGGTTGTTCGACATCCCGCCGGAGAACTTCCGCGGCGAGGCGCTGCGCTTGTTCGCCGGCGGCCTCAAGGGTTTGAACGTCACCTTGCCGCACAAGCAGGCGGCCGCGGAACTGGTGAATGAACTGACGCCGCGGGCCGAGCGGGCCAAGGCGGTCAATACCATCGCGTTCTTCGAGCAGACCTCGCTATTGGGGGACAACACCGACGGCTTGGGATTGATGGCGGATCTGGAGAACAACCTAGGGATAGCCCTCACCGGCAAACGCGTGCTCATTCTCGGCGCCGGCGGCGCGGTTCGCGGCGTGCTCGGCTCATTGATGGATCGGGAATTGCGCAAAGTGGTGATCGCCAATCGCACGCCGGAGCGCGCCCGCAAGCTGGCCGCGGAATTTGCCGACTTGGGCGAGATTTCCGGCTGCGGCTTCTCCGAGGTGGAGGGACCGCCCTACGATCTCATCATCAACGCCACCTCAGCGAGCCTGCAAGGCGAGATGCCGGAGATGCCCGTCGGGCTGGTGAACGAAGAGAGCATTTGTTACGACATGGCCTATGGCCGCGGGCATACGCCGTTCACCTTGTGGGCGAAATCCCTGCATGCGGCGCGCACCACCAAGGGCTGGGGGATGCTGGTCGAACAGGCCGCCGAGTCTTTTTTGCTCTGGCGCGGTATACGGCCCGACACCGGACCCGCACTCGAGGCCCTGGCGCAGCACGCTTAGGGGAATAGGAAGCTTCAAGGCACTGTCGCCTTTGTGCCTTGTGTCTTCTCACCCTCCCTGGCGAGCGCTACCCCGTCATAGTCACTAAGCCCGGGCGCTATCGCATCGTGACCAATTCCTCCGCGCTCGTCGGGTGTATGGCCACGGTATCGTCGAAATCCGCCTTCGTGGCACCCATGCGGATCGCCACCGCGAATCCCTGCAGCATCTCGTCGGCGCCCAGCCCCAAGATGTGGCAGCCGACGATGCGCTGCTCGGGTCCGGCGCAAACCAGTTTCATGTCGGTGTGGGTTTTTCGCGTCGTCAGCGCGTGATACATCGGGGTGAAATCGGCGACGTACACCTTCACCGCGTCGCCGTATTGAGCGCGCGCCTCCGCTTCAGTGGCGCCCACGGTGCCGATCGGCGGGTGCGTGAAAATCACCGTCGGAATCAGGTTGTAGTCCAAATGCCGCGAAGCGAGGCCGCCGAATAGCCGATCGCTCAAGCGCCGGCCGGCGGCAATGGCCACGGGCGTCAGGGCCGTGCGGCCGGTCACATCGCCGATCGCGTAGACGCCGGCCACGTTGGTGTTTTGAAAGGTATCGGTGATGACGAAGTTGCCGTCATCGACGGCAACGCCCGCCGCGCCCAAATCAAGGCTCGCTACATTTGCTTCTCGGCCGATCGCCCACAGCACGCAATCGAAACCTGCAAATTCACGCCCGTCGGCCGCCACGAGGGTTTTCTTGCCCGCTGCATCGCGCACGGCGGCCGGCACCATCCGTTCATGAACGACCATGCCCTGGGCGCGAACCTCGCGCATCAGGGACTTGCCGAGCATCGCATCGAAGTTCGTCAGCAAGCGATCCTTGCGGACGAACTGCTCCACCTGGCTGCCGAGCTCCTGGAAGGATGCGGCCAGCTCGCAGGCGATGTAGCCGCTGCCGACCACGGCAACCCGCTGCGGCCGGGTCTCGAGGTCAAAAAAGCCGTCCGAGCTGATGCCGAGCTCGCCGCCGGGGATTGGCGGCAGCATCGCCTTGCCGCCCGTCGCAATCACCACGTGGCGCGCGCTCAAGCGCTGTCCGTTCACCTCGACGGTGTGCGCATCGAGGAAGCGGGCTGCTCCGCAGACGTACGCCACGCCCTTCGCCGCCAGATTGCGTTCATAGATGTGGTTCAACCGCAGTACGTAGGCATCGCGCTTGCGCTTGATTTCCGCCCAGTCGTTCTCGCCCACTTTGACGTCGAAGCCATAGTCATTCGCATCGCGCAGGCTCAAGGCGACGCTCGCTGCGTTCCACATGACTTTCTTGGGGACGCACCCCACGTTCACACAGGTCCCTCCCAGGCGATGCGGTTCGATGACCGCCGCCTTGGCGCCGAACTCGGCCGCGCGCTGCGCGCAGGCGAGCCCGCCGCTGCCGCCGCCGATGCTGATGAGATCAAATGCTTGGTCGGACACGGTCGGATTCATCCTCTGGGAGGCTTTGCGAGCGCCAATGATACGTGTTCGCCCGCCGGACCGCCCGTGGCCGGACCGCGGCGCGCGTCTGCTAGAATCGAGGAGTGAACAATCCACTTCTTGAACTCGGCGCACTGCCGGACTTTGGGCGTATCGAGCCGCGCCATGCGCGTCCGGCTCTTGAAACGGTGTTGGCGGAAAATCGCGCCCGCCTCGCGGAACTGACCACGCAGGACAATCCGACCTTCGCCTCGCTGGTGGTGCCGGTCGAGGAGCTGAGCTACCGTTTGAGCCGCGTGTTCAGTCCGATATCGCATCTGAACGCCGTGGCGAACTCCACGGAGATGCGCGAGGCGTACAACGAATGCGTGCCGCTGCTCACGGAATACTCATCGGAGCTGGGGCAGAACGCGGCGCTGCAGGCTGCCTATGCGCATGTGCTGAAGAGCGAGGGCGAGGCGCTCGACCCTTCGCAGCGCAAGCTGCTGGAAAACGCGCTGCGCGATTTCCGGCTGGCCGGGGTCGATCTGCCGGCCGACCAGAAAACCCGCTATCGCGAAGTGGCGCAGCGCCTGGCGCACCTGGCAACCAAGTTCTCCGAGAACGTGCTCGATGCGGGGCGCGCCTATACGCGCAGCGTGACCAACAGCGCGGAACTGGCCGGTTTGCCGAGCAATGCCATCGACCGCGCCGCCGCCGATGCGCGCGAGGCGAATCAAACGGGGTGGCTGTTCAAGCTCGATCAACCCACCTACATGACCATCATGTCCAGCGCCGAAAATGAGCAGCTGCGCCGCGACATCTACGAAGCCTGGATCACCCGCGCTTCGGAACTGGGCCCGAGCGCGGGTCGCTTCGACAACTACGGCATCATCGCGGAGATCCTGCCGCTGCGCGACGAACTTGCGAAGCTGCTGGGATTTGCCAATTTTGCCGACTACGCGCTGGCGACGCGCATGGCCAAGAGCAGCAGGCAGGTGCTGGCCTTTCTCGATGATTTGGCGCGCCGCTGCCGGCCCGCGGCGCGCGAGGAATTCCTGGCGCTGGAGGAATTTGCCGGCCGCAAGCTCAACGCCTGGGACATGGCCTACTACAGCGAGCGGCTGCAGGAGAGCCGCTACAAGGTCTCCCAGGAGGCGCTGCGCCCCTATTTTCCGTTGCCGAAGGTCCTGGACGGCTTGTTCGCGCTGACGCAGCGGCTCTACGGCATCGGCGTTCGCGAGCGCACCGATGTCCGGGTCTGGCATCCGAGCGTGCGCTTCTATGATTTGCTCGACAAGGATCAGCGCGTCGTGGCCGGCTTCTTCCTCGATCCGTATTCGCGCACCGAGAAACGCAGCGGCGCCTGGATGGACGAGTGCGTGGTCGCCAAAGCCCTGCCGTCCGGCACGGCGCTGCCCGTGGCGCAGCTGGTTTGCAATTTTACCGCGCCGGTCGGTCCGCAACCGTCGCAGCTCACGCATGATGAAGTGATCACGCTGTTTCACGAATTCGGGCATGGACTGCATCACATGCTCACGCGGGTGGCGTATCCCAGCATCGCGGGCATCAATGGCGTCGCGTGGGACGCGGTGGAGCTGCCGAGTCAATTCATGGAAAACTTCGTCTGGCGCGCCGAAGTGCTGCCGCTGATCTCCGCGCACATTGAGACCGGCGAACCGCTGCCGGTCGACATGCTGCAGCGACTGCTGGGCACGCGTACCTTCAATGCGGCGCTCGATACGCTGCGGCAGATCGAGCTCGCGACATTCGACTTCGAGCTGCACGCCAACTTCGATCCCAAGGTGGGCGCGAATGTGGCCGCGACGCTCGAGTCCGTGCGGCGCCGGGTGGCGGTCGTGCCGCCGGCGCCGTTCAACCGCATGCCCGCAAGCTTCGCGCATATATTTGCCGGCGGCTACGCGGCCGGCTACTACAGCTACAAGTGGGCCGAGGTGCTGGCGGCCGATGCGTTCGAGGCCTTCGAGGAAGCCGGTGTTTTCGACGCCCAGACGGCCGCGCGCTTTCGCGAGTCCATCCTGAGCAGAGGCGGCAGCGTCGATGCCATGGACGCGTTTGTCCGCTTTCGCGGGCGCCAGCCCGACGTCCGGCCGCTGCTGAAGAAAACCGGAATCGCCGCGTGAAGCGGCTGGCCGCGCTGCTGCTGGCGCTGCTGTCAATGAGAGGCGTGGCCGCCACCGCCTACGTGAGCGATGAACTGGTGCTCGGCGTCTACGCCGAGCAAAACAGCCAGGGACAACGCCTCGCGACGCTGCATTCGGGAACCGGCGTCGAGACGCTGGCGCAAAACGGGGATTTCACCCAGGTTCGATTGAGCGACGGAACCACCGGTTGGGTGAAGTCGGCGTTTTTGACTGCCAATCTGCCCGCCGTCGTTCGCGTCAAGCAGCTCGAAGAGGAGCTGGATCAGCGGCGTGCCACCACGCCGGCGCTGGCCGAGGCGGCCGCGCGCCGCGAAGTGGAGCGATTGCAGTCCGAGCTTGCTGCAAAGCAAAGCGAGTTGGATGCCGCCCGAGCCGGAGGGGCGGCGCCGGTGGCGGCCTCGCCCCCGATGTCAGGTCCGCTCGCCGCAATCCAGGCCGCCGCCGCACCCCGATGGCCTGTAATTGCCGGTGTTTCCGTTGCCCTCGGATTGGCGGTCGGCTTTTGGCTGGGCTATGCGACGCTCGCGCGGCGGGTACGCGACAAATTCGGGGGCATCAAAGTTTACTGAATCTCGTTGTCCGGTCCAGCGGTTTGACTTAATTCTGTGACAGGCGTCCAAAGGAGAAGCAGGCACGTGGCGCCGCGTACCCCAAGAGCCTAAACTCTCGGCGATGTACGACCTCAGACGTAACGACTACGACGTCGCGAATTCCGTTCAGGTCAGCTCCACCGCTGCGGTCAGCGCCGCGGTCCGTGAACTGTTCATCACCTCGTGGCCGGCCGATTACTTCGACAAGGTCGCGGTTGCCTTCGAAGACTTCGACAAGCTTTTTACCGGCCGCATGCCGGGCTATCACGGCGTCGATACGCTCTATCACGATCGCCAGCACTCCCTCGACATGACCCTCGCCATGGCACGGCTTTTGGTCGGCCATGAGCGCAGCGTCGACAGCCGTCTGCGCTTCGGCGCCGAACGCGCCAGCATGGCGCTGGTCACGTCGCTATTTCATGACGCGGGCTATATCCGGGAGTTCGATGATCGCCAGCACAGCAACGGCGCGGAGTTCACGCTATATCATGTGACGCGCAGCGCGCGCTTTCTCGCGCGCTACTTGCCGAGCATCGGCATGGAATCCTGGGTGCCGGTCGCCACGCGGATCGTTCATTTCACCGGCTACGAAATCAAGCTCAACATGATTCAGCTCGCGGATCCGAAGGATCGGAAGCTGGGGCACCTGCTGGGCACCGCGGATTTGATCGCGCAAATGGCGGATCGCTGCTATCTGGAGAAATGCCGCGATCGGCTTTATCCGGAATTCGTCCTGGGCGGCATCGCCGCCACCACCGGCATCGACGGCTCGCTCAACGTCCGCTACAGCTCGGGTTTGGATCTATTGCGTCAAACGCCCGAGTTCGTGCGCGAAACATTCGTCGCCCGCCTCGAAGGCGAGTTCGAGCACGCCTACCGCCTCGTGGAGTGCCTGTTCGGCGGCAAAAATCCCTATATCGAGGCCATCGAACGCAACCTCGGTTATCTGCACCGGGTGCTGCGCACCGAGCGTTGGCCGATGCTTCGGCGCAATCCGCCGCTCTTTACGTCGGAAGACACGGGAATCAATGAGGTTCGCGGCTTGATGCTGGATCGGCTGAAGGCGCTCTGGGCCTAGTGTTTCCCGAATGAACTAAGGTAGATCGATCGTCGCCACGTAGCGCGCGTGCAGTTCATCGAGATGCTGAAGCACGACGTCTTTTCCCAATAGCGGCGCGGCGGCAATGGCCGCCCGCAAAATCCCCGGGCTCAAGCCTCGCCTCGCCTTCTCCGCAATGGGCGCAAAGCTGAAATGCCAGGGCTCGGGCTGCACGCCGGAACGCACGCCTTGATAGGGGCGAAAGAACCCGAAGCGCGCCGCGTGCGTCGCAAGCCAAAGATCCAGCGCCGCAAAGGGTCCGCCGGGGGCAAATTCCTCGCGCGTCAGCTTGATTTGGCCGCCGGCAGCCGCTTTGGCGTCGACCAAGTCCACATCGGTGCCCCAGTGATGGCGGCTCGCGCCTGGCAGCGCCGACCACAGCAAAATGGCCTCGATGCGTTCCCAAGGGGTCATGGCATCGCCGTTAAGCTCTTCCCCTAATGCGTCGTACATCGGGCGCTCGCCGCTGAATTTGCCGTTCCAAATCGCGAGCTGGCGCGCGAAATCTCGAAAGCTGCTCACCGGCTTGAGGTCGATTCCGTCCGCTCGAGCGGCGCGGCGCAAATTCAGAAACGGCGCCACGGCTTGCGCATGCAGCACACACTCCGGATCGGCAACGGCAGTGAGATGCGTGCGCGCCTGCCCCGTCAACTCGGCAATGTTCACGAGGCCACGCCGCGGGCGGAGGCGAACTCGGCTACCTGATCGAACACCCGGGCAAAAATGCCCACTTCTTGGGCGCCGGATATGGTGTATTGGCCGTCGAATATGTAAGTTGGGACGCCGGTGATGCCGAGAACGGCCGCGTGTCGTTCCGCAGCCACGACACCATCCTGACCCACCCTCAAAATCAGGGCATTGCGGGCCGCCGCGGCGCCCAAGCCCACCTCGCCGGCCAATCGCACCAGTTCATCGAGGTCGCCGATGTCGCTGCCCTCCTCGAAATAGGCCATCATGATGCGGTCCTTGACCGCTGCCTGGAGTCCGAAGCGCGCCGCATGCGCGATCAGTAGATGCGAGCGGCGGGTATTGGGGATGCGGCCGATCAGGTCGAAGCGGAAATGAATGCCGCTGGCCTCCCCGAGGCGCTCGAGTTCGGCGTGGCTCTGTTGGAGCCGCGCTTGGTCCGGCATTCTGGCCGCCATGTAGGTCTCGCGATCGACGCCCTCGACGGGCACGTCGGGATTCAGCTCGAAGGGCCGCCACGTTACGACGGGTTCGTATTGGGGACGCGCCGCGACCGCGAGGTCGAAGCGCCGCTTCCCCAGATAACACCAGGGACAGACAGTGTCGGAATAGATATCGATACGCATATGAGCCGGCCTAGCCTCGATTGTACCCTCGCCCCTTATGGGGGTTGGCCTGAACAGGTATGATTATCGGTTAGGAGAGGGCGGACGGGACAATCAATGGCGCGAAGCCTCAAAACGAGCTATCTGCTGCTTGCCCTAGGGGTAAGCGCGGTGCTTGCGTTGATTCTCGGCGGACTCGCGTACTACGAGCATCGGGTCACGACCTCCGATGCCAATCAGCTCACCTACGCGACGGTCGAACAAAAGCTGGAATCCGATCTTCAGGCCCGCGCCAGGTCGTTGAGCAACATCACCAGTACTTCCCTCGCCCCGGCGCTCAAGGCGGGCAACATTGCCGCGGCGGCCGCGATTGCCGCCAGGCTTCTCGACGAGCGCGACATCGAACGGGTCGAGGTCTGGGGTGCGCACAACGACGTTCTTTATTCCGGCAGCAACCCCGAGGCCGGGCCGGCGAGCGCGGGGCCGTTCGTTCTGCGTACGGATCTGGAGCACGCCGGGACTCTCGAAATTTGGATGAGCCGCGCTGAAATGCAGGAGACCCTGTCCAGCATTCGCGCGCAGTTGCTGAGCAAGCAGGGGATTCAGAGCAAGCGCATTCGCGGCGTATTCACCATCATCACGGTGCCGCTCTTCATCATGGGCCTGCTGGGCGCCTGGCTCATTGCCCGCAGGCTTTCCGGTCCCATCGCCGCGCTGGTGAAGAGCGCCGATCGAATCGGCGACGGCGACTACACCCGCCCTCTCGCGGTCGTGCGGCGCGACGAGCTCGGCGATCTGCAATTTGCGCTCGAGCGCATGCGTCAGAACCTGAACGAAACGACGATCACCAAGAATTACCTGAACACCGTTCTCAACAGCTTGAGCGACGCGGTGTTCGTGACTTCGCCCGAGGGCATCGTCAAGAGCTGCAATGAAGCCGCGCAACTGCTGCTGGGCCGTTCCTCGGATGAATTGGTCGGCAAGCCGCTGCTGGGCTTCGTCGATGAAGAGCATCGCAGCGCCTTCGACCCGACGCATTCGTCGCCCGAGGCGCGTGAGACCGTGCTGCGCACGGCCAGCGGCCAGACCATTCCGGTTTCCATCGCGAGTTCGGCGATCGATTCGCAGGACCCGCAGTTTCAGGGCAACATCTACGTCGCGCGCAACATCACGGAACGCAAGCGCGCCGAACGGCGCATCCGTTACCTGGCGCGCTACGACACGCTCACCAAGATGCCGAATCGCATGCAGTTCCAGCATCTGCTGCAGCAGGCGATTGCCCGCGCGCGGCGCAATCAGCGCTCCCTCGCGTTGTTGTACCTGGACTTGGACCGCTTCAAGGAGGTCAACGACACCTTCGGCCACGCGGCCGGCGATCGCACCCTGGAGATCTTGAGCGAGCGGCTGACGCGCAATTTGAGCAAGGACGCGGTGATCGGCCGGCTCGCGGGCGACGAGTTCGCCATGTTCATCGACGATCTGCCGGTGGACACCGACAACCGCGCCGCCTTGGGAACCCTGGCCCGGACCCTGCTCGATGAAATTAGCCGGACCTTCTACGTCAACCAGCAGGAGGTTTACCTCACCGCCAGCGCCGGCATCGCGATCTGTCCCTACGATGCCGAGAACGTGATCGATCTGATCCGCAACGCCGATGCGGCGATGTATCACTCGAAACAAAACGGCGGCAACTCTTGCGCGTTCTACGTTCCCAGCATGAACGCCGCGGCCGTCGAGCGGCTGATGCTGAAGAGCAAGCTGCGGCGCGCGCTGGAGCGCGACGAGCTCGTGATTCTCTATCAGTCGAAGGTGGATCTGCGCACGGGACGCGTGGTCGGCGCCGAAGCCCTGCTGCGCTGGCGCCTTCCCGGCCACGGCGACATTTCGCCGTCGCATTTCATTCCCCTTGCCGAGGAGACCAGTTTGATCCTGGACATCGGCGAGTGGGTGCTGAACCGCGTCTGCTCCGATTATCGGGAATGGCAGAAAGTCGTGCCGCACCCCGGGCGGATCGCGATCAACCTTTCCTTGCGCCAGCTCAAGCAATCGAGCTTCATCTCTCGCTGCCGCAGCGTGTTTCGCAAGCATGGCGTATCGCCGACCTGCTTCGAACTCGAGGTCACCGAAACCACCTTGATGACCGACCCGAAGCGCACGATCGGCCTGCTGAACGAGCTCTACGCAATGGGGTTGAGCCTTGCCATCGATGATTTCGGCACCGGCTATTCCTCGCTCTCGGCCCTGCAGCAGTTTCCCATCGGCACGTTGAAGATCGACCAGTCCTTCGTGCGCGACGTCGCGGTGGACACGAACGATGCCGCCATCGTGCGAACCATCATCGACATGGGCAAAAGCCTCGACCTGGAAGTGATTGCCGAAGGCGTCGAGGAAGCCCAGCAGCTCGAATTCCTCCGCGCCCACGGCTGCTACTACGCCCAGGGACGCCTGTTCAGCGACGCCATGGAAGCCGACAAACTGCTCGCCATTCTCGCCGCCCAGGAAGGCGGCAAGCCGCATCACGGCGACCTGTGCGCGCCGACCGTGCTTCGGCCGGTGCGTCTTCTCTCCTCCTAACAGACTCGATGCTGATCGCGAGAGATCTGACGCTGCGGCGCGGCCCGCAGCCGCTTTTCGAGCAGGTTGAATTTACCGTCTATCGCGGCGACAAGGTCGGCATCACCGGGGCCAATGGCACGGGAAAATCGAGCCTGTTTGCGGCCATCTTGGGCGAGCTCGCCCCCGACCGCGGCGACATCGACCTGCCGGCCGCCGTCAAAATGGCGCATGTCGAGCAGGAGATCGCCGCAAGTCCGCGGCCCGCGATCGAGTTCGTGATGGACGGAGACGCCGAGCTGCGCCGCGTGCAGCTTGCCATCGATGCCGCGGAAAAGCGCGATGCCGCCATGGCGCTCGCCGAGCTTTATTCCTCGTTGGAGGCCATCGACGGCTACCGGGCCAGGGCCCGCGCCGCGGCCATCATGCACGGCCTCGGATTCAAGACGGCGGACCATGAGCGCGCCGTCGCGGAGTTCTCCGGGGGCTGGCGGGTGCGCCTCGCCATGGCGCGCGCCCTGTGTTCGCGCGCCGAGCTGCTGCTGTTGGATGAACCCACCAACCATCTGGACCTCGATGCCATCGTCTGGCTGGAGCAGTGGCTCACCGCCTACCCCGGCACGCTGCTGATGATTTCGCATGACCGCGAATTTCTGGATGCCATCATCGATCGCGTCCTGCACATCGAGAATCGGACCGTTCGCGCATACGCCGGCAACTACTCGCAATTCGAGCAGAAGCGCTCCGAGGAGCTGGCGCTGCTGTCGGTGCTGCATGCGCGGCAGGTGAAGCGCATCGCGGAGATCACGACGTTTGTGAATCGATTTCGCGCCTCGGCCACCAAATCGCGCCAGGCCCAGAGCCGCCTGAAAATGCTGCAGCGGATGGAGCGCATCGTTCCGGCCCACGTTGACAGTCCGTTCGAATTCGAGTTTTCCAAGCCGCTGAAGACGCCAAGGCCGCTCATTACCGTCGAGGACGGCGCGTGCGGCTACGATGGCCTGCCCATCATCGGCGGGATCAATGTGTCGATCGGTCCGCTGGACCGCATCGCGCTGCTCGGGCCGAACGGCGCGGGCAAATCGACGCTGACCAGACTCCTTGCCGGCGAGGCGGCTCCGCTCTCGGGAAAGCGCACTGCGGCTCCGGACCTGGCCGTCGGCTACTTCGCGCAGCAGCAGCTCGAACAGCTCGAGCCCGACTGCGACGCTTTTTGGCATATGCGCAACCTGGGCGGCCCGGACTATGCGATTGGCGATGAGCAGAAAATCCGCGACCACCTGGGAAGCTTCGGCTTTCAGGGCGACCGCGCGTTCGAGCCGGTGGGCCGATTCTCCGGCGGCGAGAAGGCGCGGCTGACGCTCGCGCTGCTGGTGGCGCGGCGGCCGAATTTGTTGTTGCTCGACGAGCCGACCAATCATCTGGACATCGAAATGCGCCAGGCGTTGACCGTCGCGCTGCAGAGTTTCGAAGGCGGTCTGGTCGTGGTGTCGCACGACCGGCACTTGATCAAATCGGTCGCCGACACGCTCATGCTCGTCGCGGACGGAAAATTGCAGGAGTTCGCCGGCGACCTCGACGACTATCAGCAGTGGCTGCGATCACGCGGCGCCGCACCGGCGGGCTTAACCGCCAAGGCCGCGCCTGCACCGCGTTCGCGCAAGGCCGGCGCGCCGGTGAACAAGGCGCCGCGCACCTCCGCGCCCGCCGGCGGGAAACCGCCGCGCCGCGACCCGTTGGCGAAGCTGCGTCAACAGCTCGAACAGGTCGAGGCGCGCATCGCCGCCGTCGCGGCCGAGCGTGCGTTGCTGGAGGCCGAAATTGCGGCGAATCCCGCGGAAGACCGGCTGGCGATGAGGCGCGCAAATCTGACAAGAGACGCCGCCTATCTCGAGTCTCAATGGATGGAGATCGGTACCGCCATCGAATCGGCGGAGGACGCGGAGAATGAATAAGACCTGATCCGCCTATTTGCCGGCGAGCGCCTGCGCCGTGCTCGCCGCAATTTCCGCCAGGGCCTTGTCGGCGGCGCGATTGTAGGCATCCACGATGGCGGTCATGTGGTTGCCGGCCGCCGCTTCATGCACGTCGGGTTCGAAGCGCGCCAGGATGCGCCGATCGGATGAGTTGCCGAGGCGCGCCTGCAGCAACACGTGCACCGTGGGCGCGCCGCCGGCAGGCGGATATTCGGCCTGAAAATCGATTACCTCGATCTCCAGCCAGTATGTGCTCGCGAACACGGATGCATCCGCGCTCACGTTGCGCAGCGCGGGATCGGCGTGAAACTCCTGCACCGCCAGGTCCTGCAGCACTTCATCGAGCGGTCCGCTCCAGCGCACGCCGGCGAAATAATCCATGTGCCGATCCGGATAGAGCGCGGCGATGCGATCCGTGTCGAGCCCGGTGCGCACGCGCGGCTTGAGGACCGCCAGATCGACGGCATTCGGTGCCGCCGGGCCCGGCGGATCCGCCGCTGCCGGTTTGGGCGTCGCCGACAAGGCGTACATCGTGGGCGGCGCGACCTTGTTCTTGAACAGCGATCCTACGCAGGCGGCGAGCATCACGCTGAGCAAACCGAGCAGCAGTATCCGCCTCACTTGGACACCTCGACTCCGCGGTAGGTGGATTCGTAAATCAGCTGCGACGGGTCCCGCTTCAGGCTGCGCGACAGATCCCGGAACTCCCGCACCGCCTGCCGGCTCTCGCGCAGCAGCTTCTCGAGCTCCGGAAGACTCTGCTTGGTGAAGCGCGAAACGCCGGGTTCGTTCTCGGTCACGAAGCCGTTCAAGCTCGCCGTGGTCGTGGCGAGGTTGTCCGAGATCCGCCGGATATTCGCGAACGCCGCCTCGAGATCCGGCGAGCCCTTGGTGACGAGGCTGTGCAAGTCCGCGACCGTCCCTTGCACTTCCTGGGTTGTGCGGCGCAATTCCGCGACGAGTTGTTGAACTTCGCGCACCGTCTCGGGCAGATGCTCGCTGGCCAGGCGCACGTGGTCCAGGGTTGCCTTGAGCGAACGCACATTCTCATCGCTGAAAACGTCGTTGAAGTGCGCCGCCAATTCCACCAGGTGCGTGGTCAAGGCCGGCAGGTTGCTCAACAGCACGTCGAAATCGGATCGCCGTGAACGAATGATCGGATAGCGCTGGCCCTGCGCCATGACACCGGCGGATTCGGCCTTCGGATCCTGCTCCAGATCGATGAACAAGAGACCCGTCACGCCTTGCAAGCTCAGCGAGGCACGGGTGCGGTCGTCGATGGGCGCCGTCGAATCGATGTCGACGATCACCTGCACGGTCTTGCGCTGCTGCGGATCCAGCATGATGCGCACGACCTTGCCCACGTCCACGCCGAGGTATCGAACCGGGCCGCCGGCGGTCAGGCCGCTGACCGAACCGGGGAAATAGATCTCGTAGCGTTGATACGTGCGCTTGTCTTGCTGGTCGGTGTACCAAAACACGAAGGACACGGCCATGGCAATCACCAGCAGCACGAAAGCCCCGACGGCGACGTAGTTCGCGTCTCTATCCATGGCCTTCCTTGCCCGCGCCGTGACCTTCCTTGCCGGCGGCTTCCATTTCCGCGGCTCTTGCCCTCGGCCCATGGAAGTATTCCTGTATCCACGGGGTCGGGTTCTGGAGCAGTCCCGGGAGCGTGTCGGTGATCATCCGGCCATCGATGATCACGCCGACCCGGGTGCTGGTCTGAAACAGGGTGTCCAAGTCATGCGTGATCATGACAACCGTTAACCGCAGTTGCGAGTGAAGATACAACAGTAGCTCATCGAAGGCCGTGGCGGAAATCGGATCCAGGCCCGCGGTCGGTTCATCCAGGAACAAGAGCTTGGGTTCGAGCGCCAGGGCCCGGGCGAGGGCCGCACGCTTGATCATGCCGCCCGACAACTGCGACGGAAACTTGGCGCCCGCGTCCGGCGTCAACCCCACCAACCCCAGGTTCATCTCCGCCAGTTCGTCGAGCGTCTTTTCGGACAAGGAGTAGTGTTCCCGCAGCGGCAGCTGAACGTTTTGGGCGACGGTCAGAGAGCTGATCAGCGCGCCATTTTGGAAGGTCACGCCATAGCTTTGCACCAGGCTGCTGCGGTCCGCCGCCGCGAGGCTTTCCACGTCCTGGCCGTACAGCTCCACGGTGCCGCTGTCCGGGCGGCGCAGTCCCAGGATCGAGCGCAGCAGCACCGACTTGCCGGTGCCCGACCCGCCGACCACGCCGAATATTTCACCCTGCTGCACCTCCATGTCGAGACCGTCGTGGACGACCTGCGCTCCGAAACGATTGTGCAGGTCCCGCACGCGGATCACGGGATTGAAGTTCGGGTCCAGGCCGCGTGAGGTACTCAGACAGGCTCCTAGAAATGTATTTGCACGAACAGCACCGCGAACAGCGCATCTGCCAGGATCACCATGAAGATGGATTGCACCACCGCCACGGTGGTCAGTCGTCCAAGTTCGCGGGCCGAGTCGCGCACTTGCATGCCGCGGTAGGTGCCGACCATGGCGATGAGGACGGCAAACACCGGCGCCTTGACGAGCCCCGCCCAAAAAGTCGTGGATGAGAGCGATTCCCGCATGCGCGCGGTGAATTCCGGCAAGGGAATATGCAGGTTGATCAGCGACAAAAGACCGCCGCCCGCGAGGCCCATGGCATCCGCGATCACCGTGAGCAGCGGCAGGGCGATGACGAGCGCCAGCACCCGGGGCACGACCAGCAGCTCGATCGGATTCATGCCCATGGCGCGCAGCGCATCGGTTTCCTCGTTCAGCTGCATGACGCCGATCTCGGCCGCGAAGGCGCTGCCGGATCGTCCCGCGACGATGATGGACGTCAGCAGCACGCCCATTTCGCGCAATGTCGCGATGGTGACGAGATCAACCACGAAAATATCGGCGCCGAAACGCGACAACTGCTGCGCGCCCAGATACGCGACGATCACGCTGATGAGGAATGCAATGAGCGCGACGATCGGAATGGCGGTGATGCCGGTTTCGTAGATATGCCGCGTCAGCGAAGAGATCCGCCACGCACTCGAGCGGGACAATGCCTGGCCGACGACGGTCGCGATGCGCCCCAGGAAAACAATGACGCCGCGCAAATGCAGGCCCTGCAACACGGACCAGCGCCCGAGCCTGCCGACGAGACGTTCCAGCGTCGGCTCCCCCGGGAGCGCCCCGTAGGCCGCCTGCCGCTCGACATGCAGCTTCTGCAGGAGCTCCAGAAAATGCGGCGGGTTGCCCGCATGCCGGACCGCAAGCGCCGGTGCATCCTCCGCCAATCGCCGCAGCAATGCCCACGCGGGACTGATGCCGGGGGCCTGCGCATCGGTCCAATCGCAGACCAGATTCCCATGCAGCGTCGCCGGCAAACTTTCAAGCTGCGCCTCGATGCCCGGCATGCCCGCCAGGGACCAATCACCCCGCAGCTTGAGCCGCCAGCCGTCGCCTTGCGGCTCGAGCGCCAACGGGGCCGTCATAGTCGCACTCATGGCGATATGCTAGCAGGCAATGGGGCATAACGATCCGCTGTTACAGATCCTGATTCTGCTCGCCGCGTCGGTGTGCGTCGTCGCGGCGGTACGCAAATTGGCGCTGCCCGCGATCTTGGGCTATCTCGCCGTGGGCATGCTGTTGGGTCCGCATGCTCTTAGCCTGGCAGCCGACAATGAAACCACGCGGTTGCTCGCGGACTTCGGCGTGGTGTTCCTGGTGTTCACCCTGGGGCTGGAGTTCTCGCTGCCGCGCTTGGTGGCGATGCGCTGGGAAGTGCTCGGCGTCGGCGGCGCGCAGGTGCTGATCACCGTTGCGATCGTCGCTTCCGGGGCCATCGTATTTTTGGACGTGCCGCCGGCCGTCGCGGTCGTGATCGGCGGCGCCCTCGCCATGTCCTCCACCGCCATCATCATTGCGCAGCTCACCGAACAGTCCGAGAACAACCGAACGCACGGCCGGCTCGCCGTGGCGATTTGCCTGTTCCAAGACCTGAGCTTTCCGCTGCTCCTGGCCCTCGTATCGGCGCTGAGCGGCGAGGGCGGCGCCGTCAACGCCGCGCATATCTTGAGCGCCATCGGCCTGGCCGCGCTCGCCCTCATGCTGGTCCTGGCCGCCGGAAGATGGCTGCTGCGCCCGTTGTTTCTCATGATCGCTTCGGTGCGATCACCCGAGCTGTTTTCGATGGCCGTGTTGTTCGCGGTGCTTGGCTCGGCTTGGGCGACTCGCGCCGTCGGATTGTCGCTTGCGTTGGGGGCGTTTCTCGCCGGCATGATGCTGGCGGAGACCGAATTCCGTCATCAGGTCGAGGCCACGATCCGCTCGTACCGCGAAGTTCTCCTGGGTCTTTTCTTCATCACGGTCGGCATGCTGCTCGATGTGGGTTTGCTGCTGCGGGACCTGCCGTTGGTGACGGCCATTCTTCTCGGCATGCTGCTGCTCAAGGCGGCCGTCATCGCGGTCGTGGCCAAACCCGCCACGAAGAGCTGGTTCAAATCCCTGCGCACCGGAGTGATCGTCGCGCAAGGCGGCGAGTTCGGATTCGCCCTGCTGATTCTCTTGCTGCGCAAATCGCTGCTCGACCCGGCGATCGTGCAGCCGCTGCTCGCGGCCACGGTCTTGAGCATGGTGTTGTCGCCGCTGATCATCCGCCACAACCGGCGCATAACCCGCATCATCCTGCGTGAATCCGGCAACCCGCTGACCGAAGCGATGCGCCATGAGCAGGTGACCTTGGCCGCCGCCGGCCGGGATCACGTGGTGATCTGCGGATTCGGCCGCGTCGGACAGAATATCGCCCGCGTGCTCGAGCAGGCGGGATTCGAGTACATCGCGCTCGATGTGGATCCCTACCGGATTCGAACGGGCCGCCAGGCCGGCGACCCCGTGGTCTACGGTGACGCGGGTCAGGTGAAGGTGTTGGAAAACGTCGGCCTCGCCCAGGCCAGTGTCGTGGTCATCACCTTTGCCAATCCGGACGTGGCGTTGCGAATCTTGAGAGCGGTTCGCGAGCTCCGTACCGATGTGCCCATCCTCGTGCGCACGCAGGACGACACCAAGCTGACGGAGCTGCAGGCGGCCGGAGCGACCGAAGTGGTGCCCGAGACCTTCGAAGCCAGCCTCATGCTGCTCTCTCACTTGCTGCTGCTGGTGAAGTTGCCGGTCGGTGCGGTGATTCGCACCGTGAATGATATTCGCAGCCACCGTTACAGCATGCTGCGGCAGTACTTTCGGGACGCCGGCGCCGAGCAACTGGACGCGACCCACGCTTTTCGCGAGGAGTTGCACAGCGTCATCCTGCCGCCGCATGCCTGGGCCGTCGGCCGCAGCATCACCGATCTTCAGGAACGCGGCTCGCAAGCCACGGTCAACGCGGTGCGGCGCGACGGTATTGTCGGACGCGATCCCGGGCCGGACACGGTGTTCAAGGAGGGCGACGTGGTGGTCGTTTACGGCACGCCGGAGGCGGTGGAACACGCCGAAACGCTGCTTTTAATGGGTTGAATCGTCCTACAAAAGCGCGCCCAAATACCCCTTTACAAGCCCCATCGCCCATCGCATAGTACGTGGTAGCTGTTTAAGGGCAAACCCGCCGAAAGGTGGGGACGCAAAACCACCGGTCTAAGGGGCTTCCCGAAGGAAGCCTGACGATAGCGGGGTCGCCAGTGAATCTCAAAGCGCACACGCGCATGCAGAACCGCCCGGTTTTGTGCCCCCCACAGCGTTTCTTAGGTCACTTCCGGGGGGAAGCACATGGTAAATAAAGTCACTGATCCGCGGGGCGCGGATTCATCAGGCATTTATCGACGGCCGCGGCTGGTGCTGCGCCTGAAGCGATTCGAAGACATTCCGAGTCTTCTTGAAAAGACCAAGAGCTATCCCACGCCCGTGCGCATAGTCGGCGCCGATTATTCCCAGACCCGCTGCGTGGGCGGTGACGGCGGCACCACGGTCGACACGAGCGGGCTCGATCGAATCTTGGAATTCGGCGAATCCAGCGTGCGGGCGCAGGCCGGGGTGCGCGTCAGTACCCTGGTCAAGGCACTCGCGGAGCGCGGCCAGGAATTGCCGCTGACACCCGAAATGGGCCAGATATCCCTGGGTGCGATGGCCGTGACCACGTTGCCGCAGGCCTCTTACGGCGAGGGCATGGCGCAATTGTCGTCCTGCATTTCCGAAGTGAAGATGATCACGCCGCAGGGCAAGCAAATGAGCGTAACCGACCGTGAACGCGACCTCATGCGGGTGCTGCGTTCGAGTTTCGGACTGCTCGGCATCGTGCACGAAGTGGTCGTGCGCGTGCGGCCTTTGACGCCGGTCAAGATCGACTACCAGGTCATGACGCTGAAGGAATTCAGCGCTCGATACACCGGGCTGGTGGAGTCGGCGGGCGCGCTGCGCCTGCATGTTTCACCCTTTCATGATCGGATCACGCTCGAGCGGCGCACGCTCGATGAATCCGCCGCCATCACCCGCTCCGGCATCTGGCAAATCAAACAATCCGTGATGCGCAATGTGCTTCCCGCATTCGGCTCGACGGTGGGCAGCGTCCTGGCGGCGCCCGGCCTGCGAAATGCGGTCTTGTCGGGCATGCACCGCGCCCTCGGCGGCGGCAGCCGGGGTGTCGTGATGTATTCGCACGAGTGGATGCGCGACATGCCGCAAGAAGCCTGGAAGGCGCGGCATACCTACAGCCTGTGGGCCTTCCCGCAAGCCGATTATCCGCGGCTGCTCGGCGATTATTTCGGGTTCTGCAAGGCGTACTACAAGCAGCATCGCTACCGCGGCAACGTCGTCAGCGGCGCGAGCCACCTGCATCAGGATCGCGGCTCCCTGTTCAGCGCGAGCTACGCAGGACCCATGTTTACCCTGGAACCCTCCTCGAGCGGCGAACAGGGCTGGGACGACTTCCTCATCGACTTCAATGATTTCGCAGCTTCGCACGGCGGCGTCCCCACGTTCAATCAAACACGGGCGCTGCAGCCGGAGCACGTGGCGAAGGCGTTCGGCGAACGCGCCAAGCTGTTCCGCGCGCTGCGGCAGCGCACGGATCCTTTGAATCGATTGCGCAACAGCTACTTTGCGTACCTGTTGGGCTAGGGCCGATGGCCGGCTCCGGGAGCCGGCCTCTACAGACCGGAAACGATTTTGGCCTTGATCGATTCGAATTCCGAATCGCTGATGAGCTTGGCCTCGAGCATCTCGCGCGCCTGGCGCAGGCGGCGCGCGGGTTCCGACTCCGCGCCGGCGGCATCGGTAGCACCGTAGGCGGGCTGACCGCTGATCTGCACGCCGCCGGATTTTGCGCGTAATTCCTCGAGTTCGCGCACGCGCCGCTTTTCGCGCCACACTTGATCATGCTGCTGGCAGATCCGGTACATTGCCTGCGCTTGGTCCTTGTGCAGGCCATCGAAGCTCCACACGCGGTTTACCTCGGCGCCGATGTTGAGGTCGGAACTGCTCTGCGCGATCAGGATCAGGTCGGCGGCGATGATCCCGGCGCTGATGCGCGTTTCCTTGAGATCCTGCCAGCGGATGTCGGCCGAATCGTACCCGCCGAAAATGCGCCGCTGGAGCGAAATGAACCGTCCGCTCGTGGCTGCGATCAGCACGCGGCGATGCTTGAGCGCATACAAGCGCCGTTGGGCGGCCCAGGCTTCGAGCGTTTCTCCGCTGGTCAACAATCCCGTGAGCGTGGCCAGTGCCGCGCTCAATCCCAAATCATCGGCGCCTGGGGAGTCGCTCATGCATCAGGCCTTGTCTTGCAAATGCGCCTCGAGGAACCAGAGGTACTTGTCGACGTCGCGGGAAATTCCCGTGAATAGATCCGCCGTATCCGCGTCGCCGAGCTCGTCGGTCTCGGCAATCGCCGTGCGAACCGCCTTTCCGTACACCGACATCTGCGTCGACAGATAAAACAAGTGGTCCTTGCCCGAGGTGATGCTCAAAGGGTAGTTCTTCAATTTGCTGCGCTTCGCCGCCACGGCAACCGTGCCTTCCGCGGTTCCGCCCAAGCTCGTCACCCGTTCGGCGATCTCGTCGATTTGTTCCAGCACCACGTCGGAGAGCTTGTCGAACAGTTCGTGCAGGGCGATGAAATTGGGGCCTTTCACGTTCCAATGCGCCTGCTTGATCTGGCTCTGAAGATCGATGGCGTAGGCCAGGCGATCGTTCAAAATAGCGGCAACGTTGCGGCGGACTTTCTCCGACAGATCGATCTTCGTTTTGTACATGGGCGCCCCTTCGAGATAACAAATGTCTTGGCGCTATTTTGCACTGCTTTGGCGGCGAATCCCAAAAAAGAAAGTGATGTCGGGAGCGGTGTTGACGGCGGCATCTTCAGCAAATCCAAATTCGAGTCGCCAGTGAGCGCCCAGGCGGCGCACCGCGCCGACCGTCAGCTCCAAGCTCGGTCCCAGGAATCGGAGACTGCTGTCCTCGACCCGGCCGGTCTGGCCGTCGAGCTGCGCGCGCAGCGCCCATGCCTGCCCCAAGGACCGGGTGGCGGCAAATCGGGCGAAAAGGGAAGTGCGATGCGCGGCGCCGGCAAATATTTCATCGCCGAACGGCTGTGCGACGCCGAATTCCGCACCGAGCTGCCATTGCGGCCAGCGCAATGCGCCATGTGCCCAAGCCGCGCCGTCCCAGGCGCCGTCGCCGGTTAATTTCGACACGGAACCCGTCGGCGCTTGCAAGCCTCCCCAGAAAGAGAGGGTTCGATGGGCATCATCGATCGGATACCAGCCGAGTTCGCCGGAAATGTCGCCGAGGCTGGTCTGCTCTCGGGTCAGGTCGACGCTGCCCCTGCCGGAGTAGGAATAGACGAGTTCGTTCTGCGGGTAAAAGGGCCGGTTTCCCGGATTGAAGCCAAACCAATGATGCCAATGATTGATGGTCGAGTCCAAGAATCCGCCGCTGTCATTGACGATGGGCACGGTGAATCGGAATCGCCAGGACTGGAACAGCGCGTCTTCGTAGCTCAGGCGCAGCACATGGCTCTCGCCGTCCACCAACAAGCTCTCCTGGCCCCGGTTTTCCACGTTGAGCGTATTGCTGATCGACAAGGTTGCCGACAAGTCGGCGCCGTCGGTCAGGCGGCCGTCGGTCGGCAACGGCAGATAGAAGCCGCGGATGAGGGGATTCTCGTCGCGTACCTGGAAAAATTCATCCGCGTGTGCGCCGCTCGAAGCAACCAGCAGCGCCGTGGCGGCGATGCTGAGAAGAGGCAGGCGCCTGGGCCGATCGCGGGGCGCCGTGCCCCGCATCAGGTCAAATCTCGGAGCGGCGCATTCGCAGCTGGATGGCGACGACGATCAACGCGATTCCGATCGCTGCTCCTATCCATACTTCGGCACTGGTGAAAAATCCACTGGGGTTGATCAGCTGCCATACGCTGGGTATGTGCGAGTCGGCATTATCCACAACGCCGCCCTCGTGCGTCCAGACATAGTTCGGGCCCATGCCGTGGAACGACACCGCCGGCAGCGCGGTCAGGCGCCTGGCGATGATATGACCCACGGTGCTCGTCCCAAAAAATACCCGCTCGAGGATGTACAGCAGCAGC